>Ga0172367_10002086_pt1 | contig 27902 bp, 40 predicted proteins | sample Lak10m_FD_114542 | JGI IMG/M metagenome (GOLD analysis project Ga0172367, IMG submission 114542) | Freshwater microbial communities from Kabuno Bay, South-Kivu, Congo - kab_022012_10m | ecosystem: Environmental > Aquatic > Freshwater > Lake | place: Democratic Republic of the Congo: South-Kivu...
AAACTTGATTTTAAAATACTATCTTTTAATTTATTATATATACTAGTAGTACCAGTTATAGTTTCTACTTCTAATCTATCTGCTTTTCTTAAATTAGCAGCTAAATCAATAATATCAAATGTATTAGTATTTCTTTCTTCTATATCCATTATAAAGCTATACGTGAAGATAAAATTGTAAACAATCCTTCCCACTCAGCCGATAAGAAATTACAAGGTAAATAACTGTCACTTGTTATCTCCATTTCTATATCTAAATTACGACATTGTACAGGAACTTGGAAGTCCCCACTTTCTAAAACTGGTTGACCTAATATAAAATTACTAGAACCAAGTATTTGTCCTGTAAATTTATGCACACTAGCTGTTCTAGCTCTTGGATATAAAGTTACTGTAAAATAACCTGTATCTCCGTAAACTAATTTTAATTTTTTAAGCTGTAATCTACCCGTATTTATAGTAGATGTCGAACCACTACCTTTTTGTTCTCTAACATAAAAAGTAGAAAATCTGTATTTAAATGTATATTTATTACCGACATAACACGGGTTAGTTGAATAATCCCCACTAACTACAACTGTTGTTGAAGTAGAAGACACTACATCTATTAATCTACCTTTTAAAGAAGAAGACCAACCACCACCTAAAACTACATTTTTAGTGTTTGTATCTGGGTATGGTAAAGTAAATGTAGTTTGATTAGTACCAGCATTGTATGTACCAGTTAATAATACTTTTCTATCTAATAAAACTGGAAAGTTTAAATTAGTATCTACTTCGTTTGTTTTTAAATTTATCTTTTCTAAATAAGTACCGTCAGCTCTTTTTACTACTAAATAAAAAAATGTTTCTATAGTATCACCATCTAATAATACAGTACCACTTGGAAATATATATTTAGACCAAGATTTTTGTAATGATCTATTATTGGCGTCAAAATAAAATTTATATACAGCTAAAGAATTTTTTTCATCACTAAGAAAAGCAAATATAGTATTTTCAGTAGTAGAACCTTTTAATGAATTAATTCTACCAGTTAAATATCTAGGTACGTTTAAAGAAGTATCTGTAGCTTCTTTAGTTAATAAATCTTGTGATATAAAATATTCACTAACACCAGCATAACTTCCTCTTTTAAATGCAAAGTAAACATTTTTACCAACTGGTATTGGTTTACAAATTGGGTCTATTTCATACTCAGTAGCTTGGTTAATAGATACTGTTTTAGAAGTTAACGTTTCTTCTGGTTTTAATAAAAATTGTGTTTGATCTGCAAATAACAATAATTCTTCATTTAAACTTACCGCATATTTTAAATTAGAAACTCTGTTATGACTTACCGCAACATCAACTGCATCATCATCTAAAGCTGTAGTAACTGTTTCTGGGTAAAAAGTAAAAAATTCACTTACTTTAGAAAATATTACATTTTCATCTGATAAAAACCCTAATCTATTACGGTAGAAAAATACGTCTTGTATTTTATTCCCAACAAAACTTGGGTCACTAGCTGTAACAGTATCACCACAAGTTCTTCCATTGTAAACTGGAGTTGTATAAGTTACTGCACCTATTGTATAAGTAGATCCATCAGCTTTAGTAAATCTAAAATTACCGTCAGCTGTTCTAATTAATAAATGTGGTAATGTTGCTGTATTAAAATTATTATCTATACCAGATTCAACAGTTTCAACCCAAGCACTACCGTCCCATTTAACAAAATAATTATCAAATTCTGTACCTTGATCCCCAACTACTTCTACTTCAAAATCAGTATAACCTTTATATGGTAAATCAGAAAAAGATTTTATTTTATCTTTTATTAAAATTAATCCGTCACCACCAATACCATCTGATACTGAAGCAGTAAATGTTCCTGTTGTTTTTGATAAATAAATAATAGAACCATCTCTAACTATTGTATAGCCACTTGGAAAAGAAGTCACTAAATCATTATATAATTCAGTTGCTATATTATCTGTAGTTATTGAAGACGCATTTGCAGCAGTAGAGTTATCTAAAGTTTGATAATTAGCAACACTAGTTCCATTTACTTTAATTTCGTAAGTTGTTTTATACTGACCATTTTTAACGTAAAAAATTGCTTCATCTGGTCTAGCAGCTGTTAAAGTTCCTGATTTTGCAACTGTAATAGTTTTATTAACTATAAATGTATAATCAGCAACAGTTACTAAATTTATATCTTCTAAAGGATTTGCTGTTGTTAAATAAGTTAATGAAGGTGCTACAACTGTTTTTGCAGTTCCACTTAAATCATAAACTTCTATAGAACCATTATTAATTAATACTGTATATCTTTCTGTACTATCTCTATTTATAAAATGAATTTTACTATTTTCAAAAGTATCTGAATTTAATTTTGCTACGTGAACTGTAGGTGGGCGTTTACCAAGACCATATACAACATCTGATAAACCATTTTCTTGAATTTCTGCTTGATTAGGTAATCTTATTGTATCTGGTTGTTGAGATACCCCATTTAACAAATTGGGAATACTTGTTGAAATTAATCTTGATGCCATTATTCATTAACAATTGAAGATTTATCTGGTTGGTAATTTCCTCTATCTAACACTCTATAAACATCATAATTACCTGTAAGAATATTATGACGACCTATATCACCTTCTGTTTCTTTTAAATTCATATAGGCTTGTAATTCATCAACTTCGTGAAATTTATGTAATTCACTAGATACTAACATTCTATCTTGAAAAATTCTAGAAGACCTAATCATTATGTAGTGTCTAGCTACTTCTGGTAGTTCTTCAAAATCTAATAAAAATACAATATTAACTTTTACTGTATTTGTTATAGTATATGTATTATTAACTCTGTCATATAATTTTCTATTACGTTCTACGTAATTATGTAATCTAGAAGATTCAGCTAATTCTACTCTAAGTGTGTTAGCTGGTAAAGCAATTTCGTTGTTATTATTAGGTACTAAAGAATAATTAATATCTGTATTAAAAAACCAACCACGTGACTGTACCTCTCTAGAAACGTGATCTAAAATTTGTATAGCAATAGACACATCATTAGTAGTAGCAGATGTTATACTAGATACTGGAATTTCTCCGATACTAGTAAGCATAGTATTAACTGCTTCTAGTTTTGATGTTACTGTTAAAGGCATAAATAAATAATTTTAGTTTTGTATTAAGAGGGGGAGCTTTCACTCCCCCAATCTTAATTTACATTACAAGGTAATTAAGATGTCTTAATTTCTAAAGACGCTTCTGGTCTTAGAACACCGTGTCCTGCTGCATATTTAGCAACAAGTAATGTTCCTTGATGTCTTGCAGAGTATTCCATCTCTGTTGATAGGTCTAGTAATTTAACTGTACCTACAGCACTTTTGTGCCATACGCAACCAACAGTAGTAGAGAAGTTTCCTCCTAAACCACCGCCAGAACCAACGATAGAACCTACACCAACGCCAGTAGTAATATTAGTTGAAGGTAATTGATTTGTTTTAACAATTTCAATACCAGCAATCTTTAATACTTTACCATCTGCGTAACTTCCAGAACCACCGAAATCTCTATTGATTACAGCAGCAGTAGTATCAGAAACCATACTGTAGTACGCTTGTGGTGATACAGCAGCATATCTGTCTTCAGCTGGAACGTTAGCTTCGTCAAGTAATCTTGCAGCAGCATAAATTGATGCAGCAGCAGAAGCACCGTTTGTGTTAAAGTCAGCGTCCGTTATAGATTGTCCCGCAGCTTGTGGAGAAGCAGCAGACTCTCTAGCGTTTTTCACTAACATTTGATAAATGTGTTTATCCATTTGATTAGCTAAAGCAATACCAATTTCTTTTGCGTAAATGCTTCTAACTTCCCAAGATGATTTAGCTTCTTCAATAGAAGCAATAAACACGTGAGATACTAGTAAATCTTGAATTGATATAATTCTTTCATTACCAGTTATTGATGAACCAGTTAGTTCAGTACCAGCAGCGTGGTAAGCAGCAGACGCTTTTCCAAATACTGGAAACGTTGCACTTTTACCGTTAGCTATAGTACGAACCATAGTTCTATCTAGGGCAGTATTTGCTGTTTCAAAGGCAGTCAAAGTCTCACCTGAAAACAATTTCAAGAATAGAGCATTTTGATCGCCAGCACCAGCAGCCTGACCTATATACGAAGGAGTATAATTTGACATTATATATCCCTTTCTTTTAGGTTAAGTTGCTTAGTTAAGTTTAAAAAACAGCTTATTTAGGTAACAAAATTATCGTCCCTCAGGACGGTTAAGACTTTAGGTAAGCGTTAACATCAGTCGGGTCTAACTAACTAACCCGAAAGAATTTCTATAAAATATTTGATCTAGATAATTTTAATTCAACTTTTTGTCTGAAAGCTGGGTCTTTTTGATAAAGAGGATTTTTCATATCTTCTTTTAATTGAGACACACTTTCGTATCTTTCTCCAGTTGAATTTGAAGAAGCTGATTGACCTAAATTTAATTTAGGCTCTTTGCTTTCTGTATTGTATCTAGCGTACATACCTTTAATAGTAAATAAAGCAGTAGTGTCATCACTAGCTACTCCTCTATTAAATGCGTCAACTTCTTCTTCAGTTAAATTATTAGCAACCCAATCAGTCATAGACTTGTACTGTTCTTCACCTTTTGTGATTGAATAGGCTTTGTTTTGGAATTGTTCCCCAAGAGCTTCTAAACCTTTTAAATAATTATCTACGTATTGTTTAGGAAGACCAGATTTTTCAAGTGAAGCTAAAGTAGAATCACTTAATTGACCAGTCTCATTAAATTCTTGTTCAGCAGTTTGAAATACAGAACTAATTGCAGATGGTTGTTCTGTTTTTGCTTGTGCTTGCAAAGGATTTTTATTTTCTACTTTAGGTGTAGAATTATTATTAGTAGAAAGTTTTTTTTCTAATTCTTGATAAGACTTAATTAAATCTTCTTGTGAATTAAATTTACCAAGTATTTTTTCTTGTTTAACTTCTTCTGTAGCTACTGGTTGTAAAGTTGGTTGAGGAGGAGTATTAGCTTGGTCAATTTTTTGAACCATACTATCTCTATACTCTTGTGTTTCAACATTAGCTGTAGGAGTTACATTTACTGTAGTTGTTTCGCCCATGTGTTATTGTCCTTGTTGTTGTTGTTGTTCTAGTTGTTGTTGTTCTCCCCTAGCTTTAAAACTATCCCTAACTATCCCAGCACCTTCTTTAACTACCGCTGGTGTTGCCTGTTGCATCATCATTTGTTGTTGTGCAATTTGTTCTTCCATTTGTAATTGATCTGGTGATTTAATTAATCCTTCCATATCAATACCTAATGACGTACCTACTCTTTTAACATATTCGTCAAAATTAACATACTTAAATAATTCTTGTGCAAATGGAGTTAACTGTTGTATAAAAGTATTTAATCTTTGTAAATCAGAAGAACGACCTAGTGCTTCTAATCCAGTTACTATTTTTACTTTAATACTATCTTTAGGTAATGTAGGTAATCTTTTGTTTTTCTCCATTTGATACATCAAACGAGATATTAAAGGTAATTGTAATTCTTGAGACAATAAAGAATATAAACCAGAAACACTATCATTCAATGCGTCAGCTAATAATCTTATTTCTGTAGCTGTAACTCTGTCAGCTTGTCTTTGTACACTATTCATTAACATAAATGAATATGTTAATCTTTCTTCTATAGTTCTAATTGTTTGGAAAGTAATTGAGAAGTCAGCAGATTTATTCATCTGTAAAGTAGTTACATCATTGGCATCACCTTCTCTGATTGCACCGTTAGGACTTTCAGATAAAGTTTTAATTCTAGTTGTGCCATTTGGTCTTACTAAAAATAAAACTTTAGAAGCAGCAGCACTACCTTCTACCACAGCTCTGTATAAAGCCTCTAGCGATCTTAAATCTCCTATATATTCCTCTACAAAACCTCTACCATAATCTTCATTTGTTAATGTGTATCTTAAAGGTATAAAAGGTGACTTGTCGAGTGGATAACTTCCAATGGAGCTAGGTATGATTTTATCTTTTACCTCTTGTTGGACAAGCCACCTCTTATTTTCTGATCTAATCACTCTCGTGAAGATAGAAACTTGTTTATCTAAATAATTGTCTTTTTGGTTTTCTTCATAACACAGTTGTCTTATTTCTTCTGATACCGAAAAAAGACTTGTATTATCTTTTGTAATAATTTCTAAAACATTACCTACTGAATCTCTTTTAATTACGTATTCGTCTAATTTGTATACTTTAGTAGTTAATTCTGGTGTGATATATAATAATACATTACCAGCAACAATTAATTGTCTTAACGCTTCAAATACAGAAGTTCTAAAGTTATTAACTTCTATTTCATTCATTACTACACGTTCAATAGAACCCATAGCTTTTTCAAACTCCCCTTGCATACCTTTTTGTTGGGTAAGTTTTTGGATTGTAAACTCATCTAAAGACAATCTAAAGAAAGGTTGATTAGGTGGTAATAAAGCTAATAATAATTTACTTGCTAAATTGTTTAAACCTCTAGCACCTATACCTTGATATGGTGTGTATAGTTTTGTAGAACTTCCATAACCATCTCTAGTTATTAAACTAGGTATAGTAAATTCTGCACTATCTCTAGCTCTATCTAAATAAGGTTGACGTACTGTTTCTAATTTAGAATAACGAGCTCGTGCTGTTAGGTTTTGTTCCATATTTTATTTTGTACTATTAGGGGATATTGACGCCAGAACCACCACTCATTAAATTAGACTGGTCTAAATCTATTTTTAGAGCTGATTTACCTCGTTTTTTACTTACACTTAAAGGTGTAGATGTAGCAGAAGCAGGTGCTTGTGGGGCTTTTTCTCTGAGTGTAGCCTGACTAGCATTTACTTCTGTAGCTGGTGGAGCTGGTACTGGAGGTGGGGGCGGGGCTTTAGGTTGTGAAAAACACATAATTATTTATCTTTCTTTATTAATGTTAAATCTAATATATTATTATTTTGCTCTTGTTCTAGTTGTTTTAAGTATGTAACAACACTAGCTTGACCAGCTTTAAACCAAATTTGTCTTTCATTTTCAGTAATATCTGGTACTTTATTTGGAAAAAGTTTATCTAGGTGTTGTATTAATTCTTTATTTACAAACATATATTGTTCCAAGAGGGCAACTAATAGGTAGGTTTTTCTGTTTTAATGGTAGGTTTATCTTGATTGGTGTCCATTTCAATGGTGTGTCTATCAACTTTCATTTCCATTATTTTTATTTTAGCATCACTTGTGAATGGGTATTCACTAGAGCCGCTTAAATCTGGTGTTTTAGCAAAAAAAGAATCATCAACTTTAATTTTAACAGTTAAATAACTTTTTTTTCTCCACTTGTGTATATCAGTCATTTTTATGTCTTCCAAAAGATTTATTATCAGGTACTTTATCTTTTAATTCTTCTGTAGTTTCATCTTCGGCAACTAAATCACCTTTAAATAAAGTTTCAATATACATAGTATAATAGTGCCTAGCTAAAGTAGGTTCTTTTGTATTTTTAGATAAAAACAAATATTCTTTTGCTTTTAATTTATAATCATTTTTACTCATTAGTCTTTATACCCAAAACATTCTGGATTATTATTTGTTAAATAAATACACCCTGTTGGTGATTCATCACACATTGGGTAAGAAAAACAACCTAGATGTTTGTCAAAATTAGGTTTTTTATTTTTCTTTTTAATTTTTTTTGTTTTCATTATAATCTCTTTCTATTACCATTTCTAAATAATGTATAGCTTTTAATATATCTTCTTTCTTACCTTTAAGTTTATGTCTACAAATATACTTAATAGCATTACCTTCTGCAAATTGTAATTGATTTTCATTTATAAATTTAGATGGTTGTATTTTCATTTGTTTATAATGTGAACCACCTACTTGTTTAAAAAAAGTTTTATTTGTCATTTTTAATATTCTTAATTTGTTTTGCACTAAGACCGTTAATATTAGTAAAATAAAATCTAACTTTAAGTTGTTTTTGTAGCGTTGTCAAACATCTAGTTATAACACTTTTGTCTTTTCTTCTATATGAAATAGATTTAACATCTATTAAATAATTTTTACCTTTTTTATTTGTAATAACTAAATCAAAAGGACAAGATGGGTCTAATGGTCTAGAAACATAATAACCTCGTTTTAAAAATTTATAAGCTACGGCTAACTCAGCTAAACAACCTTTTAAAGTACAACTAAAATCATTATCAATCATATTTATACTTTTGTTCCAAACACAGTAGTTTCTTTTTCTGGTTCTGAATAAGAAATCTTAATGCCTTTTGATTTTTGTTTAGTTGGTGGAGACCATAATATTACTTTTTTTAATTTAAAATTATAGTCTTTCTTTTTTAATATTTTAGCTACTCTAGCTTGTACTAGTGCATCTTCTTCTGTTAGTTTATTTTCTTCGTAAGTCTCAACCACAGATTGCCAATAATTTTTAGAATTAGCTAAAACTCTAGCAGCTTTAACAGCACCAACGCTGGGGCAACCTTTATAATTATCTGATTGGTCTCCAGTTAAAACTTGAAAATAAAAATTATACTCAGCTTGTTGTAGACTAATTCTATAAAACTCTCTATTAGCTGGGTTATAATGCAAACCTTCTACTTGGTTTAAATCTTTATCTTCTGAACATATAATTTTAGCACCGTGTATAATATTACTAGTCGCAAGTATTCCTATTATATCATCAGCTTCTAAATTAGGTTTAAGATAACCATTATAATTTTTATAAATATAATCTTTACAAAATTTTAAAGTTAATGGTTTTCTAGTGTTTATTCTATTTAATTTATAATCTGGTAAAATAGAAGTTCTAAAATTATTTTTATCTGAAAAAGCACATATTATTTTTGTGCATTCAGTTTGTTCTTTTAAATTATCAAAATAATCTTTAATCATAACTATACATTCAGTTTCATCTGAGTGTAAAGTCCACACATCATTATCCCAACGTATTGGTTTTTCTGACAAAGTTGATAATTTATATGCAACTATATCTGCATCTACTATTAATGTACTCATATTAAGAAGTTCCTTTTGGTTTAAGTTTAGATAAATCTAATTGTATTACTGAGCCATCTGATTTTAAAAATTTAGTTCTCCAATCTGATTCTGGGTATTTAGATTTAACTTCTTCTGATATTGCTATTTTAGCAAAATCTTCTGTGTAAGTTTCTACTGTTTTTAAAAAAGAACCTAAGATAGCTCCTATTTGGACAGATGGACTTACTGATACTTGATAAGCTGTTTCTTTTTCTCCTTTTGCTTCGAAAAGAGAATAAGCAATTTTATCATCTCCTACATCGGTTAATACTAATATTACTTGCATTGTTTTCTTTCGTTGTTAGTGAGTTTCCGACCAGTTGTTTCCAACACGGAAACTGGCACTAATAGGTACTCTAAGTTTAAAGTATTCTCCCGCTTTCTTTATGCTATCTACCGCTAGTTGACCCACAAATTCTGCTTCTTCTTTTTTTGCTTCTATTTGAAATTCATCGTGAATAGTTGCTACAACCCAAGCATCTTTATTTTTTAAATTATCCCACAATATTGTTAATGCTTTCTTCATTATGATTGCACCACAAGATTGTATTAAAGTATTTAAGGTTGCGTGATTGCTTCTTACGGTTAATATTCTTTGGTCTACTGCTTTTAAAACCCCGTATGCTTCTATTTTTTCTATTATATCTATTTTAATTTGTTTTAAAAAAGGTAATTGTTTATAAAATTTATCTAATATATTTTTAGCTTCAGCTATAGGACAATCAAGTATTTCAGATAATCTTTTAAATGAACTTCCGTACAATAAAGCATAAAACATTGTCTTACTTAATTCTCTAGATTGTAAACCAGCAGCTTTCATATTATAAGTATGAAAATCTCCGTTAAGAATTAAATCAGCATACTCTTTACCACCTTTATAATTGTAAATGTAATGAGCAAAACAAACTGCTTCTAATGATTTAGCATCTACCCCAACCATTACATAGTTTGGTTTAGGTATAAATAATTCTCTAAATTCTTTACCATATAAACTATGGGTGTTTGGTATGTTTTGTAAATTAGGATACCTAGAGCTCATACGACCAGTAACCACATTGGTTATGTAAGAAGTATGTATTTTACCTTTTTTAACTACTTTTAAATACCCATTAGCACCTTCAGATAACATTCCTAATCTTTTTTCTATTAATAAATATTCATTTAATAGTTTAGCTTCTGGGTAAGGTAAGCTAGACAATATGTCCTCATCAATCATTGGTGTACCAGTAGGAGTGAACTCTTTTGGTTTCCAATTATGTAAAGTTATTAATCTGTTAGCAATATGTTGTCTTGAAGATGGGTTAAATTTTACTAATTTAGTTCTCTTAACTGGTACTCCTTTTTTATAACCAAACTTTTTACTATTAACTTTAGGTATAAACTCTCCTAAATCTTCCTCCCAATCTATAAAAGTTTTTTCTAATTTTAATTTTAATTCATTATATTTTGATAATAACTTAGCTTGTAGAGATTGTGCTTTCTTTTCATCGAAATAAAAACCACGTAGTTCTTGTTCTTTAGTTATAAAAGATATTTTATGTTCTAGTGCTATACTTTCTTTACTAAAACCTTTTGACATAAACTTCTCATATAACTTCTTAGTAAGTCTAACGTCCTGTATACAATATTCCAACATCTTTTCGTCAAACTTTTCAAAAGCATTTGGATTGTTTTGTTGGTAATCTAATTTTTTAAATTGTAATCTTTCTCCCCAGCTTTTTAAACTATGTTTACCAACCGAGTTTTTAGATATTGTACCTCTCACCAACAACTTAACATCAACGCTATTTGTGATGTCAGGGTAGATAAGGCGACTAAGACAAAGCGTGTCGTGGACTAACTCTCTTTTATGAGAATAATTTAATAATTTATTGAGGACGGGGAGGTCATACCCAATACAATTATGTCCAACTATCAAGTTGTCGGTGAGAAGTTTTGTTCCTTTTAGAATGTCGTTTGCTGTAAAAATAAATTCTTTATCATTCTCGTCCACTATCACTAAACAATGTATTAATGATGGGTCAAGTCCGTTTGTTTCTATATCAAAAAATAAAGTTTTGGTCATTTTCTTCTAATAATCTTCCAGTTGTTGTATCGTAGTTAACAGCAGATGCTATTCCAGTATCCCCTGAAAATCTGTTTTTTAACACACGAATAATTGTTTTGTTTTCATTTTTGTTAGAATTTCTTTCTAATGAAACTACTGCATCTGAGAGTTGTGCTATACTTGCACTACCACGTATGTGAGATAACGAAACAGCAACGCCGTCAGTATGATCTTGGTTTCCGTCTAATCTTTTTAAATGAGCAACACAAATTAAACTTATATTTAATTCTTCAGTTAAAGTTCTTAACTTAGTAAATAAAACATCTAACGCTTTTCTTTCGTCTACAATATCAAGACCAGATATTAAAATAGAAACGTGATCTAATATTACAAAAGAACAATCTAAACCTTTTGCAAAGAATTTAATTCTTGTAAATATATTATCTTGTTCTGTACTACCAAAGTTATGATATAAAAATACTTTACCACTACCTAGTGTATCTTTGTATGCTTCTTCAAGTTCATTAACTGGTATGTTACTAACTCCTTTTATATGAACACGTTTATTTAAACTAATACCTAAAATACCGTGACAAGTTCTTTGTAAACTTTCTTCAAGAGATATAATACCAATCTTATGATTTTGTTTTATTAGTGAATACATAAGTTCTTTAGTAAATAAAGTTTTACCTACTCCAGTACCAGCACACACAGTAACTATTTCTCTTTTTCTCAAACCATATAATTTTTTATTTAAACCAGAAAATGGATATTGTGCAATTGCTACTGGAACAGGTTCTTTAATTAAATCCCATAAATCAGTCCCGTAAACAATTCCATCTGGTCTATATTCTTTTGCTTCCCACATGGCTTTAATAATTTCTTCACCACGATTAGCAACAAGCATATCGTTTACATCTTTTAATTCAAACGCAGCTATTTTACATTTACCTACTGTAAATAATTCTGCACACTCTTTAGCAGCGTCTTGACCGTGAGAGTCTTGGTCAAAGAATAAAATTATTTCTTCAAAACTTTCTAACCATTCAAGTTGTTTCTTTAATGCTTTAACTGCACCATTAACACCATTAGGTATTCCCACGACTGGGTACTTGTGATTAAATAGTTGTGATAAAGATATTGAATCAATCTCTCCTTCACATATACAAACTTTTTTACCGCCTTGTCTCCAAAGTTGCTGACCGTAAAGTAAAGCATTATTTATATTACCAGTTGTTTTAAAAACTTTATTTTTAAATCTTAATTTTTGAAATACTACGTTTTTATTTTTATCGTAGTAATTAGCTATATGTACTATTTCGCTATTAAGTTTACCGACTTGGTAGTTCCACTTCTGACAACTCTCCAACGTGATATTACGTTTAAGCAACGGAATAAAATTACCAAAAACCAAATCAGCACTTTGTTTAGTTGTTGGATTATTGGACTCAATAACACCCGAACTACCAACATAAGTATTGCAACTAAAACAAAAAGTGTGCCCATCACTATATAAAGAATTAGCGTCACTAGACATACAAATTGGATTAGTGCACGGTATATGCCTAACAAACTCGCTTTCAGTATTGTGTTCTCCCATAAATTTAACTCCTTGTTTTTCATTGTTTTATCCATTCAGCTGGGACAAATTTATCAGCGTATTTAATATTGTTTTTATTGCACCAATCAGCATAAGTTGTTTTAGATTTTTTATGTATTCTATTTTTAGAATTACCAAAAACAAATCTTATATCTAACTCGGGATTTTGCTCTTTCACTAAAAGATGTTTCTTTCTGTCAACCGCAGTAAAATAACCTTTTATCTCTATCAAAATCCCATTATCTAGCATTATATCAGGTTTATATTTATGCTTTGTAGAAGGCTTTAAATATAAAACTATTTTTTTTTCGTATTGAAAATTTATATTACGTTTCTGTAAATCTTCAATAACAGTATCTTCTAGTCCGCTTCTATAATTAGAAATCGAATTTTTCTTCTTGAACCGAACCATTTTTAAGTGCTACTACTTGGTCGGTTTCAACATATTCAAAACCGTCTTCTTGATTAAAACCAAAATTATCTTTAGCTTGATTACTTTCAACTAAATTTAATAATTGGACAGCTTGTAATACTAACGTAGCACCGCAACCAAGTATATTAGTAAAGTAAGGTCTTATTTGATAAGCAACTTTTACTGTACTACCAGAATAAACAATCAAAGGTGTAGTAATCATTTTACTTTTAGAGTCAAATACTTTTACTTTTTTTTCGTAATCAACTCCAGCTTTAGTTTTACCTTTAGCTTTTTGTTTAAAATGAAACTCAATACCGCCATCTACTTTTTTGTATGGTAGAAATTCAGATTTCTTTGTTGATTTATTCTTAGCTAATTCAGAAGCTATTTCTTTATTAATTAAATCAATTATAGGTTTAGCTTCTTTTTCAGTTAATCTTAATTTAATGTTATAAACTCCGTTAGCATCAAATTTAGTATCTGGCGTAAACAAATACGGATAAAATGCCGTACCAATTGGAGTTGTATAAGTTGTTAGTTTTATTTTTTCCATAAGTTTTTATTTGTTGTTAGTGTAATGAATTACAAGAGTTAACTTGTAGTTCCAAGAGTACATCTTAGGTCGTACTCTTTTTGACCTATTACTTACTACATGAAAAAGTATTTACTATCTAATACTTTAGTAATATCTAAAGTTCCTTTTTCAGGTGGTGGCTCTAGTAATGCTTTTTGTTTGTTAGGTAATTGCCTAGCAAAATCTTCATACAACTTATTTAAATAATCTTCCGTAAATAAATCAACTACAGATTGTCTAATAAATTTATGTAATAAATCAACTTTATTAGGAGTAGTGGCAAAACTATCGTGAACCATTAACAAGTTTGGTATAGGTTCTGGGCTATGTTTACAACGTAAAGCTACTGCTTGTGCTAAAGCACCGTCAAGACTATGTGTAATATTAGGTGCTATGCTACTTTGCATTTTCCTCACATCAAATTTATATAATTGTCTACGTAAAGTTGTATAAACTAGTGAACCAGATATAGCAGTTTTAACTTTAAACTTTTGTAAATACCTGTAATCTTGTGTAACTTTAAATCCCATAGGAGTAGTCCATTTCATACATAAATTAGCTTGTGAAAATAATTTAGCTACTTTTTGAAACCAAACCATTAATTCAGATGCTTTAGGTACTTGTTGTTGTATGTGTCTCCAATTTATATTAGCTAACCACTTGCAATCTTGAAAACCATCATCTTTTAAAACTTTAGGTTTACCTAAGTCTAATTGTTTTTTATATTCATCAAACACCTGCTCACGAGCTCCAAATTGTTTTAACCCGTACACATATGTCATAATATTTCGCTTTACGATACCTCTAGTAATGCCAAATTGCAACCAGCGGTTGGCTTCATAAGAACCTTGACCAGCTAATTCTTTAACTTCTTTAATAACACTATTAGCAACAATAGTGTAAATATCCTGTGGTTTATCTGACGGAGTAACATTAACTTTCCAAGCTGTTTCGTAATCTCTAGCTAATATACTAAGAATTTGTAATCCACTACAGGTAGCGTCCATAGAAACAGGAAGCCTACAAACATAATCTAACCCGTACTTTTTGTACTGTTTTAAATGAAAACAAGTTTGTAAAAACTCCATAGGTTTATCCGCCTCACCCCAACCCCTGTTCTCAAACGGGTTGTCAGCGTAAGAAAGCATAAGCTCAAAATTGTCTTCCGTAAACTTAACCCGCTCATCAAACGATATTTTATCATTACCAAATGTGTTAGCAGCGTGGACAAATAACCAATATTTACCTCTGTCTCCTAATTTTTCTCCGTTCTTAAAACATATAACACTTCTAATTTTTTGATCTGATTGGTAACTTAAATAATTACCCACAGTATAAATCCTACCTCTCCTATCCATAAATAAAACAAGATAAAACGTATCTTCATTTAAATATTCTTTTATAATTGATATTGCTATTGACGTGGAAAGAACTTTTGAAATTCTAGCTATTTCATTTTTGTATTCATTAGTACAATCTCGTTTATATTTAATTAATGCTTCCTTGTCGGTGTCAACTAATTCACTTCTTACAATATTTTTTGGTCTATTGTTTTCATCTAATAAACTTTCACGTGTTGGGAAATGACCTATACCTAAATCTCTATCCCAAATAAATTCCATAACTTCAAACATCTCTTTGTCGATTTGAAAAGGAACATTTTGTAAATGATTTACGGCATCATAAAAATCTTTATGACCTTCTTTTTGCAGTTCTTCTAGATAACTAAAATCATTTGTTTTTATTAAAGGTTGTTTAGCCAAGTATTCATTGTAGTAGCCACCATTAAAAGGACTATTACGCCACTCTCTAGGTTTTGAAATCATAGGTTTGTAGTATGGGGTTAACACACTACACTCAAAATTCTTTTGGTCTACCTTGTCTTTTATTTCTTTTTTAAATTGTAAGTAATTAACTGTTTTATTACGGGATACGTTGATGGCTACAACTTCGCATAAACCCGTACTTTCTATAAGTAAATCAATAAGTTGTTGACCTACCAATACTTTTTTAGATATATCCCAATCTTCAACTTTAACTTTGTACTTATCTAATGTGTGACTAAATACTTTTCTTTTGTGTTTAGAATTTTGAGTTCTTTTACTTAAATCAGAAGCAATTTTATAATGTATGTTAGGCATTTCTTTTTTAAATATTTTAACTTTGTATTCAAACTCTACGTTTGTACCTACGTTAATAGAAGTTTGTAGAAGATTTTTATTTAATGCTATACTATCTATAACTGACTTTAGTGTAGTTAAAGCTACGTTTTTACAGTCATTTAAATCTCGTAAAGGTTCGGCAGATGTCTTACGTACTCCAGCTTTATCTGACGCATAGCTATCTTTTACAAATTTTTCAATGCGGTCAGCTAAAGGTGTTAACAAAAACTTTTGTATATAAATAAAAGGTGGCGTAACACTTAATCTACCTTTTTTTATATTTTTTTCTAAAGTTTTATAGTAGCGTTCTTTACCTCCACTAATCATTTCTCCTTCAAGGAGTTCTTGTTTAATCTTTAAGTCGTGTGGTATCATAATCAAAACATCTGTAAACTAAAACTTCTTTACCCATATAAAAGGTTGCAATTTGTTTTCGACCTTTACTATTTGTAATAGTTTTAGTGTAAGTTAATCTTTCAAAAGTGTCGTGACAACCATTGTTTTGCTGTTTGAAATACAATGGCTCTCCACTTACTAACCAAATTATTAAAAAATTTGAAATCACATTTGTACCTTTAATGCCTCTCTTAAATCATCTTTAGTTGGGTGATTGTATCTTTGTGTCATTCGTATATCTCTATGACCTACAACTTTTTGTACTACTTCAATACCAACTCTACGCTTTAACAATCTGGTAATGTACGTATGCCTAAATGAGTGTATGACAAAATCTTTTTCATTTTGCATATTCATCTTCTTTCGTATAGTTGACCAACTGTTTTCTACTACGTGCAACTTATAAGGAAATGGACTTACTAAATTTAATTGTTTTCTTTTTTTAAATATATTCTTTACCTTGTCGAATATAGGAACAAACCTTGTGTCCCCGTTCTTAGTATCTTTTAAACAAATAAATTCACCTTCAACACTAGCCCACGTTAAGTTTAATAACTCAGAAACACGACAACCAGTTTCTATTAAACAAACCCACAAATCATTTAACTGACTATAACCACAGTTTGTGCTAGTTTGCAATAGTTCTTTTTCTATATCATCAGTAAATATAAACTTACGTTGATTATTCTCGGTTTCGTACTCAACCATAGGTATACCCCAAGTAAAACTAAACCCGCCCATACCTCTTGAATATGTTATTAATTTAGATACCGAGGCTAACTTCCTGTTGATTGTAGCTGCTTTGTACTTCAAGTTTTCTTTACAATAGTATTTGAAGTTCCTTAGTGTGTCGGTAGTTAGTTCTTTAAATGCTCGGTGAGCACCATACCAGTTCATAAACACCTCTGCGTTCTTAGCACTAGCTACTCCACTTTTTTGAGTAGACCACTCCCTTAAAATTACTAATTGTAATAGTTCTAATGTAGTGATATTTTTATTTTGCATTATGACCTCCTTTAAGTTTTGATTATGTAATTGTTTTTGTAAAACAAGTCAAGTCTTTTTAAAAAATAAAATTAAAAATCAAAACGCAATTGTAACTTTTAATCAAAACGCAATTGTAACTTATGATAGTGAAATTTTTATTTTTCAATTTTAAGTTGTAAAACTTTAGGTTGTAAAATCATAAATTGTAAAGCCGTTAGAGCCGTTAAAGACTTTAAAGCCGTTAGAGCCGTTAGAGCCGTTAAAAACTTTTGGGACTGTACACCAGCAAAATAAACTTAACCCGTATAAATTAACCATATAAAATCTTTTTTAATTGCGGGTTATATATCTTACCTTCCCCGCCTACCCTTCACACACTTACTTAACCCGTACTAAATTATTATTTAATATAAATTTTTATTGATATTCAACTTGCCGTTGTATTAGAGCTGTTTTAATCGCAATAACCTAGAATATAAATAATAGGTATTAATAATAATATTAATCCAAGAAAAATTGTAAAATCGTTTAAACTTGCAATAGCTGTAATTAAAATAGTACAAAATAAAATTATTAAAAATGTATTTATAAAATTTTTAAATATATTCAAAAAACCCCCGTATTTAATTAAATTAAAACCTTTTAAGATGTTTTATAATACTACCCGTTGTGTGTGATATTTTTGCAACACCATACTAATAGTAGGTATATAATACCCGTAAATAGTAATTACAAGTGTTAATTGAAAATTATTTTTGTAGTCTTTTATAGTTTTAATTTATTAAAAATTAGTCTATATATTCGGGTTAGGTAGATATGATTTTAGGCGGTTTACAATATTTAAAAAAATCTGGGCATTACAAAATTAAAAATAAATTTAGTAATTCCTATGAATACATTACACCGAATTTTAATAATTACGGGCGGGTTATTTCTTATAAATTTAGAAATATTAATTTTTTAAATTTTGTAGAGATTAGAGCATATATAAAAAATGTTAATAAAAATTTTTTTATTATTTCATACAAAATTAAAAACTTAATTAATATTTAAAATGTGTATTATTATAGTAGGTAAGCCCGAAGATATAACGGATAAAATTTTGCTTAAAGCATATAACGGCAATAAAGACGGCTTTGGCTTAATGTACTCTAAAAATAATAAAATTATTAGTGAGAAATTCTTACCTAAAAAATTTAAATCAGTTTTAAAATGTTTTAAAAGACACTCAAAAAATACGAATCAAATTGCTTTACATTTTAGATTTGCTACACAAGGCGACAAAAATAATTTTAATTCTCACCCGTTTTGTATTTTAAATAAAAAACTTGGTGATGATTTTGATTTATATTTAATGCACAATAGCCCATTATTACCCGCCCCAATTCTTGACGATAAAAAATCAGATACATATTTTTTTAGTAGATATATTTTAAAGCCGATTGTTAAGAATAAACCCGATTTAATATTCAATGAAAGTTTTATTAAATCTTTAAACAAAATAATTAATAGTGAAACTAATTCAAGAGTATTACTGTTAAATAGTTTAAATAATAATTTTGAATTTTTAGGCGATTGGTCGGATTATAAAAATTTAAAAGTGTCTCAAACTTATTCAATTCAAGATTATGAAACAACATTAACTTATTCAAATTTAAATGATTATAATTTTAAAAGTTATAATACAAATAATTATTATAATTTTAATAATGCTGATGATGATTATTATACAAATTCTTATTATGATAGCGACAAAACTTTAAAACAAGATTTACTAAAAAAAGCATTATTTAAAAAACAATTAAAGAAAAATAAAAAAAATAATACCTATTTAAATTATCAAAATCTATCGCACATTTTTGATAATGGTACAAATAAAGAAATTTTTAAAACTATTAAAAAGTTAAACCATAAACAAATTGCCGATTTAATAACTGATTTAAGAGACGACAAAAAAATTTTAGATGAGATAAACGATAATGATATTCAATTAAATGATTTAAAATATAATTATGAATATTAATAAAGATACAAATTTAGTTGAAAAATATTCAAGACTAAAACTAGATAAGTATATTATAAGTAATTTAAGATATTTAAAAAATGAAAAAAACTTTTATTTAAAAAATAATTATTCAGATATTTTTACGGATATAAATACAACGGATTTTTATAACACTTTGCAATCTTATAAGAATGACGGTCGCCAATTATTTTTTGAAAATTTTTTAGACAATGATTTTTTAAGTGTTAATGAGGTATGTAATCAAAAAGAAAAAAATTATAGAATTTCTGTAAGTTTGTCGGATTATTTAAACAGTATAATTTTAAAAGCATTTTTTAATCAATTACCTAATTTTAGCAGTTTAAAAAATTATAATAATAGTTTTATAAGTTGTTTTTTTACATACCAAACAAACGATTTTCAAAGGTACTTACAAAATAAATCTGTTAATGATTTAAGTCTTTTAGATTGTCTTTTTATTTGCGATTATAAACTAGTTAAAGGTATTCAAGGTTTTAACCATAAATTTTATTTGTCGTTTTTAGTTAATCATCAAAATTGTTTAGAAATATTTAAATTAATTTTAAATGATGTAGAAAATTTATTAAAAGATTTAAATTTTGATACATTTAAAAACTGTAATGTTTATAAATGTTGTTTAACTGGTTTTTATTTTCATAAAAATAATTTAATTAGTTTTTATAACACAGATAATCGTTTAAATGTTTTAGAAAAATTTAAAGATGATAATAAATATAATTTAAAAAGATTTTATAAATTTGATGAGCAAAATTATATCTATAAATATTATGTTTCAAATGTAGAAAAACAGTTAATACCGTATTCAAGTAATTTTTTTTTAAAACTGGATTTAGCAGATGTACTAGATAATTTAAAACCAGTACCCGAAATAAAATATATTAAGTTTTTAAATACAGCGATTTTTAGTGATGATAGTTATTTTAAAACTACTAACTACTTAACAAAATTTAAAAGCAATAATAATAAACTACGCTCTTGTTATGATGATGTTTTAAAGGTTTTGGATAAGTTATATTTTTTAGATGAAAACAAAAAAACAACGCAAATGTATGGAATTGAAATTGAAACATTTACAATGCAAGACAAAGCCCCGCCGACGATTATAAAAGATTTAGAGGAAAATTATTTGAGAGGTCAAGCACTATGTAAAAGTGATGGTAGCATTGGTACTAATGGAATTGAAATTGTTACTACGGCTATGTCATTTAACTATATTAAAAATACTGATTTATTTTATAATTTTTATAATAACATTAAAGATTATTTAGGTAGTTATTCAAGGCAAGAAACTGGTGTTCATATTCATATCAGTAGAGATACTTTAACTAAATTACAAATTTTAAGAATAGTATCATTCATAAATAATGAAATGAATTTTAATTATATTAGTAGAATTGCAGGTCGAGAGTTTTTTAATAATCATTATTGTGAGGTTATTTTTAAAAATAAAAGTGTTTTGGAGTTAGATACTTATTTTAAAAATTATCCCAATTTAGTTTACCCCGCAAAATATTCAGCAGTTAATTTGTCAAAAAAAAGTACAGTTGAATTAAGAATATTTAAAGGCAATATTAGACAAGATGTTTTAAATAGATACTTGGAATATACTGACTGTTTAATTAACTTTGTTAAAAATCGCCCCGTATCTCAAAATGATTATGTTAATTTTATTAATTTTGTAGATGAAAATAAGAAGATGTACCCTTTTTTATATGCTTTTAATCAAGTTGAGATTGTTAAAAATGGTAGAAAAGATTTTAGAAATTTAAAAAACGGTTATGGATTTATTAAAAGTTTAGAAAAAAGAAATATCAAGTTTAAACCAGTTAAATTCGAATTATTAGAAAATATAAAATTACCAAAAGTAAGAAAGCCAAGACAATCTAAAAACTAAAATTTTGGGGGGTACTAAGCCCCGTTAAATAAATTCTTTGATGCTCTACGGTCTTTTAAATAAGATTTTTTTAATCAAAAATTACTTAAAACCTACTTTGTACCTATATCTAGTTTAAAACACAGGTAGCAACACTAGGTAGATTTAGCCAGTTAGCCCGTTTATGATAGTAAATAAATACTAAATAATTTACGGGTTAAGTCTTGGCTTTCATATCCCCGTGTGCAGTAGAATTAACTTAACCCGATTTAATATCAATAAAATTAAAGTTAATTTAAGTTAAAACGGTAGCCAATGAACTATCGCTGTCTACCGTCCCCCCTGATGTAAAATTAATTTTAATTAATAGTGTATATTTTATTTTAAAGTTATGATATTAGTTATTTTAATATGCTTATGATAAGTACTAATAAAGATAAAAGACATTTAACAGTTTTAAAAGTTAATGATTTTAGAAATAAATATTTTAAAGCTGTGATATTAAAATCGCCTTTTTTCAAAATTGGTAATAAAGTAGTAATAACTAAATTTGCTAAATTCTATTTAATGGAATTAGAAAGCAAGTTTAAAACTTTAAACTAAAATACAAAAATGGAAAATTACTTTGTAGATGATTTGATTTTGTTTTTAGTGTTGGCTTTTAGTGTTGTGATTATATTTTTAGTTTTTTATGCTATTGATGTACTCACTACTAATAGAATTACTAAAAAAGCAAAACTAGATAATCATATTCATTATTTAGTTGAGTTGAATAAGAATAAACATAAACAAGATTAAATATTTTTTAGGGGGGTATCTAGGTAAGGTAAGACCTATTCTTACCCCCTTAAAATCGATTTAAACAAGAAATTTTTAAAGTAAAATGAATAAAAAAAGGTTTTTAGTAGAATTTGATGAAAGTTTAAAAACTTATAAAAGTTTAAATATTACTGTTCCTACTGTACGAATTGAAAGCCAAGAAGATGAGCAAACTGATGATTGGTTCTGTGATGAGTGTTTGTCTTGGTATCAGGACGGCGAAAACTGTGATTGTTAATTTAATAATGATATGTGTATGAGATTAAAACCAGATAATAAAAATTTAAGTTGTAACCATAGCCCCGATTTATTTTGTTTAATGTGTATCAATTCAATTAACTTTGATTTGTATAAAAATGCTTATGAGTTATTATCTGATTATATCCAACACCTACCAGATAATTATAAAAAAGAATTAGAATTAAAGTAAGATAAGTTATTCAATTAAAATACCTAAAATAAAAAAAAACAGATACGGCTTGTATCTCATTTAAGCCAATTTATTTTTAATCAATAATAATCAATAATAAATAAAAGATAGTTTATCTTTTTTAGTTATTGTCTAAAAACCCACAATCTAAGCGTGTTTTTTAAAATACAATTAAAAATTGTACAACTTGGGGTTGCGGGGGGTTTTTGACAGCGAGAGTAATCAAGATACCGTTTCATATTTTTTTAAAAAAAGTATTTGACAACTACACAAATCACCGTAAAATAGACATATAGGTCTATATTCACGGGTTAAGTATCCACCATTATCGTTCCTAGTAATAGAGGTATTAGTATTAGTTGGTAGTAGTCTCCAGCTGGTATACTACTAGTAACTACTTGTATTGGAACTAGTATAACACTTATAACTAACTAATATAACACTTATATAGGAACTAGTAGTAGTCTAATAATAGATTAATAATAGTATCTATTGGTATTGGTTATAGTTTTATCCAATTATCCCCTATTGTCTTCCTACCTACAGCGTGTTCCATAAACCTATCTAGTTCAGCTTGTAGCTTCCTATCTTTGAAATCCTCTACTTGTCTTGTACTGTCTACCGACAGTTGTTCAATCCAGTAGGCTACACCTATTGCTAAAGCATCTATTCTGTCGTCATTACGAAGACAACCACGATCTTTAGTGATTCTAGTTAATTGGTAGAACAGTTGGTAGTGTGGGTCGTTTGTATCAAAGTCAGCCCTAATAAGCTGTGGGCTAACAATTAGTCGGTGTTGGTTAAGTAATGGTTCTAAGGTATCTATTATCCTTAGTTCCTTTTGTTTAGAATGATTAACTTCCTCAATAGTGACTGGGTGGTATTTATTAATTACTGGTTTAAGTAATTGTGTAAACATACCATCACCAAAGTTACTCTCAACAATAACCATATTAACTTCAGCATCTCTAGCCATTTTAGCTAAGGTTATTAAATTAGCTTCACTATAACCACCTTGTAGTCCTTTACAAGTGTGTAGGTATAGGTTTCCGTTTAGTTGTTTGATAATAGCAACACCTAGTTCATCACTACCTCTACCACTAGGGTCAATAGCCATAACAGAACCTTTATAAGCATCAAACTCATTAGACACAAACATAGGTTTATGGTATCTGTCTCCTGTAAATCCGACACTAGGTAAATCATCACAAACATATTCCTGAGAACCAGCCCAAGCTAGTTGTACTGGTGCTATCTTATTGTCTATATCCATAACTATTAAATCAGACAATTTAAGTGGAAATCTTTCTTTGTCGGACAATGTAGTGTCCAACATAAACTGTAAAGCAAACCCAGAACGACCATAAGAGGCTTCTCTTTCTTTTAGGTCTACATCAGTAAATCGTTTAGGGTCTATAGGCTCACCACTATTTAGATTACTATTAACAACAAACGGAGCTAACCGATTACCGTATTTAATAATCCTACTAGTTTCTGGCATACGTGCAGTCCAAATACGAACTTCATATCCACGAGTAGGTAACTCGTTATACAAACTCATATCTGACTGTGGTGTACCTAGAAATACAATCTTACCATTAGGAGATAATACGGCTTCAAATTCTTTTACGCTATCCGATAACTTGTCTCTCATTGTTTGTGTTAATGAGTTGTTTAAACTTTCGCAGTCATCTGAAATAATAAAATCAGCTCTTGAACCAGTTATCTGTCCAGTTATACCAACTGACTTAACACTAGGTGCGTGAGATGCTTTTGACAAAGCGACATCAAAGGAGACATTACTTCCTCTTTGGTCTGCCTTTGGTGTAAGGTGTTTTAATATATCCATCTCACTAATTAATCTTTTAGTGAATGTACTAAAGTCATCGGCTCTGTTTTTAGAAGCGGACACCACCAAGAATTTTAAATCTGGGTTACGTAATAAGTTCCAACAAACAAACGCACTACATATCCAAGATTTACCTGCACCTCGAAATGCTTGTATGACACTTCTACGAGGAGCATTTTGTAAGAAATTAGCTATATCATATTGGACTGGAGTAGGCTCAATATTGAGGTGTTTCCACACTAAATATAGGAAGTTTCTAAAGTCACGGGTTATATCACTCATAAATAGCCTCTATTTCCGATTTAAACGCACGTATATGCGTTCTTTAGTTGTATTCCTTGTCCTGCACTATATCTTGTAAATCCTCTAATTTAAAGGGCAATTCTTCGGCTAATTTGCCTATTGAATTTCCTTGTTTTGGGATACAGTCTATATTGTTATCTTTTAGGAATTGACGGGCTACATTTAGGTCAGAACTTTTAACTTCTGGGTCTCTGATTTTATCTAGTAGAGTCTTAGCTAACAACTCGTGTAGGTCTTCTAGTTTTTTAATTTTCTCTGACATTTACATTCTTTAATTTTACATTTACAACTGTTTAACAATGAACAAAAACCAGCCCAAAGTTTCCATATACAATAATAGTTTTGTTTTGAGTTTTTGTATTTCATTATATTTTATCTGTAACTACAATACATTCCATAATTACAATTTCTTTTAACTGTATTTCTTTTTGATATTGAAATTGTTTTTTTATACCTAAAGATATTATAGAATAATTATTTTTAATAAATTGTTCACACGATTGTTTATCTTTAAATGAAATGTTTGGATTGTATACTGGTAATGTTTCATCAAATCCATTAACAAACAAAGCTAACCAAATAATTATATTATACATTATTTAATTATCCATTGTTTAGGTATAACCACTATTTCCCCGAACTCAATACTTCCATCTTCATCTAAAGAGTACGTAGAAAATGTTTTAATATAATCTTTTGTCTCCTCGAATATCCAACCACTAGTTACACAAGTAGCTGGTTTTAATTCTTTCATATCTTCTTTAGTAGACCAACCAGTTCTAGATTTAGCATCAAACCAATGCAATTCTCCTTTAATTTTTTTATAAGGAAAATTGTTAATCATTGTATTTATCTTTTTTTAAATTTATTACTTTTAGTTATTACTTTTTTAAATCTTACTATTCGTTTAGCTCGTTTTTCACTTTCTAAATTCCATAGTATTCTAGTCAATACTGAATTTAATTTATTTAAAATTTGTAGCATTGAAAACATATTATTATTATTTTTTATTGAATATATCTAAGGTGGGTTTAAGCCCGTATATAGCACCAAAAATACCTACAATTAACCATTGATACCAAGTAGGAAATTTACCAAAGTAATCAAAGAATAAATCTAATTTTGTTTTAATATTAATATCATCACTAATAATAGCATAAGATAAAACTAATATTGGAATACAAACTACAATTAATACGAACTCATCTTTCCAAGTTTTGTCTTGAGCATCAGAAACATCTCTTTGATATTCTATTTCACCACGAGCCATGCGTTCATAATATCTACGTTCAGCTTCAGATTCTAAAAATTCTGATTGCTTATGATTCTTATAAATCTCAGCACCAGTTTTAAAGATTGTAGGTATTAAACTCCACCACATATATTTATCCTTTTCTTAGCGTTTGTATTGAACTCTAAATTTTCCTCTATTTAATTTTCTAGAAGTTACTCTTAGATTATCAGGAGAATTGTTTTGTGGGTTGCTATCTCTGTGGTCTACGTCTTTACCATCACCTTTAGTAACAACTCCACGTGCCATTAAATTTCGTCTAGCTCTATTTCTAGATGCTCTATCTAGTTTAGCTTCTGTTGAAGATTGATATTTTTGATACTCTAATCTGTAATTTCTACGAGCCATTTTTTCCTAAAAAATATTGCCATATTGTAAATATAGTTCCTAACATAGCTGCAATTCCTATTAAAACTTTTAAACCACCTTTAGACATAGCTATTTGTTGTTTTAATTCAACTATATCATCACCGTGTTTAGTTATATCGGTGTGTATGTGTGCTATTTTAGTGTTCATATCTTTTAAGATATGGACTAAAAGATTACTGTTAAATTGATCTTTTTTATTAGTGATACGTTTTTTTTTAGTTTTCATATTAATTTTAATAGTCGGCTGCATCTAAACAAGTAACAACCGACTATTTAATATTTAACTACTAGTCTTCGTCTTCGTCTTCAAAATCCACATCATTATCATCATTTTCAAAATCTGTGTCTTCAAAGTCGTCTTGTTGATCGTCTACTTTGTCTTTTAACTCTGCCAGTTTGTCTTCAATTTCCTCAATTAAATCCATAACCGACACTTCTTTTTTCTTCTTTGCCATAGTAGTCGCCTTTTAGTTATTGTTGTTTATTTACTTTTTGTTATTTTGAAAAAACACTTCTGCTGACTTTGACCAGTCTTTAAAAGCGTCCGCCCAAAATTTCTGAATTTGTCCAACATAACTTTCGACAGCTTTTTTAGTGTCTTCGTATGAAGGTATTTCAAATTTAGGTGTGAACATAGTTGTTTCCTTTTTTGGTTGTTTATTTAAAAATTGTACTTCCTCAAATGTATATGGTGTCATATTTATTTTTTAGGAAATCCAGCTTTCATATTTGCATATGCTTTAGCTGATATTGTCGATTTAGATTTAGGTCTAGATATTCCTAATTTCTTTCTACGATTAATATTAGCGTATAATCCTTGTCTGCCTTTCATATATTTATATAGTTATGATTTTTTATGTCTATTAGCAAAATTTCTAGCTGCTTCTTTTGAAGCAAAACCCCAAGCACGAAGTGCTAATTTCAAACGTGTAGGTCTTCCTTTCTCATCTTGCAAAGAACCTTTCATTCCAGCAAAACGAGCCGCAAAAGAAACTCTGCGAGGGTTAACTCCAGACTTAACTGGTGCTTTTAAGTTAGAGCCTTCTTTTCTATTAAAGTATGCTCGACCTTTAGCATTTAAACCACCGCTAGGGTTTTGATATACTTTTTTTACCATATTTTACTTATGTTTTTGTTGTTTTAAAAGACTTATGGTCTTTTTGAGTTAGTAAATTAAATAGTTAATAAATAATCTACGTTTGAAAATATTTGAGCTTCACTTAAAGTTGTACCTGTATAAAATAAAACAGCTTTTACTCTACCTCTAGCATAATAATCATTAGTACCGGCATCACCTGTAGAAAGTGTCATTATATCCATAATACCACCTGTTATCGATGAAGTTCCATAATTACCTTGATTATGTTTTAAACTTTTATCTATATATGAATGAAAGCCACCGCCACTTTCAGTATATCTTCTAATTGAAAATACTTGATAGCTTGGTGTAATTAAATTTATTCCATTATAACCGACTTCACCACCACCTGCATTAACAACAAAATTTGAAGAACCATTACCATCAAATAAGAAATAAGTGTCTGTATTACTTGAACCGCTTCTCCAATCAGCAATATAACTTCTACCACCACCATTATTTGTGTCAGTAAAATCTACTAAAATTTGAAATGTCCAAGCATTAGTACT
>Ga0172367_10002088_pt1 | contig 27894 bp, 32 predicted proteins | sample Lak10m_FD_114542 | JGI IMG/M metagenome (GOLD analysis project Ga0172367, IMG submission 114542) | Freshwater microbial communities from Kabuno Bay, South-Kivu, Congo - kab_022012_10m | ecosystem: Environmental > Aquatic > Freshwater > Lake | place: Democratic Republic of the Congo: South-Kivu...
CGAGAGATGTGGCGGCGATAAGGGCTGATCCAAGCAGGCGGAACGCGTGCATTGTCGTCTCCCGTGGGTTGCGCTGGTGAGTCACCCTCGCGCGGAAACGGAGGGCGCACTTGATCGGCATCAAGTCGGGCGCGTCGATGTGCGCGCGCCTTCCAGTTTCTGGAGACGCGCGGGCCTATTGCGCCGACACGCGCGTCGCCTCGCGTGCGGCTATATGCAGACGTCCGCCCAGCCTGGTGCCGCTGAGGGCGCGTGCGAAGCCGGCGTCATACAGGCCCGCGCCCGCGAGGAAGCGGACAGCCCTGGCCTCTAGGTCTTTCGCGCGCTGCGCCTCGGCGGCGTCGCGGACGCGGACATCGCGGATGGCGGCCAGCAGCTGCGCCATAGCGCCGGCGGCGGACACGGCCTGCACGCGCGCCAGCCTGTCGCGCGCTTCGTCGGCGGCGAGGATGAGTTCGTCGGAGATGGCGCCCAGCTGGGCCATCAGGTCGGGCGAGCGGGCGAGGCGGGCGCCCTCCGTCAGGCGGGTGACATGGTCGATGAAGCCTTCCATCCGGACGATGGCGGAGGCGCAGGCCGCGGCGGGGCAGAACTCGACGGGATCGCGGGCCTCCGCCGCATCGGTCATGCTGGTCATCGGGGCGCATCCTCCTTCGCCGGGGCGGCCGTGAGATGCCTTTAGCAGCTCCGGGCGGCTGAGAGAAACGATTGGACGCCAACAGTTAATGCGCGGTTAACCGGGCCTGCGGAGGCCCGGCCTGGATGAGGTTTGCTTGTGGATTTGCAGGGCGGGCCGGCGTCAGTCGGCCAGCTTTCCCGACTTCCACAGCTCCTGCAGGTGCTGGAGGATTATGTTGCGGGCGACCTCGGCCCGGTTCGACCCGTAGAGCCCGGAATCCACCAGGATTTCAAGGCGCTCGGCGGCCTTTTCGGGCAGCACGACGGTGAAGGGCTTGGTCCCCTGGGTGGCGGGCGGCTTGGCCATGCATTGCTATTGCAATGCCTTGGCAATGCCTGCAAGGTGATTCTCGCTACAGGCGTCGGGGGGCTCCCGACAGCTGCCAATGGAAGCTCGAATGTCCAAAACAGCCAACCGCCAACCGCTGACCGTCAGGCTAGACCCCGAGTCCAAGAAGCTGTTCGCGGCGGAGGCCGAGAAGTGCGGCCTCGAACCCGGCGTCGCTGCGCGGCAGATCCTCGAACTCTATGTCCAGCGCCTGCGCGAAAGCGGCGACTACATCCAGACGCTTTCGGATTTTTCGCAGGCCCTGAAGACGCGGGTCGCCTGATGCCGTCGCTCAGACCGGCGTGGGATTGGAGCCTTCCCAGGCCGTGAACTCACGCGACATCAGGCCGTGCGCCCGCGCCGCTGTCCGCCATGGTTCGATATGCGGGGCCTTCAGGTGCGCCTGCAACGTCGCCATGTCGGGCCAGCTTTCGGAAAAGCGGATGAGGCCGGGGTCGAACGGGTCCTCGGCGACGTCATAGGCGATGCAACCGTCCTTCTCGCGCGTCGCCGTCACCAGCTCGCTCAGGTGCGGCAGCACGGAGGCGACACGGTCTGGCGGAAAGCGGAGCGTGCCGAGGACAATGATGGGCATGGCGCCAGACTACCAGTCCAAGCGCGGGGGTTGAAGCCGCGTTGACTTTCGGCGGCCGGTTGCTGCTTTAGACGCTCCTAAGCGATAGGGGCTCCATGAAACTTCTCGACTCCATCTCCTTTCCTGGCTCGAAGCTGGGCGGGGGCATGAAGACCGGTACGGGGGACGATCGCTATGCCTTCGACGAGGCGGCGGGCTGGGCCTGCGTGATCGATGGCGCGACCGATGTGGGGCCGGTACGGATATTTTCAGCCGCCGAATCCGATGCGGCGCGCTATGCCGAGATCTTCGCCGAGACCATCGTGAGGCATCCCGCCGATCCGCGCGAGATTCCGCAGGCCTGGTTCGCGCGCCTGCTGCCGCGCCTGCGGGCCGCGGTCGAGCGCGAGGCCAAGATACTGCTGAAGGATGCGCCGCTTTCCAGCTATCCGACGGCCGCGGCGACATGGGTGCGGGTGCGGCGTGGCAAGCTGGAAGGCGCTACGCTGGGGGATTCCATCGCCATCGCGAAGTCGCCTGCGGGCGTGGTCACGGTGTTCGGCGAGGCGCACCGGCCAGCCGAAGAGCAGGGGCGAGCAAAGCGCGTGATGGCGATGACGCCCGAGGAGCAGCTCAACTGGTTGCGCGATGTCCGCACCATTCACAATACGCCGGACGGGTATTGGGTTTTCGGCGTGCAGCTCGAGGCGGTGGACCACATCGTGCACCAGAGCTGCGATGCGCCTGCGGGCACCAATGTGCTGGTGATGACGGACGGGTTCTATCGGCTGGTCTCGCCCTATGGGCGCTACACAGACGAAGGGCTTATCGATGCGGTACGGGAGCGGGGACTTGGAGCGCTCATGCGCGAGCTGCGCGAGATGGAAGCCTCGCCCGCGGACGATGCAAAGATCGGTCGCTTCAAGACAAGCGATGATGCGACGGCGTTGCTGGTGGAAGTCTAGCAGCGCCGCTGTACCGGACTAGTCGTCACCGCCCACAACAGCCTCGCCGCCCTTCATCACGAAAGCAGGTCGCTCAAGAACCGTAACGTCCCGTGTCGGATCGCCCGTGACGCCGACGAGGTCGCCGAAGGCGCCTTTCGCGATGACGCCGACCTTGCCTTTCTTGCCGAGCGCATCGGCCGCGTTGATGGTGGCGGACTGGATCGCCTGCAACGGCGTTGCGCCATAGCGCACCATCACCGCGAACTGTTTCGCATTGTCGCCGTGGGGATAGACGCCTGAGTCGGTGCCGTAGACCATCTTCACGCCGGCCGCGAGCGCACGCTTGAAGCCCTGGCGCTGCACCTCGGCCACCTCGCGGTCCTTGCGGAGGTTGTCTTCCATCACGCCATTCTTCGGGCCCTCGGCCTGGGTGTAGTCGGTGTTGTAGATATCCATCGACAGGAATGTGCCCATCTTCTTCGCGGCGGCGATGCCTTCATCGTCGATGAGGCTGGCGTGCTCGATGGTGTCGATGCCGGCGAGCGCCGCATCACGGATGCCCGAGGCGCCGTGGGCGTGCGCGGCCACCTTCAGGCCCCACATGTGCGCCTCTTCTGCGATGGCCTTCATTTCGGCGAGGGTGAGCTGCTGCTGGCCCGGCTCGGTGTTGTGCGAGAAGACGCCGCCGGTGGCGCAGATCTTGATCACCTCAGCGCCGTATTTGCGGATTTCGCGCACGCGCTTGCGGCCCTCGTCCGGGCTGTCGGCGTTGTAGGGGCTGGCCGCGTTGAAGGAGGGCGAGAGGCCGGTGATGTCGCAATGACCCCCGGTGGCGCCGAAGGAATAGCCGGCGGGCACGATGCGCGGGCCGACAACTTTGCCCATGTCGATGGCTGCCTTGAGCGCGACATCGTCCCAGTTGCCCGAGCCGACATTGCGGATGGTGGTGAAGCCGGCCTCGAGGGTCGCTTTCGCGTTGGGTACGGAGATCACTGCGCCATAGGCGTCTGGCAGGCCGATGCCGGTGAAGCCGCCCATGGTGGGGTCGCTGTCGATATGGGTGTGCATGTCGATTAGGCCCGGCAGCAGCGTGACGCCCGACAGTTCGTGGACGATTGCGGCGGAGGGCACCTGCAAGCGGTCGCGTGTGCCGACCTCGCTGATGACGCCGTCACGGATGATGATGGCAGGGTTCTGGATCATGCGTCCGGTTGTAACGTCGAGCATCCGGTCGGCCGTGACGTACACATTCTGCGCCAGAGCAGCGGGCGCGGCGGCCATCATCAGGCCGGCCAGGACAAGCGTTCGCATCGATTCCCTCCACGTGAGCGCAATTGATGCGATGCCCCGACCTGCGCGTAAAGCGCGCGCTCCGGACAATCATGAGAAAATCGCGGTGGATGGCGGACGCTGGACCGCTAGGCTGGGGTAAACGGAGGAGCATTCATGGCAAAGTCGCAGCTTGAGAAAGCCGCCGCGTTCGAGGCGCTGCACAAGGCGCCGGGCGTGTTCGTGATCCCCAATCCGTGGGATCCGGGGTCGGCGCGGCTGCTGGCCGGGCTCGGCTTCAAGGCGCTGACGACGACGAGCGCCGGCTATGCGCGCTCGATCGGCTTTCCCGACTACAATGCGGGCCGGGAGCATGTGATGGCGCACATCCGGGCGATGGCGCCGATGGTCGACATTCCTTTGGCCGCGGACCTCGAGGACGGATTCGGTCCAAGGCCCGAGGATTGCGCCGAGACGATCCGCCAGGGCGCAGAGGCGGGGCTGGTCGGCGGCTCGATCGAGGATTTCACGGGCGATCGGGCCAATCCGATCTATTCCATCGCGGAGGCGGCGGAGCGTGTGCGCGCGGCGGCCGAGGCGGCGCGCAGGCTGCCGTTCAGGTTCATGCTGTGCGCTCGCGCGGAGAACTATCTCAACGCGCGGCCTGATCTTGCCGACACCATCAAGCGTCTGCAGGCCTATCAGGAAGCTGGCGCGGATGTTCTCTTCGCGCCGGGGCTCAATACATCGCAGGAGGTGCGCGAGGTTTGCCGCTCCATCGACCGCCCGTTCAATATCGTGCGCGGCCCGCGCAAGGAGCAACTGACGGTGGCCGAGGTCGGCGCGCTCGGCGTCAAGCGCATCTCGACCGGCGGCCTGATGCACGCGGTTGCGATGAGCGCGATGATCGGCGCTGCAAAGGAGATGCTGGGGCCCGGAACCTTCGATTTCACCGGGTCGATGCCGCACGCTGGCGAGATCGATGTGCTGCTGGGCAGGGCGGCGCAAGTCTGAGAAGCAAGATGAGCCGGATTACCTTTCGGGTAATTGGAGGCTCCTCAGGTTCGGCTAGCCTCAGCGCGCTGAAGATAAGGAGCTGAGAATGTCGGCATTCTGGCGCGGCTGGTTGAATGTATGGGCGTGGGCTGTGATCGTCTTCGGTCTCCTGTTGGCGGGCGGTGGGCTGGAAGCAACAGATGGGCTGGCCGACCTGGCCTTCGCGCTGGTTGGCGCTCCGGTTGCAGAGTGGACGCCGCATCTGCGCTTCAGCGTGGCGCTCATGGGCGCCGTGACTATGGGCTGGGGCGTCACCTGCCTTGCCCTGTTCATGGCGGCGCACCGCCTCGGTGGCGAGGCTGTACCGGTCTGGCAGGTTGCCACGCTCGTCATGCTCGCCTGGTATGTTATCGACAGCGGCCTGTCGGTCGCGACAGGCTTCTGGGGCAACGCTGTCTCCAACACAGGCATCCTGATTGGCTATCTTCTCCCAGTGCTCGCCAGCGGGGTCATGGGCGGTCGACGCGCCTACGCTTCCCCGTCCCAGTAGTCGCGAGTGGCGTTTCGGTCGTAACGCTCGTCGAGCCAGCGGTTCGAGACCTTGTTCGAGTCCGGATAGACGCAGGACTCGTTCGGATTGTTCTCGCCGATGACGATGTAGCGGCAGTCGCGGTCGGTCTCATTGATCAGGCAGTGGCCGACCTTGGCGCCGGCGGGAAAGACCGCGTAGTCGCCGGCCTTGAAGCGGATGCGCTCCTCGCCCAGCCGCAGCGTGCATTCGCCTTCGAGCACGAGCACATGCTCCTCCTCCAGCATGTGGAAATGGAAGGGGCAGGACTGCCGGCCTGGCGGGAGGACCTCGATGGCGACGCCGACATGCCATCGCTTGTGCCCGCCCATGGCGGCGGCGGTGAGATGACGAAAGCGGCTGCCGAACCGGCCGCGCTCGAACACCTCCTCCGTGACGGCCTCTGACGGGATCGGGCGAAGCGGCGCATCTGTCATGCCCGCCAGGCTAGCAACCCTGTGACCGCATGTCATGCCGCAGGCATGCGCCCGGGGGTTCCCTTATGCGCCCGGACCGGCTTCAACTGCTGGCCTGATGTTGGGAGCGCCTGTTTGACCGCCAAGCCAATCCTCGACGTGCGCGACCTCTCCGTGACGTTCGAGACACAGGACGCCCGCGTCGAGGCGGTGAAGTCACTTTCCTTCAGCCTGGCGCCGGGCGAATGCCTTGGCCTCGTCGGCGAGAGCGGCTCAGGCAAGAGCCAGACCGTGCTGGCCGCCATGGGCCTAACGGCCGCAAACGGCAAGGTCGAGGGCTCGATCCTGTTCGACGGCGTCGAGATGAACGGGCTGAACGCAAAGCAGCTCAACGCCATTCGCGGCGATCGCGTTGCGATGATCTTCCAGGACCCGCTGACCTCGCTGACGCCGCACATGACAGTCGGCGCCCAGATGGCGGAAGTGCTGGCTCAGCACAAGAACCTCAAGGGGCGGGCCGCCGAACAGCGCATTGTCGAGTGGCTCGAGCGCGTGCGCATCCCGGAGGCGCGGCGGCGCCTGCACCAGTTTCCACACGAACTCTCCGGCGGAATGCGCCAGCGCGTGATGATCGCCGCCGCAATGCTGTGCGAGCCGCAAGTGCTGCTGGCGGATGAACCGACCACAGCGCTCGACGTGACGGTGCAGGCGCAGGTGCTTGACCTGATGGACGAGCTCAAGCGCGAGACTGGCGCAGGGCTTGTCCTCATCACGCATGACATGGGGGTCATTGCGCGCATGGCGGATCGGGTGGTCGTCATGCGCCATGGCGAGGCGGTGGAGCGCGGATCGGTCGACCAGGTCTTCGCGGCGCCAGCGCATGCCTACACGCGCATGCTGCTTGATGCGATGCCCCGCATGGACCGGACAGATCGCGGCGGCCGGCCGGCGATCGCCGCGCCGCCTTCGGCAGACGTGAAGCCGATCCTCGAAGTCGACGATCTGCATGTGACGTTTCCGGTGCATGTGCCGGGCGGGCTTTTTGGAAAGCGCGTGCCGCTGCGGGCGGTGGATGGCGTGAGCTTTTCGCTGCGCCCGGGAGAGACGATGGGTGTTGTCGGCGAGAGCGGATGCGGCAAGTCCACGCTGGCGCGGGGCGTGCTCCGTCTGCTCGATCCCAGCGCCGGGTCGGTTGCCTGGCTTGGCCGCGACATCGCGAAGTCGTCCCGGAAAGACATCCAGCCGCTCCGTCAGGAGCTGCAGATCGTGTTCCAGGATCCGCTGGCCAGCCTCGACCCGCGCACGACCATTGGGCAATCGATCGCCGAACCGCTCACTGTCTTCCGCCCCGAAGTCGATGCAAAGGGCAGGGAGGCGCTAGCGCGCGACATGATGGAGCGCATGGGCCTCGATCCGGGTCTCGTGAACCGCTATCCACACGAACTCTCCGGAGGCCAGAACCAGCGCGTCGGCATCGCCCGCGCCATGATCCTCAAGCCGAAGCTGGTGGTGTGCGACGAGGCCGTGTCGGCGCTCGATGTCTCGGTTCAGGCACAGATTCTCGACCTTTTGATCGATCTGCAAAAAGAGTTCGGCCTCGCGATGATGTTCATCAGCCACGACCTCTCGGTTGTGCGCGAGATCTGCCACAGGGTGATGGTGCTCTACCTTGGGCGCGTCGTTGAAATGGCCCCACGCGAGGTGCTGTTTGCGACCCCCCGGCATCCCTACACGCGGGCGCTGTTGTCGGCGGTGCCCTCCCCGGACCCTGCGAAGGAGCGCGCGCGCGAACGTGTGAAGCTGGTCGGCGACCTGCCATCCCCGCTCGACCCCAGAGCAAGCCTCCGCTTCATGAAATCCCGCCTGAGCGAGAGCGAGCCCTATTACCGTCCCAGGCTCGTCGAGGTGACGCCAGGCCATGTGGTGGCCGAGCACGACCCCGCGGACGGGCTGGCGGGCCTCACAGCTGCGTAATTCGCGTGGCTTCGGTACCGCGCATTAACAAATTTAGGTGAGAACCGCGCCCGAGCGGTTGACGCTGTCAGGCCTCCGTTGGATGCAGCAAGATTGGCCATACTTAGAGCTGGAGGACCTCCCCGCATGAAGCGCCACGTTTCCCTGACCGCCATCGGTCTAGTTCTCGCCCTGGGCGTCGCCAGCTGCGCCCAGCCGGGCGACATGGCTGCAACGAACGACGTCGCGCTCGCGGTGCAGGACACGGCCCCGATGGCCGATGTCGCCTCGCGCATCGACAATTTCCGGCTCGTCTCGGCTGACGGCTATGCCCGCGAGCTCTATCGCCTGAAGGACGCCCCGGCAGTCGTCATCACGATGCACGCGGTGGGTTCGCCCGACTCTGCGGCCGCTGCGGCCAAGTTCGAGGCGCTCAAGGCCGAATACGCGCCCAAAGGCGTCGAGTTCTTCATGCTGAACTCCAACCCGGCGGACACGCGCGCGGCGATCCTTGCTGATGTCGAGGCCAACAAGATCACGGCGCCCGTGCTGCAGGACTACCTCCAGCTTGTCGGCGGCCAGATCGGAGCCTCGCGCGTCGGGCAGACCTTCGTGATCGATCCCAAGAACTGGAACATCGCCTATTCGGGTCCGCTGGTCGCCGATCCGGTCAAGGAGCTGGTCGAAGGCAAGCCGGTGAGCGTGAAGCGCGGCGTGCTCACGACGCAGCCGATCGCCTTCCCAGGCCGCTCGCCCGAGGCCAAGGCCCAGCACGCCAAGATCTCCTACGCGCACGACATCGCGCCGATCATCGAGGCCAAGTGCATCGCCTGCCACCAGGAAGGCGGTATCGCCCCGTTCGGCTTCGACAACTATGAGAAGGTGAAGACGTTCTCCGGCATGATCCGTGAGGCGATCCGCACCGACCGCATGCCGCCGTGGGATCCAGATCCGCTCGTCGGCAAGTTCAAGGACGACAAGTCGCTCTCGGGCGACCAGATCAAGACGCTGGTGAACTGGGTCGAGGCCGGCGCCCCGCGCGGCGAAAGCGAAGATCCCCTTGCCAAGGTCAAGCACGTCGCGCCGGAATGGCCGCTCGGCAAGCCTGATCTCATCGTCGACATTCCGAAATACACCATCCCGGCCACCGGCTATGTCGACTACCAGTATCCGACGGTTCCGAACCCGCTGAAGGAAGGCAAGTGGCTCAAGGCTGCGACCGCTAAGGTCTCGCAGCGCCAGGGCGTGCACCACATCCTCTCGGGCGTGATCCCGGAAGGCGCCACCGAGAAGGGCATGCAGGCCTGGGGCGGCGCGGTTGGCGGCTATACGGTCGGCATGGAATCGACCGTCGCCCCGAACGGCATCGGCTCATGGGTCCCGGGCGGCGGCCAGTTCGGCTACCAGATGCACTACACGCCGTTCGGCAAGGAAGCTGTCTCGGCTGAGCAGATCGGCCTCTACTTCTACAAGGATGGCGAGATGCCCGACCTGATCATGCGCGAAACGCCGCTCGTCGATCAGTTCATCGAGATCCCGGCGAACAGCGGCGCCCATAAGGAAATCGCTTATTTCGATTTCCCGAAGGACGCGATCCTGCACACCGCCGTGGTGCACGCGCACTATCGCGGCACCTACTCCAAGCTTGAGCTCCGCTATCCGGACGGCAAGCAGGAAACGCTGATCAACGTGCCGTTCTACGACTTCAACTGGCAGCGCATGTACGAGTTCGAGACCCCGGTCGAAATCCCGGCCGGCTCGAAGCTGATCGCAACCTACGTCTACGACAACTCGAAGCGGAACCCGGCCAACCCGAACCCGAACGAGACCATCATCTGGGGCGACCAGTCCTTCGAGGAGATGTTCTACACCTCGCTGCGCTATCGCTGGAAGGACGAGACCGCGAAGGACCAGAAGGACTATGACAGGCTTCTGAACCGTACGCGTCTTCTGGGCATGCTGGACGACAATATCGACGGCAAGGTCCAGATGGCCGAGCTGCGCGGCCAGTTCAAGGATCGCATCGGCAACCCGCTCGCCTTCGGTGTGGTCGACAAGAACAAGGATGGCGGCATCGACCAGACCGAGTTCGAAGCGGTCATGGGCCAGATGCGCCGTCCGGGCGCGCCCGCCCCGTCCGCCTCGGCGGCCCCGATGCCGGGCAATGGCGGCCAGTAAGCGGCGCCTGATCTGACTGAATGCAGCGCCCCGGCCCCAAGCCGGGGCGTTTGCTTTTCAGGCGGCAAGCGCGGCGGTGAGGCTCGGCGACTGCGATCCGCCGCGCGAAAATTTCCATGGCGCGGGTGGTCAGGAGGCGTAAGTAGCAGGCATGGATCAGACGCTTAGCAAGCCGCCGCTGGATTCCTCGTCTCCAGCCCTGGGGCCGCGGACCTACGGGGCGGTGAACTGGCTCGGGCTCTGGACGCTGTGCCTGCGCGAAACCCGGCGGTTCTGGAAGGTGGGGATGCAGACGCTGTTCGCGCCTGTCGTCTCAAGCCTTCTCATGCTGTTCGTGTTCAAGCTGGCCTTTGGACAGAGCAATGGCGGCCGGGTCGGGGGCGTGGATTTCGCGACCTTCCTTGCGCCTGGCGTCGTCATGATGGCGATCCTCAACAACGCCTTCGCCAACACATCCTCTTCGTTGATCATCGCAAAGGTGCAGGGGAATTCTGTCGATTTCCTGATGCCGCCCCTGTCTCCGCTCGAGCTCACGCTCGGCTTCCTGTCGGGCGCGGTGACGCGCGGCATCCTGGTTGGCATCGTCACCTACGCCGCTGTCTGGCTGATGCAGATAACGCCATTCCAGATCGTGAACCTGTTTGCCATCTTGTATTTCTCGGTGATTGCCTCGCTCCTGATGGGCGCGGTGGGCCTCATCGGCGGCATCTGGGCCGACAAGTTCGATCACATGGCGGCGGTGCAGAATTTCGTGATCATGCCGCTGACCATGCTGTCGGGAACCTTCTATCCCATCGGCCGCCTGCCGGAACCGTTCGTGACGATCAGCCACTACAACCCCTTTTTCCAGATCATCGACGGGTTCCGCTATGGCTTCACCGGTCACGCCGAGAGCAATCTGTGGTTTGGCGGCGTGATGACCGCGGTGATCACGCTGGCGCTGTGCGTCTGGTGCTGGGCGCTGCTGAAACGCGGCTACAAGCTGAAGGCGTGAGCGCGCGACGCCGTCGGGGGTATCCATGGAGCTGAAGCCGCCACTGACCGCCGCGAATGCGCAGGCCTGGTATGAATTCGTCTATGCGCCATGGGTGAAGGCGCAAAGCCTGTGCGATTTCGAGGTGAGCGGGGGTGTCGTTGCTGCGCGCCTGCCCCAGGCCGCCGAAATGCAGTTTTCCAGCGGCGCGATCTGCGGGCAAGCGATGATGTCGGCGATCGACACGGTGGCGTCGATGGCCGCGTCCACCGGCGACCGCCTGACGAAAGGGACGGTCTATCAGCACACCCACTTTGTGCGCCCTGCCAAGGGTGACGATCTGCGCGTCGAGGCGAAGGCGATGCTGGAGTTTGCATTCTGAAGCAGTAGACGCGAATTCACGATCATGGCCGCTTTCGCATGGACTGCATTGCGCGCAGGCACGCAGCGCCAAGGTCGTCCAAGTATGGCACTCGCGTTACCAATCCCGCTTCGGCTGCTTTAGTTGACGAACTCACGTGTTCCGGAGAAGTTTAGGCCGCAAAGGGCAGACACCTCACGCTCTGTGGCAAGCATGGCGACACGCAGTTCCGCGATCAGCGTCCTTTCGACGTACTGGTTCACGGCTGCGAAATGTTGATCCCAAAGTATCGTCGTGGGACGATCGTTTCTGGTTGATCGTATTGTCACGCTTGGCCGGGTGGTGAGAGCGAACTCGGGACTGGTGTCCGGACCGAAGTATGGCCCCCAGTACAACGAGACGCTGGGATCGGAGTCGCCTTCCTGATCGCGACGTATCTGCGCGCCGGGGTGTGCGGTCAGGACGGCGACTTGCACGCAGTTCCAGTCTACTGGGCCTTCAATACTCACCTGACGTCGGATGCCGCTGGACGTGTCGCGGCCTGCGAGCAAGCTCGCACTCAACGCCACAGCAACAACAAGGCCGCGATCCATCATGGTTCCGCCCGTGGTCTCTCGCGCTACTGCTGGAGGTTATGGGTCGTGATTGTGGCGGTAGAACGGCCGGCTATCTCACCAGCCCAAGCTGCTTGGCGATCGTGCGGTCGACCAGGCGCTTGGGCAGGTTGTTGCTCATCCAGTTCTGCAGTGGGTCGGGCGTAACGATATAGCGGGTCTTCGGCTTGGGCGCCGTGAGTGCGGTGTGCACGACCTCGCCGATGCGTTCCGGCGCCAGGCCCTTGCGGCCCATCTCGGTCATGTAGCCCTTCACCTTCGCGACGATGGGGCCGTAGGGCGTCTTCTCATAAGGCGACAGGTCCAGCGCGTCGGCCTTGTCCCAGATCGGCGTCGCGATGGCGCCGGGCGCGATGACGATGACGTCGACGCCGTAGAGCATCAGTTCGCGGCGCAGCGATTCCGAGAGGCCTTCGAGCGCGAATTTCGACGTATTGTAGGGGCCGACAAAGGGCATGCCGACCTTGCCGCCGACCGAGCTCATCATGGCGATGCGACCAGGTGTCTTTGTGCGGGTTTCCGGCGAGGCGCCGAGCAGCGGCGCGAAGGCCTGGGTGACGATGAGCTGGCCCGTGACATTCACCTCGAGCTGTTGGCGGAAGTAGGCGATATCGACATGGAGAAGCGGGCCCGGGTTGGCGATACCGGCATTGTTGACAAGCCCCGCGAGCGTGGCGCCGGCGAGCCGCGCACGAACGTCTAGAGCGCCTGCGGCCACGGCCTGTGCATCAGTGACGTCGAACAGCAGCGGGGTAACGGCAGCGCCGAACGCAGCCGAGAGGCGGTCCGCGTCGGCCTGTTTCCGGACACTGCCGAAGACATGGAAGCCCTTCTGGGTGAGAACTTTCGTGCAGCCCCAGCCGATGCCGGTCGAGGCGCCCGTTACGACAATGCTCTTCATGCGCACTCTCCTGCATCCCAAACCGTTGCGACATGCATAGCGCGGATTGCCGCCGTGGCGCCGCGACCACACGCCGCTGTGGCGCGCAGTTGAGGCTGACTGAACGGGCTGAACCAGCTGTGTTTCTCGCCTAGGAGGGGATCGTTTTTATGGACGGCAATCTGGACTCAAGGTTGGGGACACATGACACGGCATTTCGGGGCGGGACATTCTGGGGGGGAGCATTCGGAGCGGACGACAAGCCTTGCGCTTCGCGGGATCGATGCAAGCAGCGATTCGAGCGTACTGCTCCGCTTTAGCGCGGGCGGCCAGGATTACAGCTGGCGCTTCAAGGCGGCGACGTTGGACGAACTGGTGGCGCTTGGCCTGTCGGGCCGACTGGGCAAGGGCCGGGATGTCCATTTCGATGCGGCGCGGGTGTCCTTTCAAGAGGGACGGGACGGAAAGGCCGACACGGTGACAGTGGCCATCGGGCGCAAGGTGCGGATCGTGGCGCCGGTCAAGCGGCGCCGCGCCAGGGCGCCAGCGCGGCGTCGGGCGACGGTGACCGCCTGACACGATGGCGCAGCGCCAAGACGTCAATTGTCGCCGACCAGCCCATGACGATGATGCGGCCGGGCCTGTTTATTGGACTTAAGTCCCGCTTTCGCTTGACTTTCCGCGCTGCCAGCGACTAGAGACCCGCTCCCGCCTTGTGGACAGCTCTCGCGCGCCCTGCCGGCCCAACCGGTCAAGCCTGCGAAATCCCCAGCTGCACCGGCGGAAATCCGATTTCACGCCGCATGGTGCGGCGAGTCCGCCGGGAGTCACCGGCTGGCCCTCAACTTGTCTTTTGGAGTCTTGCTTGCCTGTCGCCCAGATGAATCCCACCACCGACGATTTTGCCGCCCTGCTCGAGGAGAGCTTCGCCGGCTCTTCGATGATCGAAGGCCGCGTCGTACCCGCCACCGTCACCAGCCTCGGAGGGGACTTCATCACCGTCGACGTCGGCCTCAAGACCGAAGGCCGCATCCCGCTGCGCGAGTTTGCCTCCGACGAGAAACAGCCGGCGGTCGGCGAGATCGTCGAGGTCTATCTCGAGCGGATCGAGAACGCGCTGGGCGATGCGGTTCTCTCGCGCGACAAGGCGCGCCGCGAGGAGGCCTGGACGCGCCTCGAGCGCCTGTCGGAACGCAAGGAGACTGTGAAGGGCTCGATCGTCGGCCGCGTCAAGGGTGGCTTCACCGTCGATCTCGGCGGCGTCAACGCCTTCCTGCCGGGCAGCCAGGTGGACATCCGTCCGATCCGCGATGTCGGTCCGCTGATGGGCATGATGCAGCCGTTCGCGATCCTGAAAATGGACCGGCCGCGCGGCAACATCGTCGTCTCGCGCCGCGCCGTGCTCGAAGAGAGCCGTGCGGAACAGCGCGCCGAGATCGTCGGCAATATGGCCGAGGGCGAGCGCCGCAAGGGCGTGGTCAAGAACATCACCGATTACGGCGCGTTCGTTGACCTCGGCGGCATCGATGGCCTGCTGCACGTCACCGATATGAGCTGGAAGCGCGTCTCTCATCCGAGCCAGGTGGTGGAAGTCGGCCAGGAGGTCGACGTCCAGATCATCAAGATCAACCCGGACACCCAGCGTATTTCGCTCGGCATGAAGCAGCTGATGACCGATCCCTGGGATGGCGTGTCGGCCAAGTATCCGATCGGCGCAAAGCTCTCGGGCCGCGTCACCAACATCACGGACTACGGCGCATTTGTTGAACTGGAAGACGGCGTCGAGGGCCTGATCCATGTGTCGGAAATGAGCTGGACCAAGAAGAACGTCCACCCCGGCAAGATCATCTCCTCCAGCCAGGAAGTGGACGTGATGGTGCTGGATGTGGACGCCGACAAGCGCCGCATCTCGCTCGGACTGAAGCAGGTGATGAACAACCCGTGGGAGGCCTTCATGGCCGAACACCCGATCGGGACGAACATCGAGGGCGAAGTGCGCGGCATCACCGAGTTTGGGCTCTTTGTCGGCCTCGGCCCCGATCTCGACGGCATGGTCCACATCAACGATATCGACTGGAACGTTCCGGGCGAGGAAGCCGTCAAGAAGTACAACAAGGGCGATACCGTCCAGGCGCGCGTGCTTGACGTAGATATCGAGAAGGAACGGATCTCGCTGGGCATCAAGCAGCTCAGCCAGGACCCGACCGAGGCAATCGATCTGCGCAAGAACTCGATCGTGACGGGAACGGTCACCGAGGTCACCTCGGGCGGCATCGAGGTCTCAATCGCCGACGGAGCGATGAAGGCCTTCATCCGCAAGACCGATCTTTCGCGTGACCGCGGCGACCAGCGTCCCGAGCGCTTCGCTGTTGGCGACAAGGTCGACGCCCTCGTCACTGCGTTCGACAAGGCGGGCCGCAAGGTCTCCCTGTCGATCAAGGCGATGGAGATCAAGGACGAGAAGGAAGCCGTGGAACAGTACGGTTCGGCCGACTCGGGCGCCTCGCTGGGCGACATCCTCGGCGCAGCCCTCAAGGGTGCGAAGAAGGACGAGTAGGTCTGTTGTACTATGAACTGTGGAACGCCCTTCCGGCCCTGCCGGGAGGGCGTTTCGCATTCCGGGCTTAGGCGCGTGAAGCGGGGTCATTCTCGGACAAGCCTGACGCGGCCCGAGCATCCCGGTTGGGCCGGCGCGGGGCTGGTGAGGGTCTCTATTGGATCGAACGGAGATTTCCGGGTCGCGTCCCGATTGCTGGAGAATGTCGCCTGCCCCCGTCCCATCCCGGCACAGGATGATACCGCCCGGAACCGGCTGCGAGAAAAACCCTTGCCTTCCCCGCCGCTTAGCGCAAGTTTACCGGCATGCTGCGTTCTGAACTCATCGCCCGCCTGGCCGAAGAGAACCCCACGCTGAAGGTGCGCGAGGTCGAGCGGATCGTCGACATCATCTTCGATGAGGTCGCAAGCGCGCTTGAGCGGGGCGACAGGGTCGAGCTGCGCGGCTTTGGCGCCTTCTCGGTGCGCAAGCGCGAGGCCCGCACCGGGCGCAATCCGCGCACCGGCAATTCCGTTTCGGTCGAGGCCAAGCACGTTCCCTTCTTCAAGGCCGGCAAGGAGCTGCGCTCCCGCCTCAATAATGGCCACGATCCGGAGGATCGCGATTAGCGATCGGAGGAGCGTCCAGTCGGCCCAATCTGGGTGAGATAGCCTGCCGGATTCCAGCTGGACGGGTCCTGGCGACGTTGCGACACTTGGGCGGGCGCGCCGATGCGCCCACTGCACAGGGGAGAGCGTGTGTTCAAGGAATTTCGCGAATTCGCGATGCGAGGAAATGTCGTCGACCTCGCGGTCGGCGTGATCATTGGTGCAGCGTTCGGAGCGATCGTTACATCGTTGGTGAGCGACATCATCATGCCGGTCATTGGCCTCATCACGGGCGGCATGGACTTCTCCAAGCTGGCGTACGAACTGAAGCCGGCCTCGCTCGGCCCCGATGGCAAGGAGATCGCCGCTGTCACCATCAACTATGGCAAGTTCATCAACTTCTGCATCACCTTCCTGATCGTTGCCTTCGCCATGTTCATGGTCGTCAAGGGCATGAACCAGCTGAAGCGGAAACAGGAGGCCGCGCCTGCGCCGCCGGAGCCGCCGGCTGACGTGAAACTCCTTGCCGAGATCAGGGACTTGCTTGCCAAGCGCCCTTGAGGTATGCGGCAGTCCTTGAGTAGAGTTCGTAGCGTACGGAAGGGGCAGCCAGCGCGCTGCCCTTTCTGCTTTTTAGGACCCTGGATTTCGCAATATGAATCAGGGCGTTCCTGCCGGAGCGGCGGTTCATGGCCAGCGTCAAGATTTGCGGGATCTCCAGCGAATCAGATCTCGAATCAGTCGTTGAGGCCGGCGCCGACATGGTGGGCTTCGTGATTGTCGAGACGAGTCCACGCTTCGTGGACCTTGCGAAGGCCCAGGCGCTGATCCGACGCGCCGCCGAACTCGGCGTTGAACCATGGGTTGTGGCCACCGTGGCCGTTCCCTGGCTTGAGAGGCTGGTGAAAGATACCCCCGAGATCGGCGCCGTGCAGCTTCATGGCAAGGAAAGCCCGGGACAGGTGGCGACGTTCGCGCGCAAGCATCCGCTGACGCCGGTGATCAAGGCGATGGGGGTGGCGAGCAAGCGCGATCTTGCCGAGGCCGAAGCCTTCGAGGCGGCAGATGCCTTCCTGTTCGACGCAAAGCCTCCGCAGGGCGCAGACCGCGAAGGCGGGCACGGACGAACGTTCGACTGGTCCATCCTCAAGGGCTTTCGCGTGCATGATCATGAAGATTGGACGCTCTCGGGAGGCCTGACGCCTGAGAATGTCGCCGAGGCGATCCGCAAGAGTGGGGCTGCGGCGGTGGATGTGTCCTCCGGGGTCGAGGCCGGCCCCGGCGTGAAGGACCTGGCGAAGGTGCGTGCGTTCATCGCGGCGGCGAAGGGCGAATAGGCCCCCTGGCGCCTCCAGGGACAATCCTGTCTTCCTGTCACACGCGAGCTATGTCTTCATGCGATATCCGCCGCGTTTCGCAGACGCATCGATTCGCCCAGCACAAGAAACAAGCACAAGAAGCCAGCACAAGAAGGAAGTCTCGTGACCCTCAACCCTGAAATCGCGCTGCTCGATCCCACCCTCCTGCTTGCCATGCTCCATGCCGACCCGCTGCTTGCGGCGCCGGAGGATGATGAAGACGAAGAGGAGGGCGATGAAGAGGAGGGCGATGAAGAGGAGGACGAGGACGATTTCGACGATGAGGACGAAGACGAGGGCGAGGAGGAGGAAGAATACGCCGACGAAGACGACGACGCGTAGATCTCGCTGGCGCGCTTAGCCGTTACTCCCCGAACCCCACGAACACGGCGGCTTCCGCGACGGGCTTGCGCTCCGAGACAACGGCATTTGCAGGAAAGCTGTGGTCGGGCCAGCCAAGGGCAATACTCTTCATGATGACCTGATCGTCGGCGATGCCTGCATGTTCGCGTACGACCGGCGATTGCATGATGCCCTGGCTGTTGATGACTGCGCCAAGACCGCGCGACCAGGCGGCGTTGACCAGTGCGTTGGCGACGCCGCCGCAATCAAAGGGCGTGTCATCGCTACCCTGAAGATCGCGGTCATAGGTGATGATGATGCACACGGGCGCGTCGAACTGTCGAAAGCCGCGCATCACCCAGTCCTGTCGCGCCTCTTTGTCATCGCGGGCGATGCCCATGGCGCTGAACAACTGCTTGGCGACGCCGATCTGGCGCTCGCGATGCTTGCCAGCGAAGGGCTGGCCGATGCGGAACTCGCGGGAGTGCGGAATGCCGGCGAGGTTGCGTTCAGTGTTGCCGGCGCGGATCCGGTCCAGCGGCTCGCCGGTGATGACGTAGAAGTTCCATGGCTGTGTATTCATCGAGGTCGGCGCGCGCATCGCGAGGCTGAGAACCTCCTCGATCAGCTTGCGCGGCACGGGCTTGGGCAGGTAGCCGCGGATGCTGCGGCGGCCCAGAACGACGTCATCATACTGCATGAAAAGGCGCCCGACCTCGACCCGACCTGAAAGACGCCAGTTGCACCGACCTTGGCGGATTTGCAAGGCGCGCCCGGATGCAGACAACGCTTGGCGCAGGGCGGCTGGAATGCTTGATATCGTGCTGGGACGGTCGGCGGGAGGCGGACGACATGGGTGCGGGGCTCAAAAGGTATGCGGCGATGGCTGCCGGCGTTGCAGCCGTGATCGGGCTAGCGGCCGTCGCGCACGCCAACGATTCAACGGCTGAGCTGCGGGCGGGCGGCCTCCAGCTGGTCCGAAGCGACGTCATCGACATGGTGTCCGAGGACCTGTTCCTGTCGACCCGAGAAGTTCGTGTGAAATACGTCTACCGCAATACATCGAATGCCGATGTGACCACGCGCGTCGCCTTTCCGCTTCCCGACATCGGCTGGGAGTTCGGTGAGGCGCCGGTGGCCCTCGCGAATCCCACCTCGCCAAACTTCGTCAACTTCCGCACCCGCGTGGATGGCAGGGAGATTCCGCTGGAGGTCGAGTTGCGCGCCGTGCTCGACAACGGGCTGGATGTCACCGACAGCGTGAAGGCGGCAGGCCTGCCATTTCATGTTACCGATTTTGCGGCGTGGGACGCGGCGCAGGAAAAGTTTCCGCTGGCGCTCGCCAAGCAGCTGCGCGACGAAGGCGTGATCTGGCTCGATCTCGAACCCGACACCGGCGCGATCAGCTATCTCCGGCCGGCATGGACGCTGAAGACGACGTTCCATCGCATGCAGACCTTCCCGGCGGGCAAGGATGTTGTTGTCGAGCACGCTTACGAGCCGGTGGTCGGCGGTTCAAGCGGCGCATCCTATATCTACGCCGAGGACGATGAGAAGGAAGCGATCCGGACGGACTACTGCATCGATGCACAGTTCGATGCGGCCCTGGAGCGGCTGAAGAAGACGGTGGGCGATGGCCAGATGATCAGCGAGCGCACGCTTGGCTATGTGCTGAAGACGGGCGCCAACTGGGCGAAGCCCATCGGCGACTTCCATCTGACAATCGAGAAGGATGCGCCCGATCAGCTCATCACCCTCTGCGCGGATGGCCTGAAGAAGACCAGCCCCACGCGGTTTGAGATGACGCGCAAGGATTTCACGCCCGAACGGGACATCAGCATCATGATGCTGCAGACGTTCTAAGAACCACCCTGAGGCGTGATGGGCCCCGGGTGATCCGGACCGGGAGGATTCTGTCCTAGACCGACTCGGCTTCGTACTGTCCGGCAAGGAAGTTTTCGGCCAGCTTGAACTTCTGGATCTTGCCGGAGCCGGTGAGGGGCCATTCACTGACCCAGATCCAATAGGCGGGGGTCTTCTGCGCGGCGAGGCGTTCGCGGATGAAGGCTTTCAGGTCGGCGGCGGTGGGCTTCTCGGCCCCGCTGCAGCGCATGAAGCAGGCGACCTGCTCGCCCCATTTTTCGTCAGGTACGCCGACGATGGCGATCTCGGCGATGGCGGGGTGTTCGAGCAGGGCGTTCTCGATCTCGGCGGGGAAGAGGTTCTCGCCGCCGCGGATGATCATCTCCTTCACACGACCTGTGATCGTGAGGTAGCCGCGTTCGTCCATACGACCAAGATCGCCGGTGTGGAGCCAGCCCTGGGAGTCGATCGTCTTTGCGGTCGCCTCCGGATTGTCGTTGTAGCCGAGCATGACCTGATAGCCGCGTGCGCAGATCTCGCCCTGCACGCCGATCGGGACGACGGTGTTGCTGGCGGGGTCGCGGATCGACATTTCGGTATAGGGCGCGGGCTGGCCGATGGTCTGAGTGAGGTCTTCATCTGAATCCTCATACCAGGCCTGCGTGAGGATGGGCGAGCTTTCGGTTTGTCCGTAGACGATCTGCACCGGCGCGCCGAAGGCTGCGCGCGCCTTGCGGCACAGTTCGGGCGAGACCATCGAGCCGCCGGACATCATGCGTTCGGTGGCCGATAGATCCGCGCCGAGCTTTTCCGCGGTTTCGATCAGCGCGATCAGCATGGTCGGAACGCCGCCGATAAATCGCACACGCTCGCGCTCCAAGACCTTTACGCCCATGGCCGGATCGAACAGGGGCGGCAGCAGGATGGTTGCGCCAGAGCCGAGACTGCCCAGAACGACGACACCGCAGCCGGACGTGTGAAAGAGCGGCATGAAGCCGACGACGTTGTCGCCCGCGCGGACGCCCGCGCGCGCCAGCGTCTCGATTGCGTTCCGAACGAGGCCGTTGTGATGCAATATGGCCCCTTTCGGGAAGCCGGTGGTGCCGGAGGTGTACTGGATCTGCACCGGGTCGGCGGGCTTGGGGGAGCGAAGTTCGCCGCCCTCGGCGCCTGCATAGAGCGCGGCATGGTCGGTGAGCACCAGGCGATGACGGATTGCGGGTAGCTCGTCGCACACGGCGTCGGCGATCGCCTGCATCGGATTGCCGCGGAAATCGGCGACATAGTAGATCGCCTCCGAACGCGACTGCTCAAGGACGTATTTCAACTCGCGCTTCTGAAGCCCGGGGTTCACCGTGACGAGCGTGAGTCCGGCGAGGGCGCATCCCAGCTCAAGCAGCACCCATTCTGGAATGTTGTTGGCGTAGACGGCAATGCGGGCTCCTTCAGCATGGCGCGAGGCGAGGGCGCGGGCGAGGCGCTCGGCGTCGGCGAGCAGCCCGGCGTAGGTCCAGGTGCGCAGGACTGCCCCATCGTAGCCGAGCTTCTTCAGGGCGGGTTGGTCGGGTGTGCGAGCTACGGTGGCGCGCAGCATGTCGCCTATGGTCATCGGCGGGGGTTCGGGCCCGCCCTGCGCGGGGAAATATGATTCCGTGAGCTTGACCTTGTACATCTCGTTCCGTCCCCATCGTCTTTCTGGCGACCCTACCCCATGGCGGCGGCAGGGGAAGGCATAAAGGGCCCGAAGGGTCTTGGAGCGTTCTTGCCGACAGTCTATGGGACCGCATGACAAACGCAGCGAAATCCACTCCCAATTCATGGGCTCAATGGCCGGACGCCGATGGGCGCTTTGGCGCGTTTGGCGGGCGGTACGTGGCCGAGACGCTGATGCCCCTCGTGCTCGACCTCGAGCAAGAGTACGCGCGCGCCAAGGCCGATCCGAGCTTCCAGGCAGAGTTCGACTGGCTGCTGGAGCATTATGTCGGCAGGCCCAGCCCGATGTATTTCGCCGAGCGGCTCACCAAGCATTTCGGCGGGGCGAAGATCTACCTCAAGCGCGACGAGCTCAATCACACCGGCGCGCACAAGATCAACAACTGCATCGGGCAGGTGCTGCTGGCGCGGCGGATGGGCAAGACGCGTATCATCGCGGAGACGGGGGCGGGACAGCATGGTGTCGCCACAGCAACTATCTGTGCGCGCTTTGGCCTGCCGTGCGTGGTGTTCATGGGCGAGACGGATGTCGAGCGGCAGAAGCCGAACGTTTTCCGCATGCGCCTGCTCGGGGCGGAGATTGTGCCAGTGTCATCGGGCACGGGGACGCTCAAGGATGCGATGAACGAAGCCTTGCGTGATTGGGTGACCAATGTGGCGAACACGTTCTACGTCATCGGCACGGCGGCGGGGCCGCACCCCTATCCAATGCTGGTGCGCGATTTCCAGAGCGTGATCGGTCGCGAGGCACGCGAGCAGATTCTCAAGCAGGAAGGGCGGCTCCCGGATGCGTTGGTTGCGGCGATCGGCGGGGGATCAAACGCGATCGGACTGTTCCATCCGTTCCTCGAAGACGAGGGCGTGCGGATGATCGGTGTCGAGGCGGGCGGGCATGGCGTCGACACGGCGATGCATGCGGCCTCGCTGACGGGCGGACAGCCGGGGATTCTGCATGGCAACCGGACATACCTCCTGCAGAACGGCGACGGGCAGATCATCGACGCACACTCGATCTCGGCTGGGCTCGACTACCCCGGGATCGGACCCGAGCACGCCTTTCTGCACGAGACGGGGCGTGCGGAGTACCGAACCTGCACGGACAAGGAAGCGCTGGAGGCGTTCCAGCTCTGCACGCGGCTTGAGGGCATCATCCCGGCGCTGGAGCCTGCGCATGCGCTGGCGCGTGTGGGCGATATCGCGAAGGAGCTCGGCAAGGACGGGCTGATCGTGATGAACATGTGTGGCCGGGGTGACAAGGACATCTTCTCGGTGGCCGGGCATCTCGGGATGGCGATCTAGGCGACACTTGAAACTGCATCAAAAGATGCGTACCCTGATGCCAATCCAGGGAAGTATGCAGATGCGCACCACGATCACACTTGATGACGATCTGCTGGAGAGGGCCGCGCAACTTACCGGGATCGAGGAGCGACCTGTTCTTGTCCGTGAGGCGCTCAAGGCGCTGATCGAGCGAGAGAGTGCAAAGCGGCTGGCGCGCTTGAAAGGGTATGACCCCAAGGCGGAGGCTGGCCCCCGGCGCCGGTCAGGCCGTTAGGCATCCGCCATGGTCCTCGCTGACTCATCCGTATGGATCGACCATTTTCGCGGCACGCTCGACGGCCTGGACGAGTTGCTCGACACGCGATCGATCGTCATGCACGACCACGTGCTCGGCGAGCTTGCGTTGGGGTCGCTTCGGGATCGCGAGAGAACCCTCGGGGATCTTGCAAACCTTCCCCGAGCACCGTTGGCGACGGACGCGGAGGTGATGGTCTTCATTGAGTCGCGTCGTATCTTCTCGCGCGGGATCGGTTACTCGGATGCGCACCTGCTTGCATCGGCCATACTTAGCAAGCCCGTCACAATATGGACCAAGGACATGAAGCTTGCAGCGGTTGCGGCCGCGCTCGGCGTCTGCTTTGCCGGGCCTTGAACGATGAGGCGAACACTTGCGGTCTTGAGTTTGTTGTTTGCCGCCTGCAGCGCTCCTGGCACGCCGATACTGCCGGGCAAGCTTGACCTGCCCGTTGCAGCTGGCGACCGCTGGAAACTATGCGCAGACGATGGGTTCGATGATACGACGCCCAATGCCGATTGCGTGCTCGCGCCCGAGACTGATCCAATGAAGGGTTATCGCGCGGCGCTGGCAGAGCTCGGCTGGACGCAGGCCGAAGCGCAGGCGAGCGATATCGAAACGTGGCGTCGCGGGCCTGACGCCTCGGGCGCCTGCGGGCAGCTTGACATCACGGGAGTCGGCGAGCGTTTCGCGGCGAAGATGTACACGCTGCTGCGCTTCGAGCTGAAAGAACGCTCCTGCAGCGCCGGGGACGCCTAATCTCCATTTCACTTCACACCCTGTGCGCAAACGGGCACAAGGGTGATGACGAGGGAGGCAGCCATGTCGACACACGCCGGGTCCTGCCATTGCGGAAAGGTTGCGTTCGAGGTGACCGGCACGTTCGGGGGCGCGCTGGTGTGCAACTGCTCCTACTGCCGCCGGTCGGGAAACATGCTGGCGTTCACGACACCGGAAAACTTCCGGCTCACCACGCCGCAGAGGGATCTCTCGACCTATCTGTTCGGCCGGCAGACGATCAGCCATTTCTTCTGCGCCAATTGCGGAATTGCGACGCACGGCTCTGGCGCAGCGCCGGATGGGACCCGGATGGTGGCGGTGAACCTGCGCTGCGTGCCGGGCATCGATCTGGAGAAGCTGGAGATCCAGGCGTTCGATGGGGCAAGCCTTTAGGCGCGTATGCTGATCGCTGGCGACCTTCCCGAGCTCCACATCGCTGAAGCGCGCAGCGATCAGGCGCGACCTGCCGCGGCTGCATTTTGGTTTCAGGATCCGTGTGTGCTCGGCACACGTCTCAGTGTTGTCGTGGACGCAGGATCACAGGCGGCCGCCTACCAGGCGGCGTGTGCGGCGCGCGTCGAGATCGACAGGCTCGATCGCGTCTTCAACTGGCGTGACCCGGACAGCGAGCTCTCGCACCTCAACGCGGCTGACGCGCGTCAGGTGTCGGCGGACTTGTTCGCGGTTGTCTCTGCGGCAGAACATTGGCGCGTCCTCAGTGGAGGCGCCTATAGCGGCCGGCTCGGCCGATTGCTGGACGTGTGGCGGCGCGCAGGAGATCGCTTGCCGGATCGCGCGTCGATGCAGGCCCTGGCGCGCGAAGTCGCAGCGGCCGCAGTGAGACTCGAGCCCGACACACGGACGATCTCGCGCCCGGAGAATGTGCGTTTCGATCTCGATGGGATCGCCAAGGGATACATTGTTGATTGTGCGTTGGGCGCTGCCACGGCCATTCCCGGCGTGTCGCGCGCGCTTGTCGACATTGGCGGTGATGTGCGGTGCGCCGGCGATGCTGACTGGCGGATCGAGCTTCCTTTTCCGCTTCGGCCATTCGACAATGCCACTCCTTGTGGCGCATTCTCAATGACCAATGGCGCTGTTGCGACATCCGGATGTGGTCCGCGGGACGTCAAGACTTCAACCGGCATGCTGAGCGCCACGCTTGATCCCTGGACAGGCTGGCCGGTCCCACACTGGCGGTCAGCCACAGCTGTGGGCTCCACAGCGATGTCTGCAGATGCGCTGGCGACGGCGATGCTGGTGCTGGCGCCGAGCGAGGCACAGGCTTGTATTGAGCGCGTGAAGGGCATGGTGGCGCGCGTTACCCAGCCGGATGGCGTGGTGTGGTTCGGCCGTGAGCATCCCCAAGTCTCGGCTCAGTGGATCGAGTATGCGCCTGACCAGCCTCAGGCGTCCGGCGAGACCAGCCTGTGGAAGCAGGGATGGCACGCGGACATCACCTTTTCAGCCCCGCCTAAGGACATGCGTCGCGAACTTGCCTTTCGTTCGCCCTATGTCGCGGTCTGGGTCAGCGACCTTGATGACCGGCCGGTGCGGACGCTCTTCATGGTTGGTCGTCACAAGGAGTGGCACGAGGGCAACCATATCTGGTGGCGTCAGAACCGTGCAAAGCTCGACACGCTCTTTGGCCGGTCGCTCTCGACACGTGGTTCAGGCGTCTACCGGGTCTACTGGGACGGCATCGATGATGACGGTCGGTCCGTGGCGCCGGGACGCTACCGCATCCATGTCGAGTCCAGCCGCGAGCGCGGTGGACACGCGCACCGGTTTCTGGAGATGGATTTTTCCCAGCCGCGGATCATCGAGCAGGCCCTGCCGGTCCGGCCCGATGATGGCGGCCTGGAAGTCGCGTTCCGAAAGTTCTGACACGTTCGTCTCGGGGGCGAGTGTTCCGCCTTTGTTGCAGTGCGGCATCAGGAAGCTATCGGGGGGCTAGGGTGGGACGGGGTTTTCCGGTATAAGACGTACCTTGCTTCGGGGCCTCGCCCCAGACCAGCGCTGAAACAGCCCAGGCCCGTCCTAAGCATTTTCCCCGCGACATGACTGCTGACCGCATTTCCGCAACATTTGCCGCCTGTCGCGCAGAGGACCGCGCAGCCTTTGTCGGCTATCTCATGGCGGGCGATCCGGACCTCGAAGGAAGCCTGAACAATATCCGGGCGCTGGCCGAGGCCGGCGCCGATATCATTGAGCTTGGCGCGCCTTTCACAGATCCGATGGCGGATGGACCGGCGATCCAGAAGGCGGCACTGCGATCCCTCGCGGCGGGAACCACACTTAAGGATACGTTAACCATCGCTAAACGCTTCCGGACCGAGAATGCAACGACGCCCCTGATCGTGATGGGATACGCTAATCCCATCCATCGCATGGGGTTCGCCGCCTTTGCGAAGGCGGCAGCAGAAGCCGGAGTGGACGGCGTGATCACCGTGGACCTGCCCCCAGAAGAGGACGGGCCGTTGCGTGCAGAGTTGGCGGGACGCGGGCTCGCGGTTATCCGGCTGGCGACACCGACCACCACTGAGCAGCGCATGGCCACGATTGCTGAGGGGTCTTCAGGCTTCGTCTATTACGTCTCGGTCGCCGGCGTAACCGGCGCGGGCGTCGGCGCGACGACCGATATCAGCGCGGGCGTTGAACGGGCCCGGCGGATTTCCAGCCTGCCGGTGGCCGTTGGCTTTGGCGTCCGCACTCCTGAGCAAGCGGCTGTTTTTGCACGAATTTCAGACGGAGTTGTGGTCGGTTCGGCCCTCGTCGAACTTGTCCGCGAGGCCGTGGAGCAAGGCGATCCCGCGTCCGCTGTCAAGCGAATAAGTGTGGTTGCTAAGTCACTGTCAAACGCCATAACTTTAGCGCGTACCGAACGGAGCGTTCATTGAACTGGCTTACCAACCTGCCTCCCGGGCTGAAGTCCATCTTCGCCAAGCGTGAGGAGAGCGAGGGCGACAATCTCTGGGTCAAATGTCCCAAGACCGGCGAGCTGGTCTACCGGCAGGAGCTCGAGAGTTCATACTGGGTGACGCCTGCCGGGGCGCACATGCGCATCACCCCGGAGCAGCGGTTCGAATATATGTTCGACGGCGGCGTCTACGCTGAGATCCCCATGCCGCCCGTCGTGAAGGATCCCCTGAAGTTCAAGGACGACAAGCGATACACGGATCGCCTCAAGGCTGCGAAAGCCAAGACCGGCCGCGAGGACTGCATGGTCGCCGCGCATGGCGAGATCAACGGACGCAAGGCCGTGATCCTGGTGCAGGATTTTGCCTTCATGGGCGGCTCTCTGGGCATGGCGGCGGGCGAGGCCTTCATCAAGGCTGCTGAAACGGCCGTCGCCCGCAAGGCCGCCCTGATCGTTGTCACCGCTTCGGGTGGTGCGCGGATGCAGGAATCATCGTTCGCGCTGATGCAGATGCCGCGCACCGTGCTGGCGATCCAGGATGTGAAGCGCGCCAAGCTTCCCTACATCGTCGTGCTGTCGGATCCCACATCGGGCGGTGTGCTTGCCTCCTATGCAATGCTCGGCGATGTGCAGATTGCCGAACCCGGCGCGCAGCTGGCGTTCACAGGCCCGCGTGTAATCGAGGCGACGATCCGCGAAAAACTGCCTGAAGGCTTCCAGCGTTCCGAATTCCTGCGCGAGCGTGGGATGGTGGATATTGTGTGCCATCGCAAGGAACTGACCCCCACCATCGGCGCCATCCTCGGCATGCTGATGCCGCCGGCGCGCGGCAGGCGCCCGAAGCTCGTCGAGGAAGCAGCGGCGAAGTAGGATCGCCCTTCGTCAAAACGCAAAGCGGCGTCCCTGTCGGGACGCCGCAGTTTTTTCTGCGATGGGGTTACTGTGCCCTCATCTCCTGCAGCGCGAACGTCGCGCCCTTGAATGCGGGACCGAGGTCGGTGGCTATGGCGGGCGCGGCGCCCGGCACGCCGAGACTGGAGCGCAGCTGGGCGACTGTGATGTGCTGGACGATCTTCCAGCCAGCCTTTGTGTCGAGATCCTCCGGGCGGCAGCCGTTCTGCGCCAGGTCGAGCAGGCCCGCTGGGACGGGCAGGCCCATCTGCTTCACGGCCGAAATGAGATCGTTGCCGCTCTGGATGGACAGACACGAGTCGCTGAAGGCGTTGTGGCCCATGTTCGGCACGATCACGAGGCGCTTCGGCGCGTTGAGCTTGTCGTAGGCCGCCGTCAGCGAGGCGACCGAAATGCCGGAATCCTTCTCAGCGGCGATGATCATGGTCGGTTTCGGTTGTGCGCCCGGGCCCTGTGGCGGCACGGGGGCCCAGCCGATGATGCTGTCGATCCGCGGATTGTCGATTGCGGCGAACATCGTGCCGCCGCCGGCGGAGTGGCCGATGCCGGCG
>Ga0172367_10002089_pt1 | contig 27888 bp, 21 predicted proteins | sample Lak10m_FD_114542 | JGI IMG/M metagenome (GOLD analysis project Ga0172367, IMG submission 114542) | Freshwater microbial communities from Kabuno Bay, South-Kivu, Congo - kab_022012_10m | ecosystem: Environmental > Aquatic > Freshwater > Lake | place: Democratic Republic of the Congo: South-Kivu...
CAGTGTCCAATCGAGCGATGGTCTTACGCCCTTCGGATGGCGTGTGGAAAAACACGCGGCATTGGATCTGACGCATCTCGTAGCCGCTGCTGATGTTCTGACTCATCGACTGAATGGCGGATTGTTGGTTGCTGATCTGTGAGCCGAAGTCAGCCACAACCCGTTTCTTGTCAGACTCAATGCGGGCGAGTCTGCTGTTGGCTTCCGCAAGCTGCTTCCCGAGTTCCAGAATCTCCGGCTGTGTGAACTCGTAACGCAGACATTTCTCTACGCGATCTCTGCTCATATTAGGCTTCGTTGAAGGTTTCGATCTCGGTGATTTTGTCGGTGGGTTGGATGACGACGAACAGTTGGCGGATCTGCTTCTCACCGAACTGGCCTAACGTCTGAGTCACGCTAAACGCATGGTCGACCGACTTCTTACGGTTGATCTTCGCGATCACGATCTCAGTGTGAGGACTTCCGCTTTCGATCAATGCGCCCAACGTTTCGCGGACGATTGGTTGTGCGCGTGCCCACTTTGGCAACTTGCTTAGGGTGTCTTGCAGTGCTGCTGCTTGTTTTTGGTCCATGTTTGGTCTTTCGGTTCTTGGTGGTTACTGAATGGTTACGAGTCGAAGTGGTCTTCCGTTTACGAAGATCCTTTGGCGTCCGACGCTTAGGCTTTGTCGCGCCCGCCTTGGCCGCGTTTCGCCTGGGTCCCACAGTTTTGGTCTGACGTGTCGGCTGTGCCACGTCCGCTTTGTGGATTTGAGTTGGTTGGCTTCCTTTAAGGCTTGTTGTAGGGGGTTGAACGGGTCCATGTGATTTATAGTTTAGGTTGGTTCTGGTGGTGATTCCTCGTTTGGCTAGGTAGCGATCGCAGGCGCGTCCAATGTCTCCAAAGGATCTGAACGGGCCTCGTTGTCCGTGTCCTGCGGTGCTGATCTCGATGCTGAAATCGCGTTCACGCATAGGTTTGACGCTTGTGGTTTCGCGCTTGGGCGGGATGTTCAGCGCTCATTATGCCTAACGCAGCCCGTGCCGCTTTAAGGTTGCGTCTACGACTGGTGTGAGCGCCTCCTCGGTGAAGCGCATGGCGCTTTTGCGCTCAAGCTTTGCGGCGATCCCGAGCCTATGTCCTAGCTCTCGGTTGAGAGCGATGGTAAGCCGTCTATTGGCTGGTTTGGGTTTTGTGGCCATTGTTTGGTCGTGTGTTTGTAACGGTGCGAGAATAGTAAAAAAGTGTAATTGCGTGCAAGTGTTTTGTATGAGTGACAATGTAAGTTTTGTGCAACTCCTTGATGACGTTAGGAATAAATTTTCTCTAATGGATAAGGAAATTGCGGAGGCGATTGATTGCCAGCCAACGTATCTTTCCAGGCTTAGGAACGGAAAACAAAACGCAGGTCCTTCAATCACAAAGGCTTTGGTGAATTTCTTGGAGACGGGGACACGTTTGGAACGAAAATCCGACGATGTTAGGGGATCATTGACCTACCTAGCGGCGTTGGCTCAAGTGCATGAACAAGACTTGCTCACTAGGCTGTTGTCGAAACATGGGCTAGAAGTGGCCCTTGAGTTAAAACAGGAACGCTGACTCCGTTGCCTTGGAGCTAGGAAACTCGCCTGAGATCCTGTTCAGGCATTATCGAGAACTTGTAACCCGGGCGGATGCGGTTAGGTTCTGGGAGATCATACCTCAAGGATCCACCCTATGAACCCCGAACAACCAGAACAACAGATCACTTCCAAAAACTACTTCATCGCCTCCGTGTGGGGTGCGGCTGTCATTTATCTCACCAAGGAGCTCAGTGGCTTGGGTGTGCTACTGATCAAGCTCCCAGTGCTTGGCGTGCCATGGCTCTACTGGCATCTCACCAATCCTCATGATCGCACCAAGGATCTCAGCACCGCTTTTTTTACGCTGCTCATGGGGGCTATGATGACCCTGTTTTGCGTGGTGCCGTGGGTGATTGTTTATTCGTTGCTCAAGTGACCGGTTGGTGTGCAACTGTCGACACTCCTCGTTGATGGTTGCGCATTCCATGCGGGTTTGGTAGTAATGCTCTTGAATGGATGGATTTACGTTTCGAGAGTATCAGATAGACAACGCGCTTCAGGGATCAGACGGTAATCGCAGGAAAGCAGAGCGGTCTATCGGTATGGCGGTCAATTACATGGACAATGTGATTGCCAGCAGTCCGTTTCTAACCGCTCGATGGATCAACGCAATCGACATCCCTGAGCCTCTGGTTGAGCCCGATGGTTACCAGGATTGGCTCAAGGAAAGGGTCAAGGGGCAGGTGGCTAAGGTTGGGCCGATCGATGCCGTAGACGGTTCAGGGGAGAGGCCTGGAACATTCTCAAAGAGGACTGGAAACAGCCGCGCAACGGCTGTTCGTAGACGACTGTCATCGGAAGAGGAGTTTGCTCAAACCTTGGAAGCGCTTGGTATTCCAGAGGAGCGCCAAAAGTTTGCGCTGAACCTAACGAAGCTGCACGCCAATCACAGCGCTCGGGTCTTGGACTTTGTGAGCGGCAGCTTGACCGTTACAACCATTGCTCTTATCGAGAAGATCGAGCAACTTTCAACTGCGTTAGTGGATCTCAGGGTTATCCCTGGAGATGAAGTGTCGACTAATCGTGAGAAGAACCTTCACGAATGCCTAAACCGCTACGTTGAGAACCTCACTGCGATCTCAAAGCAGCTCACTGAAAACGAGTTGACCAAGGCAAAAGTCCACGAAGCGATTGCCAAGGCGCAATCGTTGGTGAAAGGCGGCACCCCAGGCGGGCAGCGGGGCAAGCCTGGATTCACTCCGCTCGCAGCACAGAAGACTGAGGTGCATGTCCATGGCGCGACGAGCGTCAACGTCTCACACCAGCAATCCGAACCTGTTCCCGAGGCTTCAGAGGACGCGGATGATAACAAACAGTGACATTGAGGCGTTGGCTAGCACTTGGGATGGCGTTGGTCGTAAGCCTAAGCAGGGGAAGGTATCCAAAGGTTGGACTCCTGACCTTAATCCAACACAACAGAAGATCTTTGACGACCCAACTCGCAACATCCTCGCGTATGGTGAAAAGGGTACCGGAAAATCCATAGGCTGTGGTCACAAGATGGTGCGCCACTGCTACGAGAACACCAACGCGTTTCAGATTTGCATAGCTCCGTCCATTTTCACTGGCAAAGAGGGTATCTGGCACGATCTTGATCAGTTCATTTTGCCAGCGTGGAAAAAAGGTTTTGGGCTGGAATACACTGAATCCAAACTGGATCCAGAGACCAAAGATCGACATCGGTGGATCGGTAACATCCACGGGGAATGGTCGAAGATCGTGCTGAAGTCAATCCCGCACGCTTCGTATGTGGAGGCCAGAGTGAAGGGGCCTGCTCCTTCGGGTGTCTACATCGACGAAATTACGAACTGCAACGGACGAGAGTACTACACCTACCCAGCCGCGCAGCTCATGCGTCGTCGCGACGTTGAAGGCCCGATGCAGTTTTTGGCATCGTGCAACCCTGAAGGACCTTCAAATTGGGTGTATCAGTTGTTTTGGGATGAGGTCATCAACAAGGAGACCGGCGAGCGAGATCATGATTATGCCGTCTATCACGTTCCGATCAGCGAAAACCTACACAGGTTGCCACCCGGTTACATTGAGCACTTAACGAAGGTTCTCAAGGATCCGATCCAGAAACGCCGGCTGATTGATGGTGAGTGGGTCGACATGCCTACCGGGCAATCGATCTTCAAGGACCATTACGTTAGGGATCTGGTGGTGAGAGGGGATGAGACGCGACAAACCGGTATCCTGCCGGTGAAAGGCTTTCCTATCGAAGTTGGTTACGACCCGGGCACAACAAATTTCTGCATATCATTCAAGCAGTTGCTATTCGTTGGCGAGAAACTGATCTGGATCGTGTTTGACGAATTGAACTTTGTTGGGAGCCATCGCACCTACAAGCATGTTGTGGCCCGGGTGCTGGAGACTATGGACTACTGGAATCGCAAGTGTGACACGGTGTTCAAGTTCAACCACATTGGAGATGCAGCCGCGTTCACAACTCGACGCCAAGACGGCTCCTTTGACGTGCAAGACATCGAGAAGTATTCCGAGAAGAGGATCAAGATGAAGCCATGTCCAAAAGGGAAAGAGTCAATCGTCGGTCGGGTTCGCATGGTTCAGGGTTACCTAGACGATTCGGCCCTGTTCGTGTCCGCGAAATGCAAGCACACGATCGACATGTTGACACTGCTGTCATCAAAGCGGGCCAAGCCTGGTGAGTATGATCCGAATCTAGCCATGACCCCAATCCGAAATCGTTACATCCACCAGTTTGATGCGATGACTTATCCCATGTGGTTCTACCACACGAAATCGCGCCTCCCTTCGCGCAACGAGATTGTGAAGCCTCAGATTTACACCGTTGGTTCTGATCCGCGTTGACTAAGATGTCACCTCATGCCTACTGTGACACCATGGAAAGCAAGAACTCATTCAGCCTGGACATAGCGAGCAACGAGGAAATGCGAAAGCTCTTCATCGGCAAGCAGCCCGGTGAATCAGTGACCCTCGAAACGACCTTTGTGGTGTCTGAGGTATCTGAGACGTTGGCAACTGGGACGATCTCAGAAGTGACTCCGATTGGCGGAGATCCAGGACCTATGGATGACGAGGACGATGGACCAGTCCCAGCAGCGGCGGTGGTGATCGCGAACAGCAAAGCAAAAAAGTGAACCCAACGGATTTTAAAAGCCGAGAGTCCATCACGGTTGATCTCATCTGGGACCATTATGAGACCATGTCGATAACTCGCGGCATGCAACTCCAGCAGGCGATTGCGATCGCCAAGAGGATGCGAATCGGGCTGTACGAGATGGGGGCACTTGCTGGAGCGTTTCATGCCAAATCCCACAAAGCGATCAGGCCTGATAACCGCATGATGGATGAGTGTGTTAAGAACGGGATTTTTCCTCCCTGCGTGGGTCTTCAATTTCTCATGTTCGACAACAGCATAAAGCTGATGCGAGGAGGCAAACCTAAGCTCTTACAACCGGTCCACCTCTTAAATTCTGACGAGACCTATGATTGACTATCGCATCTTGAAATTGTTCGGGACCACGAATGAGCGATTGCGCGAGATTTGCACCTCTGACGCAAATCCTCCAGGGTATCAAAAGGTGTCTGAGCAGCAAGTTAAAGATCGGCAGCAGTTGGAAAAGTGGAAGAAGCGGTTCTCAAATCGGTTGCATGAGGGTGTGATGTGGTCCCTGCGCAACTACAAGCTTTATGGCGCGGTGGACTTGGCGTGGGATTCAACCCCGATCAGCAAGGACGTTTACCCGCTGATGTTATACGCCCAAGGCAAGATCGACATGGTTCGGTTGATGTCTGATGTCACCACGACCACAACAACCGGTGAAACGACGGTTCCGGCAACGGTCAAGCCATACCTCAAAATGCAGGACGATAAAATCGTCGGCATTGATCTTCCTAAGTTTGTGGAGTCGAGCTTCAACTTGGTTCGCTCGATCGTGTCTCGGCGTGTGGCGGCTCAGACTGTCAAATACAACCAGCTTTGGCCGTATTACAAATACGAATCACGCAACACTGGGTTGGCCGGGAAGCTCAAGGCTGATGTGTTGTCGCAATCCGTGGACGTGATCGCTGACCAGTTTGGATACCGGCAGCACGACCCTCAGGTTGTGCGGGATATGTTCCTCTACTCGCGATCGGTGGACTTCGTTAAAAGCGCGTGGGAGGTTGAGTATCAGTATCGTCTCAAAAACCTGGATCCGAGCTTGGTTGGGACCGAGATCACACCTGACAAGGTGGAGAAATACGTCGTAAAGGAGGGGCTTTCATGGGTCAACCCTCACCCAACGCGATTGTTCTATGATGCGGCCTATCCGTTGACCACGCTAAACACGGACACCGGGATTGGTTACATTGGCTTTTGGGACGTCAAACGGTTCTCAGACATCCACGGGAATAAGGACTACTGGAACCGTGACAAGGTCTCGTATGGTGGCGGGCTGTGGGACGCCTATCACACCTACGGCACCTACTTCAACCAATACCTGCATGCAATCGTTCCGCCAATCGGGACCAAAGGCCAAATCTATCCTGCCAACGTTCCGGGTGAGAACGACCGTCAAGGGACGCTATCTCTATACACTCAGGACATGGGTCAAACGTCGTCGTTTGTGGCGGAGTATTATGAGCGCCTGATCCCATGCGACGAAGGAATAGGCACCTACGATCAGCCAGTGTGGGTGCGGTTCGTGTTGGCTGGGGAGAACACGATCTTGTTCGCTCAGATCATGCCGAGCACCCCGGCCGCAGTTTGCACGCACAATGAGAACGAAGGCCGAAGACTCAACCTGTCATTGGCGCATGAGATCCTTCAATACCAGGACATTCTCACCAACCTTACAACTGCTGTTCGCTCCATGCTTGAAGCGGAGTGTGCCAAGATCTTCCTGGTCAACATTGACGTGCTGAAGGGACCAGGGGAGACGGATGGATCTAAGACTGACGAGCGCCTAAAAACTTTGCGATCCAAGTTGTCCGGCAAGAATTGGGCTTCGGATCCAACGGTTGTGGAATATTCCATGTCGATCATGGAGGAGTTGAAGATGAACCCGAAGGATGTGCTCACCATCGTAGAGCCTCGTCTTGGCCAGAGTATCGAGACCATCTTTCGGGCCATCCAGCAGTTCATTGCCATGGTTGAACGGCTCAACGGCATATCACCAGCAGAGCAAGGTCAACCTGCTCCCCGCGAGACATCGGCCACCGAGACCGCGCAGATCGCGACCACCACGCAGGCGATCGAGAATTTCATTTCGGACGGGATTGATGAGTATCGAGCAGCGAAGAAGCGCATCATCTACGAGAGCCTTGTAGCCTGTTCTCAGCGCCGTGTGCGTATGCCTGTAATCGGGAGATATACGGAGAAGACCGTGAAGGAAGCTGGCTTTGCTGTTGACGAGTCTGAAAACGAGGATTTCTCTGACCCCAGGGTCAAACGCCGCACAGTGACGGGAGACGTTCAGGCGTTGGTCTATGACTACAATTTTACGTCCAGGGATGGCGCTGACAGGCCGGTCAACTCTCAAGCTGCGGCGGCCCTCGTTCAGTCTCTATCACAGATCATGGCGGTCCCTCAAGCGTTCATGGCACTTGGTAAGGAGAAGCTCTACTCGATCCTCAATGAGATCTTCAGGCTTTCTGGAGCCGGGTTTGATTTGAACCTGGAACTGAAAGAAGGCGAAGACGATAGCCTCGGCCAGAACGACGTTGACGTGCTGAAGCAAACGGTTGAGCAAATTGTCCAAGCGCTCAACCAGACCGCTCAAGAGATCGCCAAGCAGCAGAGCGTCAACGAGACGCAGGAACAACAGTTGGTTCACCTGAACGACCTGGCTCGCGTGGTTCAAAAGATGGCGAGCGATGTTGATCGGCTCATGGGCCGGGTAGATCAGATGTCCCAGAAAGCAGTCTGATAACCATCACCACACCCAAGCTATGTCAACCGAAACACCGAATGTCACTCCACCACAAACGCCGCCACCCGTAGACCCATGGCTCGCTAGACTTAACGGATCGCTCCAACAGGCCGTCGAACCTGATCCGAAGGCTACGGACGCAACTCCCGAAACCGTTACGTTGACGAATACCGGGGCCTCGAACATTGCCGAGCAAGCAATGTTGATCAGTCGACAGTCAGCATCCGATCAGAAGCCGGAAGAGAAGCCTGCGGCAACCACCACCACTCAGGAACCTACCAAGCCATCGACGCCTCCTGAGCCTGCACCTGAGAAGGTTGTCGAACCTACAGCGCCAGCTACCCAGACTCCAGTTGAAGAGCCAAAGCCTGCTTCTGTAAAAGTCAATCGGCCTAAGGTGGCTGTGGTGCCCGTGCCGGAAGTTCCTTCTCAGGCACCAACTCAGACGCCCCAGCAGCCTCCTGCGGTAGTTCAGGAGCCACCAAAACCAAGTGCGGATGATCAAGCGTTCTTGGACTCTTTGACGGAGGATGAACGGGATGAATACGAGTTGGCGCTCTACGCTGCTAAAGCGAACCCGGTTCATGCCGGCAAACCCGGCGAGGTGTTGGCTTTCTTCAAAAAGGTGCAGCAATTCACCGCGTCTCATCCGGATAGTCAGCCGGACTCTCAGGAGTTCCAGCAGTTGATTGATCAGAATCGTCCACGGTGGGCTCCAGGCGAAAAGCGCAAGCTGTCTAAGAAGATGATCGAGGATGCCGCCGTTGAGCGGGCTAAGGCGGAAATTCATGCCACGGTATCGAAAGACTTGGATGCGACCAATGCTAAGTTGCGGGAGATTGAGAAGGGGCCGGATGTTTCAAGGCGTGTAGCTGAGTTCAAGCAAAACGCGTTGTCTCAGGTTCCAGAAGGCTACAGCCGTATAGATCCAGACGTTATCGCCAAAGCTTCAACGCTGAGCCGAGGTGAGTTGATTGAGCAGTATCCAGTCGAGGGGGTTGTGTTAGCCAAGCATTTTGACGCTGTGACGGCCTTAGAGCGCATCAAAGAGGGCGTTGAGGAGTTCAGCCCAAGCAACCAGACTCACGCCTTCCTGTTGGCATTCCTAAACCAGCAAGAGCAATACTTAGCCGCGGCACCGAACACCATCAAGAAGGACCACGCAGGGAGAACCTGGGTTAGCCGAATGCAAATGGAGCAACTTCTTACCAAGGATCCGGCTGCTCAGCAGAAATATTGGTTCATCGACAACGAAATGCTTAAGTCTCAACTCGCTGTTCATGCTCACGAAGAGGTTGGAAACCGCGTAGATCAGCTTGTGAAAGCAGGATTCGAGCGCAAGCAACCAGCTAAAACCGCTACTCCAGCCGCTACGGTGCAGGCTGCGGCACCGGCAACTCCAGCGGTTAAACCTGTGGTTCCTGCTGTCGCTTCAACCAATCCACACGCAGGCCCCAAAGCATCGGTGTCTACTGCGCCAGGCGCGGAAACGGTCACACGTGCGCCTAGCGAGGCCGAGAAGTTCATCCAGTCCAGAGTCCCAGGTTATAAGCTCGGTTGAGCAATATCAGGTTTAGGAGAGTCCCAAGACGATTGTCCGTCTTGGGACTTTTTACGTACGAATACGGCCATCTTGTTGAACTGGTCGGCCTGTCACCTCATTTTGGTTGTGACATTGAAAAACTGAACAGGACGCTTTATGGCTTTGATTACTACGCCTCCATCTGCACCGAGGATCATCTCGGTGGACCCATCTAATGGTTCGATGACTCGCGCCAGCATCATCGGGTTGACCCCGCAGATGTTCGAGGATCAAGGCTTCAAGGAAGTCGGCATGGACAAGGTCTATGGACGCGCCAAGGAGGCTCGATGCGCTGGGTATCAGGAGAAGGGGATTGAAATGCTTGTGGCTGGTGTGACCGGCCCTATGAAGTTCAAAGGACTCACCAAGCAATCGCTCGGACACAACGAGTCCGTGATCCTGCCTTATATCGTTCGCAAGCAGCGCACCACGATCAACGCCAATTACTGGCATGTGTATGCCGCTGCTGCTCATCCAAGCGCTGGTTCCAACGGGGTTCACCCTGGGGCCTATCGTTTGACGATTCGCAACACGGGATCGACCTACGCAAGTTCTCTGGTCCAGATCCAACGCTACTTCCTTCCTAGCAAGTTCTTGATCGTGGACCACACCAACGCCTCTACAGGCGCGGCGTTCCAGGCTCAGTTCAAGATCCTTGGCAGTTCCAACGCCGATTCAGGCGGCATCTCGCAAGCCTACGTCGACGTCGAGCCTTGCATTGATTCCACAGATTGGGCAGCTGCGAGCGCAGGCACGAAGCTTCCTTATCAGCCGACATCCGGTTTGGCGATGGTGCTCGCCAATTCGATCAGTGACTTTGAATCTTGGGGCCAGAACCACGCGTCGGATAACCCAATGAAGCTGTTGGCTTTCTGGGTTCAGACATCTCGGTTTGCGTGGGAATACAACGACGAATATGTCAAGTCTCTCACGGCCAGTCTGACCTCGGAGTATTTCAAGCAGTTCCGGCAGCTTCCTTTGGCTGAACAACGTCGGCAGCAATACGCCCACTACAAGCGGGAGCTGCTCAACACGTTCTTCTACGGCCAGAAGATCAACGACAATCAGACGGTCGAAGGTTACACGGATCTACCACGGGTGATGGATCCTGAGAACCCTGACTTGCTGCTCGAATACAAGGCGAACACCGAAGGCGTCATTTCTCAACTTCGAAACAGCTCTCGCGTTACGGATCACCTCGGAAACGCGTTCAACCTGGCTGCGTTGGTTTCGACCGGCTACCAAGTCAAGCGAGCTCGCGAAGGATCCGGCATGTCGGACGTGAACGACATCGACATCATGGTTCCGCGTGAGTTGAGCGGATTGATCTTGCAGAGCATGGTGACGTTCTACAAAGCCAAGTACGGCGTAGACGTCCAGCGCCAATACAACCCGAACCAGGAGTTGCGGCACGACAACCAGGTTGCGCTTCGGTGGAACACTTACCAGATCCCCGATGACTTTGGTGGATTTAACCTGAACGTCTTCGCGGATGACTTCTTCTCGGATCGCATCGCTGCGGCGTCTTCGATTGGCAACAGTGCGGTGAGTCGAGCGCGGTCTGCGTGGATGATCGACTGGACGGACGTCGCTTTGGAGATGGGTGCTAGTGAGAGCGTTACCCGCCAAACCAACGTCAATGACGCCTTGTTCCGCTACGTCATCAAGCCAAACATGAAGCACGTTCAGCTTGAGTCTGAAACGTTTGCGGTCACTGTTAGCGATCCTAACAGGTCGGCTGTGGTTGAGAACTTCAGCAACTCCGTTACCGGGCTGTATTAAGCCAGTCTACACCGACCATCACTTACCCCATACCGATTATGATCTCTCCCGAAATCAGGCAAATCATTGGAGCAGCTCCGAGTAGCATCAGTAGCCAAGCAGCGGATGCGTCGTTCTTATTCACAGCGACGGGCGCTGATGTTGGTTATGTCAAGGTTGACATGGCTGGATTCAGCGTCGCTCGCGAGATTCATCTCACCGGTAAGACCGTCACAAACACCACCCCTCCAGGATCGTCCAAGACGTTGACAGTGAGCTACGCGTGGAGCGACGAAGACTTCACCCCGGCTGCGGCTGCGGCGACGCTCTTGGCTGATCGCAAGACCACACTCACGGCGAAGACGATCGGCAACAACGCCAGCGAGACGTTGCAATGGCGGTTTACTGGAGCGACTCCGCTGCGTGTGGAGGCCCGCTATCTGTTGGTCTACTACAACCTCACTGCGTTAGCCGCTAGCGCCACCTTGACCGGGGCGATCAACGTTGCGGTTGTGCCGTCTGCTGCGGCTGACGTGTAATCAATTCCGAGTGCCGCTGTTCGGCATTCGGACGTGCATAGTGATTGGGTGATTGCTGGCGGTCGGGTAACACTGGCCGCCAGCTCTACAGACGAAAGCCTATGGCCGAGAAGACACTGATTCAGTTGCAGAAGATTTCCGCAGTTCTTGGGATCACCATTGGGGTGTTATCTGGGGTTCAAGCGTGGGCAGTTCTTCCGTATAGGATCCAAGAGCTTGAGTCCAAGACTCGACTCATCGAAAGCGCGCTTACCAGGGTGGACAAAGAACTTGTTGCGATTTCAGTTTCTCAGAATGACATCAAAGAATCTTTGGTTGAGGTTCGTCAGATTCTTAACAAGCGGTGATATGGCAAAGTACTTTGAAGCGCACGGGATACAGCGCAAACCAGCCGGGATCGATTGGATCTCGATCGGTGTTGTAGGTGGGTGCTTGTTCGGGGTGTATGAGGCTGTTGACCCTGCGGAAGTGACCAAGCTTGTCCGCATGGCGCAAGACCCTGCATCGGGGATTGAGGAAGTTACTGCTGAGTATTTTCAGGCCAAGACCGGCAGACCGTTGTTCGTGGAGCCAGTGGCACCAATCAAGCCGGACGACGTTGTGGTTCCAAAGCCTGCAACCCCTAAGCAAATCAAGGGGAACGGCAAAACGATTGTTGTAGAGAACTGTCCTGTGCCTGAGGCGGTTGCTTCCAATACGACGCGAGACCTTAATCTCGACGAGGTCCTCAAGGTTAATAAGTTCTGATCGAGAACAAACAGCGAAACGATTATGACTCCTACACGAACACAAACGACCCGAGGATTCGAAGGTGAGGACAGGTTAGAGCGATGGGAAGCCCCACCTCTTTCGACCTCTCGCGTGAACGTCCTTGGCAAAAATGCCAACTACTCGATTCTTGGTGCGATTGAACCATTCGCAAAGGTTCCAACGCAGGGCATCCGAACGCTCACCTACAAGCTCGAATTGGCGAATATCGCCAACGGCGACCTGGTGACGAACTACACGCTTGGATATGCGTTTCGGATTCTCTCGATCAGCGCGGTAGTGGACAAGATCGCAACCACAGCATCCAAGGCCGCGACGCTGAACTTGGAGATTGGGACAACGAACCTCACTGGTGGAGTTCTGTCGTTGACGACTGCGAACTGTGGCACCTTGGGCAGTGTGATCGCTGCAACTGCTGTGACTGCCGCCAACACCGGCACCGCAACGGACACGCTTTCGATCGAAGCAGCCAGCGTTACAGCGTTCATTGAAGGTTCTATCACGCTGGTCATTCAGGTGCAGAACCTTGACGACCTGTTGGGGGTTGTAACCGGAACAGGTGTGGAGGTGGTGACCCGGTCCACCCTTGGCGGCGTGAACCTGAAGACCCAGGCGAGCACCCCGGCTGATGGCGACACGGTTTACTACGCGCCGACGACGAACTCCGGTCTTACGGTGCCAATTACGGCTTCGTCCAGGCCTACGTTCACGACTCAAGTGCGGATTGGAAGCACGGCTCTGACGACACTGTTTGCCAGCTTTGGGTTTAATGAGAACCCGACTGATGCTGATCCGACTGGAACCGCTGGAGAAGGGGCACTCTTCCTATACGACAACTCTTCGACCAAAGAAGTCACCACCGGGTTGACCACGGCGCAGCATGCGAACTGGATCTTGGCTCATAAGGTGAATAGCGTGGATACGTTCACCGCTACCACGATCCCGGTTGTTGCTGGTCGTGACTACGAGTTGGAGATTCGGATCGGCGAGGACTTGGCTGCTCGGTTCTACATTGACGGTGTCCTGGTAGGCACCGGTCCGGCGCTGACCAGCGGTGACAGTGTTTCAGCGTTCGCGGGTTGCGAGTTGACTGCGACACCGGCAGGCCAAGCTGACATCGACATCCGATATATTCAGGTCGGTCGACTGGTAGGTTAATCTCGGGCGGACAGCCCATGCAATACAGGCCGCCCGATAATATTGGGCGGCTTTTTTGTTTGAGCATCTGTCACCTCATCCTTACTGTGCTTTGTCATGGCCTACACCTGGCTCGAATTTAAAACGAAGGTCATCGAGTTTCTCACGGTTGATGGAACTCGCGTAGGCCAAACCACGTTCCGCGACAATCTCATTCGTCAAGCGGTGATCGACATTCAATCGACCGTGCCGTTCTTCCGAGTTGGTCATAGCAGCACGTTAGGGCCTGATGATGTGGTTGTTGAGCAGGAGGCTTCCAGGGGGACGCTACCGGAAGAGTGCCAGATCACCAGGGCTTGGCATGTTGCAACGGGTTACGGATGCAGCCGATCGCCAGTCAGCTCTTACGACTGGGCCAATCGTTATGATCTGATCGCTGGAGCCATGACGCCGGGGCAGTATGCGATTGCGATCAATCGTGATGGGGCGTTCTACTTTTGGCCCGTGCTGGAGGATGGATACAACATCGTCTTGGAGTGGGACGGGCTGAAGTTGGAGTTTGCCGATACCGACGCGGTTCCGTTCACCGAGGAAATGGCTCGGGTTGCGTCTTACTTCGTCAAGTCGCACTTCGCGGCCACCGTAGACAACAACGTGACCATGTCCAAGTTTTACATGGATGTGGAGCGGAAGGATGGACTCTACTACAGCAGTCTAAGGACGCTCTACCGAAACGCCACAAACCGGTTGCGAGTGAAAGATTCGGCGCTGACACCTCAAGGCCAGCGACGAAACGAAGGGGTACCTGTTGAAGATCAGAATGATGATGCGATCGAGTTTTGCATCGTGGGCGATTCTGGGGATTCTTCGATGACCGACACCAACGCGGTAGCCGCACTGGTGAAGGCGTTGACGCCTGACTTCCTAATCCATACTGGTGACAGCAACCTTCCATCTGGGGACCCGGTCAACATTTGGGAGAAACTCCAAGTGCCATACGGGCTTTATATCCCAACGAAGTTCTGGCCGGCATTCGGAGGCAACGACGTGGTAACAGACGATGGCGCTGCGTTGCTGGCGCTGTTCCCTGACGTGGCGGCGGCCAATGACAGCGAGCTGTATTACTCATTCACGATCGGCCCAGTGGCGTTCTTTGTGCTGAACAGCGGTGAGACTGGTGTCACCAACCAGATTGCCACCGACGCTCAAGCTACGTGGTTGATTACAGCAATAGCGGCATCGGATGCCGATTGGAATATCGTTGTGGTTCACAAGGCTCCTTATACCAGCGACGCATCCAAGGCTGGAGGGCTCGCTGACGCCAGGTTGACCTATGCAGCCTACGGCGCTGACCTGGTGGTCTCTGGTTGGTCTAGGACCTACGAGCGGATCCTGTCTGGAGGTGTGACTTATCTGGTGAACGGACTAGGTGGGGCAACCAAGGGTTCATTTACGACTCCGGTCACAGGAAGTCAGGTTAGATACAATTCCAAGTGCGGTTGCCTCAAGCTGTCGGCATCGGCAACGCGGTTGCAGGTGGTGTTCTACGACGTCAACCGCACCGTCATTGATCGTATCGCGTTCACGAAATGAGCCTGAAGTTCCATCCTGTTGAGGTGTCGCCTAGGGCTGGCGGAAAGTTGATCACTACCGTCTCGTCCGAGAAGGCTGGACTGACAAACTTGACGATGCTCAGGGATTGGCGGCGGTATATCGACGAGTATCGAAGGCGCGAGGGCCATGACTACTTTTGGCCGAACGTTACCGGATCGTTTGCCAGCAACCCCGGATCTCAGCCGTTTCCAAATGATGCTACGCGCACAGTCATCACGTCCATCACATGGAGCGGTACAACGGCAACGGTGACCATCTCGGCAGGGCATCAATTCGTTGAAGGCGAAACGGTGGCCGTGAGCGGTGCGACACAGACCCAATACAACATCGCGTCAGCAGTCATCAGCAACGTCACTCGCACGACGTTCCAATATGAGGTCAGCGGGTCACCAGCTACCCCGGCTACTGGCTCTCCGGTTGTGAAGTCTGCGATGCCAATCACGTTGATTCACTTTGCACGTCGTCCGAACGGCAAGACGGCAGTCATTGCGGGAACCGCTGTCAGGCTGTTTCGGTTCTTCGCTTTGGACGTTGGGGGGTATTTTCTGGCAGCGGACACTTACTTTGAAGCCAGCGGAACAAACATCCCTTACTTCGATGACAACCCGGGTGAGTGGATCGTGATTGGTAGCGGCTACTCGCTGAGTGGCAACCGATGGGAAGCTGAGTCGATTAACGGTTGGTCGATCTTCAACAACGGCGTGGATCTTCCGGTCACTTACCGGATAGAGGACATGACGGTGACGCCGATGTATGAGCTGCGAGAGAATGGCATCGCGGCGGTTGGGACCATCTGGGAGGTAAACGGGATCCTGATGATGGGTGACATCTCCATGATCCAAGACGAGAAGCTCGCCAAGATCTTTTCACCGGTTGGAGTCGTCGATTCGGACGCTGTCATTGCATCGCAAAGTGGAACCACGGTGACGGCTAGCAGTCCGATCTTTGTGAGTGGAGATGTGGATCGATGGATCTACTTCGACGGAGGGAAGTCGGGCAAGATTACGGCGTTTACAGATTCTAGGCACGTCACGGTATCCACCTCGCAGACAGTGGTTAATCAGGCATTTCAGTTCCTCGTCAAGGCGTCGCTTGCAGGAAGCTACTTCTCGGGAACATTGTCGGCGACCTACGTCAATTCCACCAAGGTTGCGACGGTCACAAGCGGGACAGTGGCACCGACCGCAGGCCAGACCGTGCGGTTTGCCAACGGGTTTTCGAGCGTGGTGTTGGCTTCCCCAAGCCCAACCGCAACGTCGTTCAAGTTGACGGATGCTATGGGCGAAGACATTACCGAGCCTACGCCGTTCTGGATCGTGGACGCGGTAACGGATTACACCGTTACGGCCGAGAGCGCTTTGTTTACGTCCGACATGGTTGGGAAACTTCTCATCTGGGATACTGGCGAAGTTCGTAGGATCGAGTCGGTCACCGATTCAACGCATGCGGTGGTTGATTCTGACATCGCGATCGCTTCTGGGTTCGTTGGGGTGGAGAACCAGGAGGCTTATGGGCGATTTGATGACGCGCAGTTCATTGATCGGATCAAGTATCGAGCCATCTGGTCCATGCCGGATCTACCAACGCGTTTTGCCGCCTCCGTCAAGGGATCGATTGCCGCTGGTAGCAGGCTCCTGGTTCTCAGCTACCAAGCCAAGTCGTTTGAGGCTGGGCAAGAGATCATTATCACCGGGGCAGGAACCAACGGTGGGAACTTGACGGCTACGATCTTGAGCGTTGCAGCCAATAAGATCGTCACTCTCAGCGAGACGGCTGTCACGACCGTCACGTCAACGGACGTCCAGCAACTTGACTCGGTGGGGTCGATCGTAGGCTTCTACGACCTTCAGGATGATTCCAGTGGTATCATTCGAGGGGCGACGCTCTCGAAGAACATCCTGATTTACAAGGAGACCAGCATCATCCCAGGATTCTACACGGGCGACTCAACCAATCCGTTCTCTTTTGGATCACCCATCAAGATCGCCAATGGAGGGGCGCTCTACTACAAGAACACGCTCGTTGACATCAACTCTGAGTTCCACGTCTATGCGGGTGAGAACTCGTTTTGGAGGTTTGACTTAACCACGCAGATTCCACGCGTGTTCGAGAGCGCTGAGTTGTGCAAGGACATTTTCTTTTCAGTCGCGACAATCGCCCAGACTTCCAGTGTGTTCGCCGTGAACAACCCGCTGACCAAAGAGGTGTTCTTCGTTGTTCCGAGCGCTGGCAGTGACAAGGTGTTGGCGTTTGACTACCAGCACAGCGAGTGGTCGACGTCGAGCATGTCGATCACGGCTGGAACCTCCTGCAAACGACAGGTTGCCGGCACTGCTAACGGACCCACGGACAACTGGTTTATCATGGGGAACGGAGCAGGCACGGTGATGATCTACGGTCTTGCCAATGAAGCTGTGGCTGCCTGGGGATCTGGGGTGAAGTCGATCTACTACCGGCGCGGAGAGAACGGCTATAACGCTACCAAGGTGGCTTATGACTCTGTGATGCAGAGCGGGCTCGGTCACTTTGGAACCAACCTGATCGAGAAGAAGGTGAGGAGTTATTCCATCATCATGTCGTCGCTGTCTGCGGGAACGACGATCGCGATTGATCTGCTTGGCACACGCAACCCTGCCGAAGCGGCGTCCTCTTTGGCTGGGTTCCCATACTCCATGACGTCTCCATTGACAGAGTGCGGGTTACATTTGGATGCGCAGCAGAACTATTTCCAGTCGAAGGTAACGATCAGCGGCATAGACAACCCGGTGAGCATATCGGGGGTGATATGGGAAGCTGCGATGGTCAACGCTAACAGCAATCGAAGACCAAGCGCGTAATGGCACTGCAACGCAAAGATCCACAGCGCCGGATCATCAGCATGGCTGGTGAATACCCGGTGGATCTGCCGCGCCTATCGCCTGAGACGGCGCAGCGCGTGCCTGGACTGCTGGAATGGTTTGAGAGGTTGGAGCGCTGGCACTTCGAGTTTAAGACCGTCCTCCGTCGCAAGGAGGACGAGTTGCAACAGGTCATCGATTCTCACGTTGGACCGCTGGAGACGTTTGCGAACACGGCCAAAGGACAGTTGACCGTGTTGCTGTCGCAAGTGGTGGATCTACAGACTGAGCTTGGAACGATCACAGATGCAGTCAACCTGCTGGTCGGTTTGCCGAATGACGTTCGGGAGATCCAAACCTCGTTGCGCGAGATCATCATTCGCATAGAGCGACTGGAGACATCGGATACGATCCAAGCCCGCGACATCCGAAACCTTCAAACACGGGTAGAGATTCTTGAGTTGGGAGATTCTTACGAGCACACGCAGAACTCGCCAGTATCGACGTGGGTTGTGTCGCACAACCTTGGTCGGAGGCCAAATGTGAGCATCGTAAACTCAGTGGGCGATCGTGTGCATGGCAAGGTTGTTTACTCGGATGCAAATAAGCTGGAGATCCGGTTCAATTCCAATTTGGCGGGCTATGCAGAGTGCAGTTAATCGAAGGGCAAGACTATGGCAGCAGAACAATTCTTTTGTGACATCGACCTGAACCGTAGCGAACTGATCAATGCCAGACTGCACAACGCGGCTGGCACCGGGTCACTGGCTTCGCCTGCGGTGGATGGTCAACTCTACTACGATACGCAGGCCGGGGTTAAGCGGATCCACTTCTACGACGATACCGCTGCTGCGTGGATACCGGTCCCGCGCCTGGATCAGAACATGACGGTGACAGGGACATGGAACTTCAACCCGGCTTCAGGGGCACCGTTCACTGTCGGTAACTCGACCAAGGTCACCAACCTCAACGCGGATCTGTTGGACGGCTACAACGCTGACACCGCTGCCACAGCGAATACTGTGGCGGTGCGCGACTCCAACGGTCGGCTGAAGTTTACGGACCCTTCTGCCAGCGACGACGGCGTGAACTACGGTTTCCTCCAGGGCTACGTGGCGGGGATCCGAGATCCGAAGGACGCCGCCCGGGTGGCGACAACTGCAAACCTGTCGGCTGCGAGGGTGAGCAATGTGCTGACAGCTTCGGCCAACGCGAGCATCAACACGGCTGGGATCGACGGCATCACCAGTCTGGCGGTCAACGATCGCATCTTGGTCAAGAACCAAAGCACCGGAGCAGACAACGGGCTTTACATCATCACCAGCTTGGGCAGCGCCGGGACACCGTGGGTGATGACTCGATCGAGTGACGCAGATTCATCGTCCAAGGTGACCAGCGGGTTGCAGGTATGGGTGACCGAAGGAACAACGAACGGATCGACCGGCTGGTTGCTCAACACGCCGGATCCGTTGACCCTAAACACGACTGCTCTGACGTTCATCCAGGTCAACGGGACCGCGAGCATCACCGCTGGCAACGGGATTGTGAAGGTCGGCAACACGCTTCACTTTGCTCAGTCATCATCCTACAACACGGGAGGATTCTTCTACGCGTCAGGCGCTTCCGCTGTTGGGCATACAGCAGCGTTGAGCGGCATCATCCAGGGTAACGGAGCATCGGCCCCAACGGCGGTTTCTGGCACGCAATACGGGCTTCCATACTTCGCGACCACGACGACGGTTGGAAGCACGGCGGCAGGCACGTCCACGCAGGTATTGCACGGCAATGCAGCAGGGGCTCCCACGTGGGGCGCGGTGAGCTTGACGGCTGACGTGACTGGGACGCTGCCCGCGAATAAGGGGGGGACCAATCTGACGTCATTCACGGCCAACGCTGTGCTGTGGGCGTCGTCCACAAGTCAAGTGGCTACGTCGTCAACGCTCTACTGGGACGGAACTTCGCACGGAGTTGGAACAGCCACGCCTCGCCGGACTGTTGACGTGCTCAATGCGTCGAATCCTCAGATGCGCCTGACCTATACCGACAACTCGGTGTATGCCGACTTCCAAGCAACGAGCACGGGCCATCTCGACGTCACGCCAAGCGGTGGGACTCGAATCACATCCACCGTCGTCAACAACTCCTCCGTCTCCGCCCGTCAACTCTCCGGAGGTTTGGCGTTTGATGGAGTTAGCTCGGGGCACTTTGCGCAGTTTGTTATACCGACGATCGGAACCACCGATTTTACTTGGAGCAGGACATTTCTATGCCCAGCAACCACCACTGGCGGTCCTTATTTAGATGTTTTGATGAGTTCGGCGTCGAGCGCCGCTGGTTATAGCTTTATTTCATACTTCAGCGGGACAAGTTTGGTTTTTCAACTGTGGGGATCTAGCATATCTTACGTCAGACAAGCCTTAATTGTCGATTTCGCGTCAGCATACGGTGGGTCAATCGTAAACGTAACCGCGACACGATCAGGGGCGACTCTGACAATATATATCAACGGAGTAGCAACTAGCTTTACCGAAACAACATCAGGAGTATCACCGCCTGCATCGTGGGCCGATACTATCAACTCAACGGTGCTTACCATTGGCAATTATCGGAATGCTGGGACAAATCCAATAAGCACTACGGTATACAATTCACAACTCTTCAACCGCGCACTTTCTGCCAGCGAAGTCATCACGCTTGCAAACCAGGGTGTGCAGGAAGCGGATAAGTGGGGGAGTTTGACTGCGAAATATACGAGTAATTTTAGTGCGGGGGTGGATGGTTGGACTGCAGCTAGGGCGGTTCAAAGCTACGGAGTAACGTATAATGCTGTATCTGATTGTCTTTCCGTTTATGCTGATTCAGTCAGTTCAACTCACTCCGTTTATAACTTACCGTCATCAAGCATAGGGAGAGGAAACTGGGTTTTAGTATCGTTTGATTATGCTATTCCGTCAGGTCAATCAAACGTGAATAACCTCGGCATAGCACCAACCGGCGCAGCTGGAGATCCTGCAATTTACATCAACGGAACTCTCTACACAGGAGTCTACAATCTATCTGCCATAGCGGACGGCACGTGGCGGACAAAAACTATCCTGATGAAATGCGCCGATGTTGCGACTATCGGAGGGGTAGCAACAGGTTCCCTTAGATTTGCAATACTTGGAATGTCTGGAAGCGCCAGTTCCTTTGTGGGAGCAAACAGTCCAACCGACGATCTGTTTTATATCAAAAACGTCACAGTCACCAAACTCGGCTGCATCCTCGACGCCGATTTGGCTGGTGCAAACCCGCTCATTTCGACAACGGTCATTGATCGTTCGTCCAACGCTTTCAACGGCACGATGACCACCACCGGGATCTCGCAGCGCCGTCAACTGATGACTCAGTATGTGAATGGTAACATCGTCTTAGGGCCTACAGCCAGAGCTGTATCAACGACAACAGGCAACCTGACACTGTCGACTCTCGCAGGCAACGGGCATGTCGTCGTGTCTCCTCACGGCACGGGCAACGTTGGAATCAAGACCACTGGCCCTGATCGTGCGTTGGACGTCCTGGATGCGGCTAGCCCTCAACTCCGCTTAACGCAAGCTGATGGCACGGTTTACACTGATCTCCAAACCAACTCATCGGGTTACTTCCTGATCACACCATCGGCTGGATACACCCTCATTGGAACCACGACCGCCCACTCAAAACTCACGGTTGCAACCTCGTCACTTGGGACTACTCAGACCAATACATCTGGCCTGGCTCTAGCCACTGACACAGCGGCAGCCAATGGGGCGCAGCAAATCAGCGCGGCATTGCGTTTTAGAGGCTATGGCTGGAAGACGAATGCGACGGCGGCGAGTCAGTCCGTTGACTTCCGTATGCACGTTGTGCCGGTTCAAGGCACTGCCAACCCAACTGGTTATCTCACGTTCCAAGCCGACTTGAATGGTGCTGGTTACACGGAATTGCTTCGCATTGGATCAACCACACTCACAGCGACAACGGTCGTGATTACGGATGCCAACAAGCAACTCGCATCCGTTCCGGTAAACTCCGCCGCAGCCCCATACTTCCTAACTCAAACGAGCAGCGGTTCCCCGGTGTTTACCGAGTTGTTTGGTGCCAACAATTCTTGGTCAGGAGCACAGACGTTTGTGGGAGCTGTTGTGGTGCCTACCCCTACATCATCGACGCACGCAGCCACAAAGGCCTACGTCGATGCGCTTGGCAGCGGCTTGCGCGTCAAAGACCCTGTCCGTGTTGCTACTACCGCAGCTCTGCCTGCGAACAGTCGTGCCGGTGACGTGCTAACAGCTTCCGCCAATGGCTCGATCAATGGGACCGGTATCGATGGAGTTACTACGCTCGCTCTCAATGACCGGGTGTTGGTCAAGAATGAGGCCACTCAAGCCAACAACGGTATCTTCTACTTGAGCCAGGTTGGTGACGGATCCAACCCGTGGAAGCTCACAAGAACCACCGACGTCGATACGGCGGCTGAGATCAATCTTGGGTGCTATACCTTCGTCACATCTGGCACTGCGAATGTCTCAACCTCATGGGTGCAAGCGAACACGGTCACAACGATCAACACCGATGCTGTGGCGTTCTCGCTGTTCTACCAAGGCGCAGCATACGTTTCCTCATCCGGCATTACGATCGCAGGGTTGACCATCTCAGTTGATCAATCGTTCTCGCCAACGTGGACCGGGGCTCACATCTTCAAGAACTCTGCCGGGGTGAGGCTGGATCCGTTCTCGACGTCCACCGGCAACACGACGGAGTTGCGGTTTGCCGAGTTGGTGAGTAACGGATCGAACTACGTCGGGTTCAAGGCGGCTGATGCGATCACCACCAACACCATTTGGACCCTTCCAAGTGCTGATGGTAGCGCAAACCAATATCTCAAGACGAGCGGGGCCGGGGTGCTCTCATTCGCCACTATCCAATCAGGCGAGATCACCAACGTTACATTTGTTACGTCGGTCAGCGGGACATCTGGGCAAGTTACTTCTACCGGAGGGTTGACCCCGGTGATTGCATTGGCGGCGAGCGGCGTGAGCGCATCGACTTACGGCAGTGCGACCCAGATACCGGTTTTTGCGGTCGATACTTACGGCCGTATCACATCCGTCACTAACACGGCCATATCTCAAGCCCTGCTATCAGCAACGCACTCGGACACCGTTGCAGGTGCTCCGGTGCGAGGCTCCATTATCATCGCGAACTCCACCCCGGCATGGACAGCTCTGGGGATTGGATCCGCAAACCTGGTCTTGCGATCGGACGGGTCGGATCCTTCTTGGGGCCAAGTCAACGTTACCACCGACATCACTGGAATTGTTCCACTCACCAACGGTGGGACAGGATTTGGGACCAAGACCGCTGCATTCAATGCGTTGAGCGCGTTGACCACAAAGGGCGACATCCTTGCCCATGATGGGACTGATAGCGTACGGTTAGCTGTGGGCACCAACCTGTATGTCTTGGTGGCTGACTCCGCTCAAGCAACGGGTTTGAGGTGGGCGTCTACAACATCGCTGCCAGTGGACGTGACGGCGGCTCAGTGGCAAGCGCGGTTCCGCAACGACACTTCGAGCGCACGATCTTCGATCTGGTCCAGCAACGCTGGCTTCCAATTCTCCCACGGGGCTTATTGGAGCGGGTCCGCATGGGTTCATGATCAAGCGGTCGGCCACACAACCAGCGTGGTGCTGCGGATCCAGGACACTTACGGTGCGCTTTGGTTTGCATCGAGCAATTCGTCGTCATCGTGGAACGTGGCTGACGGCTCGACCTTGTGGGATACCGAGGGCAACCACGTGGTGCAATACTCCAAGGGCACGGCCTACCGCCTCTATGACAACCTTGGGGACTACGTGGAGATCACAGCCAAGTCATCTGTGACCAATGGGACATCTTGGAGTTGGCCCGGTGCAGACGGCAGCGCCAACTACGTGATGATGACCAACGGTTCTGGATCGTTGTCTTTCGCGCAAGTCACGGCGGCCATGATCGGAAGCGGAGCAGCTCTCACCAAGACCGACGACACCAACGTCACCTTGAGCTTAGGTGGATCGCACGCGACTGCCCTACTTGCAGCTGCGTCCATCACGGTTGGATGGGCTGGGTCACTCAGCGCTACCCGAGGTGGAACAGCTCAGTCGACGTATGCGACCGGTGACACGCTCTATGCGAGCGCCACCAACACGTTGTCAAAGCTCACGATCGGAAGCACTAACAGGTTTCTGAAGAGCGATGGAACAATCCCAGGATGGAGCGGGTTTTCGATGCCTGGCAGTGTGGCAACTAACGATCTGCTCTATGCGTCGAATTCGACCCAGCTCTCAACACTGACGTCAACAGCATCCAGGATCCTCATCACGGACGGAAGCGGCGTTGTCGGGTGGCGCAATGATCTACCATCTGGCACTACCAACAACGGACGCACGATCGCCAACACGGCTACCGGCAACATTACCGGTGACGGTTCAACGACGACGTTCACCTTCACGCATAACCTCGCGAGCAAGACGTTGGCCATTGGGGTGTGGGAAGATTCGACGGATACCATGTGCCGCGTTAAGATCGCCAACAACGGCGCGGACCCCACCAACAAAGTTGACATCACGTTCACGTTTGCACCCGCCAACCTCAAGGTGTTCCGAGTGCGGGCTTGCGCATAATCCAACACTATGACCACAGGCTTCAGCAACGAAACGATCGAAGGCTCGGTGTCGATGCGTGGGTTTACATCCCCACCATCGGTGTCGGCATCTGGTTACGGGGCATTTCATTTCGACGCATCACTTGGAAAGTTTCGGATGTCTGAATCCGGTGGTGCCTACCAAGACATGGGTACTGTGCGGAGCGTAGGCATCACTGCTCCTGCTGCTGGGATCACGGCGACCGGTACGGTTACATCCTCGGGCACGATCACATTGGCGTTGGCAAATGACCTTGCGGCGTTGGAAGGTTTAGGATCTACCGGGTTCGCCAAGCGCACTGGATCTGATACGTGGACAACTCAGGTCAGCATAGACCTCACCGCAGATGTGACCGGAGCGCTCCAGATAGCCAACGGTGGCAGCGGTCAGACTACTAGGCAAGCAGCCTTCGACGCCTTGAGCCCACTGGCAAGCACTGGTGGCATGATCTTCAGGAACAGCTTAGGGAACAACGTGCAGAGGTCGATAGGTGCAGATGGCACGTATCTCAAGGCCAGCGGTGGTTTGCCGGTGTGGAACTTTTTAAGCGGATCCGACATCGGCAACGGCACAGTGGCCGCTGTTGTTGGAGGCACAGGGTTCAGCACCTACACCAGCGGCGACATGCTTTATGCGACAAGTGGGATCGCTCTTGGAAAGCTGGGTATCGGTTCATCAGGCCAGGTGCTCGCCGTGTTTTCAGGAGCGCCGGCATGGGTTACGCTGAGCTCCACCTCGTCGTCATTTGCGGCTACTCGCTTCGACACCTCTGGAGCCACAGCCGGGATCGCTCTTGCCAACCGCGCTACCGGACTCACCAACACGGGTGTTGAGTGGTATTGCCCAGCAACCGGCGAAGCCCATCTCTACAACTACAACACTCTCGCTGACAGCTTCGTCATCAATGGGTCAGGTCATGTCACAACCGGAGAATGGAGAGGTACGGTCGTTGCCGCGGCTTACGGTGGCACAGGCATTACGTCCTATGCTGTCGGCGACACTCTCTATGCCAATTCGTCGACGACGTTGGCGAAGTTGGCTGGCAATACGACAACCACTAAGAAGTTCCTGACTCAAACAGGAACAGGATCCGCATCACAGGCTCCGGTGTGGACGAGTCCTGTTACGGGATGGGCCGCTCAATCATGCTCGCTCAGCCGAACACTGCTTTGCGGTGGAAGCGCAACGCTCGACAATCTTTCCCAGGTCCTTTCGACGTTGATCAACGATCTCAGATCATTCGGAGTTATCACCACATGAAAATCCTTTTGGCATACGTGGTGACACGGCAACTTTTTGAAGACTTCCACCGAACGTTGAGTTGCCAGCTTCAGTTCCCTAATGCACGCAACGGGTTTGGCCAGGTGCTCGTCACTGACACCGATATGGGTGGGGCCGTTCCATCAGTGAAGGCGGATTGCTGGGTGAATGGCGAGTTCTGCTTAGCCAAAGCTCGCAACGCTTCCATCGACTACGCTTTGAGTCACGGCTACGAGTGGCTCGTCACTTTGGACGCAGACTCGGTAGTCCTCAACATGCCGACCATTTTTCCGCGCTCTGGGTTCGCTCAAGTCAACGTGTTTCAACATCCATCTCAGACCCCGTATCACGACTTTGACTTGAGCAACCCCAACTTCTGGCACCTCATGGGTTGGTATCTCATTCATCGAGACGTGTTCTCTCGATACCGATTCTGCGAAGACTTCGTTGGGTATGGCTACGAGGAAGACGACTACCGGATAAACGTGCTGAAGAACGTTCAACCAATGATTACCGACATGCGGACCATCCACCTTTACCACCGCATGCGTTGCACTCAGGTTCACAACAAGGATTTATTTGAACAGAGGCGTGGACCGGTGGTTCCTCAATGCCGGATTGGAGCATCCTGAAAACACTGGACAAAGCTGTGTGCTAGCGTAATTGTCACCTCATAGCTGGCGTGACAGTCACGCTGCTTAATCACAACCAATCACCGCAGAACTCATGAGCAAACCCACAGTCACAATCAAGAACAGCGAACTCGCAGGCATCAAGGATGCTATCATCCTGCTTGAAGCGGGACAGCGTATTGGTCCGGTGGCGTCTACCGGCTTAGACGGCAAGCCATTGCTGCGCCAGAACGACATGCAGCCGGTGCTGCTTCACACCTATCCAGGCGATCATAAAAAGTTCGTGTTCACCGATGAAGGTGGCGTTCGCTACAAGCTGGCGCGAGCTTTGCGCGAGATCGAAAAGGCCATGCGAGCCATGGACAAGTCGCGCACCGAGTTCATCGAAGCCGCGATGGGTTCTCAAAAGGAAGATGACAAGTTTAAGGACTTGTCGGATCTCACGGGGCCTTACCTCAACGAGTTCCGCGAAGAGTATCAAGATCTGTTGGACAGTGAATCTGTGATCGAAATTCTGAAGATCCCGCTTTCCAAGATCGACATCGAGAAGAACACCATCCCAGCAACGGTTCTGTCGCCGTTGTTGGATGTGGTGATCGTCGATGATTCTGGCGACAAGTACGCCACCTAAGCCATGACTGTTCCTCCCATCACCACTAGGTCATCGAAAGGTAGCCCGCTTACAGCAGCCGAGGGTGATGCGAACTTGACGACACTGCGCGACGCGATCAACGGCTTGTTCGCGTTGCTTGGTGTTGCGCTCAAGAGCGATGGCAGCATCAAGGACGCGGCGGTTGCTACCGCTGCGATCGTGGACCGGGCAGTCACGAACGCGAAGCTAGCCTTTGACTCTGCGTTCTACGCTGCGGACAGCGGAGCCGCAGACGCGTTGGTGGTGACGTTCTCCCCTGCCCCATCGGCATACGCCGCTGGGATGAGGCTGCTGGTGAGGGTGGCTAATACCAACACGACTGTCACAACGATCAATGTCAACAGTCTTGGTGTTAAGACCATCAAGAAGAACGGCAGCACCGACTTGGCGGCTGGCGACATCATTGCCGGTCAGATCATCGACCTAGCTTATGACTCCGTATCTGGCACGTTCCAGATGGCTAACACATTGCCAAATGTCACCACTCCATGGGCGACTGGGGTTGTCTTCCAGCAGTTCACACCGAACACAACGGCGCTGTCGAGCATCCCCCAGAAGATTGCTGACTGCGCTTTGACGCTTCCGGCTGGCAAGACATGGGTTGGTATCAAGGTCGTGTTCAGCGGGTTCTTGAACGGCACAACGGGAAGCGTCAAGGGTATAGAGTTTGAGACTAACCCAATTCGCCACAGCGGTACTGGGTTGGCTCTGGTGACCGACCGAATACCTGGTGGAGTGTTTGCTAACAACTCGGATGACGCGGTGTTGGTTCACTTCACTGCCGAGGGGGTGCCAACGGGTTACACGGGGGTCAGCTTGGCGTTGGAGATCTACGCAAAGTATCCAAGCTCGGCGAGCGCTGGGGATGACACGTCGCGTCGCAATGGTTACGCAATCGGCTAC
>Ga0172367_10002091_pt1 | contig 27871 bp, 25 predicted proteins | sample Lak10m_FD_114542 | JGI IMG/M metagenome (GOLD analysis project Ga0172367, IMG submission 114542) | Freshwater microbial communities from Kabuno Bay, South-Kivu, Congo - kab_022012_10m | ecosystem: Environmental > Aquatic > Freshwater > Lake | place: Democratic Republic of the Congo: South-Kivu...
CGATTCCTTCCATGAGCCCCCATCTCTCCGAATTCATAAGTGAAATCAGAGTTCTAGAAGACACATTTAGGGGACATTATCGCCAGGAAATAACTAGGGGACAAAATCGCTGGGAAAAAACATCTAAAAGCTCATAATTTAAGAATATTTCTATTTAATCCGATATTATGATCGTGAGGAAAAAAGCTCTTAATTCTATTTCAATGATGAGAAGGACTCATGCAGTCATTGCGATTGCTTTGGTGTTTGTTCTTTTAGGTGAGGCTCATGCCGTTCCTCAAAGTCAATCGAGAGCTTCTTGTCTACTTCAAGCACTGAATCGCCTTTTAGGGAAAAATCGAGTTGAAGTTGCTACCGATTCTGTCTCTGAAAGTGAGAATCGAATCGAGAGTTTAGATGATTTGCTTTTTGCTTTTACAAAAGGTTTTTTACCAGATCTGACACAGCCTCAGCAGCGTCAAGCGTTTGAGATTTATCGAAAAATGCGTTTTGGTGATCCTAATACGGAACTGAATTATGGAACTACTGAAGAAGTGGCAAATATTCTTAAAAAAAATCCAAAACTTGAGAAAGAGCCGTTTCGTAATTACATAATTCAACTTAAGAAAAAGATTTATCCTGTCACTGAAGAGTTGAAGAGTTACTTAGATTCTCAAGTTGTGGGTGCGGCTCAGGCTCGCTCCAATCTTTTTCAAGTAGAGGCGAATTCGGGTTACTGGAAAAAAGTTTTTCAATACGATGAGTCTCAAGAATTATCGGAATTGAAAAAAATCGAAGGGATCTCATCAGATGCCACTCCTGAGAAAAAAGCGGCGTATCGGCAAATGATGAAAGAATTGAAAGAGAATCTGAAAGCTCAATGGATGGAGTTTTTAGATGCAAAGCTTCCGCCTTTGTTGAGGAGCAAACTTCTCGATCAAAGTCGAACTCTGAAGGAACGTGCAACTGAACTTTATCAAATCTTAAGGGCAGAGAGAGAGAGAATGTTGGATCCTCAGTCAGTTCAGCAAGGATCCCATTTGCCTGTAGACATCCGTGCAATCTCTCAAGCGATCGTAGATCTGATTCATATGATGGGGTTTCAAGATCCTGTTGTTTCTAATGGAATCAAAAGTAGTAACGGAATGGAACGGCTCAGTGCTTATCGGCAAGTTCTTGATGAGCGCAATCGTTTTGCTCAGGAGTTGGGATTTCGACAAGGTTTTGAACAAGTGATGCGAGAAATCGCTCGTCCTGCTGGAGTGACGCTTCCGAGTGGAGTGTCCTTAGAACTGGACGGAGTTGAAAATTCTACATTTTTAAAAAAGCTTGAACAAGGGATTTTTGCCGGAGTTCGGGTGGATCATTCTGATCAAGGTTCAATGAGTACTGAGACGATTCGTCATCTTTCTTTAGTGGAGTCACCTTTTCGATCGTGTGTGGGAGGGTCTGATTGTTCGTCTCGTAGTTATCTCACTACAGCGTTAGATCCAAATTACCATTATTTTACAATCACTGATGAAACGGGGACTTCATCGGGACAAGTCACTTTGGTATTGGGAGAGGGGGATCTTCAAGGAAAGAAGATGAAGGTAGCATTTTTGGATAAAATTCAGAATGTTCCTAACTCAGATATCTCCCTGATGCTCGAGGCGATTCGACGTTCGATAGAGGAAAAAGGCTATCAGCTCGTTATTCCAGATGAGGTGGGAGATCATAATGGCATTTCGAACGACGATGTCATTCGAAGTTTTGTAGATAAAAAAGTGAAAAGAGATTTAGAACAGTCTGTTCTTAATTTTAAACCTCACCTACATCAGTATCAGTTTCCTCATGGTCTTTCTCGTGCGGATCAGGGTTTGCCGGGTCATGTTTTTGCACCTCTAGTTTTGTCAGAGGGAATTGAGATTACGCCAGGAAAGATGATTTTACCTTGGAAGATCAATGGTCTAAATCGAGGTTTCGATTTAAATCTTTTGGCGAAAGCTTCAGTCAAACTTAAGGAAAGTTCTAAGTTAGAAGATCGTCTTCGTTATATACCCTCGATGAAGATGCTTATTAAAGCAGGGTTGAAAGTAGATCCTGAATTTGATGCTACGCTTGAAAAGTGGCTTTCTAATCCCAATGAATCATTTCAACTTCGTAAGCAAGTATTGCTTTTTCAATGGATCGAAAGATCTAAGTGGCTTTCTAAGTTATTAACTTCATTTAGTCGGAATGAACAAGTACAGCTCCTGCATAATTTTTTAGATACACCCAGATATCGCGATCTGATTTTAAGGGATGAGGAACAGGTTTTACATTCGATTGTAATTGCCAGAGGCAGTAAAAAAGTAAGAGAACCCTTATTAGTTTCTTATTTAGGAAGAGACCCTGCGCCTTCGTTACCTACAATTTCAAAAATGATGGGACGGATTCTTGATGCATCTGATGTGACGGATTCTGTCGCATTGGATCTTCTTCAAGAGTTGAAGGAACTTTCGAGTCCTATTTCGATCAATCAGATCTTAAAAATTAAAAAAATATCCAAAGGAACGAGCGTCGAAACATTTTTAATCGATCAGCTTTTAGAAAAGCATCTAGAAAATACTGAAAGTCAGAATAAATTAGGTCAAATATTAGTGCAGAGTTTGAATGTTCATGGATCATTGAAAGAGGAAGTAGCAAAGAATCTCGTGGATAATCTTCGTGATACCCCGCTCTCGCAATGAGAGGTGACTAAAGCTTTTGAACAAATTCAAACCTTGCAGAAACAAGAAAGTGATTTGGAATTATTTGATTCAGCTGTGGGCGCTTGGCTGAAATCAGAAAAAGTAGATCCTGATTTGAAGGTTCGCATTGTTCTTTTAGGTCAAGGGTTGTTTGATCCTCAAGGAAATCATCTTTATGAAAGATTCCGATCTTGGGTTCCAGAAAGTCAGGTCGAAAAAATCGATAAAAAAACGGATCAGATGACTTCATCAGGTCTTTTTCAAGATATCGGTGATGTATTTTGAACAGAGCTTCTAGATGGCTTTGAATATCATCCAGGGAAATCAGGAGTTTCACAAATTTTTTGGAATCAAGTTCAGGCTTTCATTGATCGACTCAATGCGCTGGATTCTAATTATCAATACCGACTCCCTAGTGAGAAAGAATGGGAAAAAGAGGTCCGCCTAGAAGTAGGCGAACCTCTTTCGGAATGGATAGAAATACTGAAGAGTACATTGGTTTTAGGTTAGTGAGGACGCGAAAAAATGGTTCATGACTTCTCCTCTTGAGTGGGACGTTCACCGAGTTTGACATGAGCTTCAAAACTCTGATTGGCGCGTGAGAATTTAATGGGGATTTCTTTCCCTTCGGGCAGAGATGTAACTTGGGTGGTGAGCTCCGAGGCAGATTGAATCTGCTTTCCATTGAACTCAGTGATGAGGTCATAGGGACGAATTCCTGCTTGAAATGCTGGGCCGCCCATGGCTACCTGAACAACTAATGGAGCCTGAAGAGATGATTTCAGTCCTAATTGTTTTGCTGTTTCTGGTGTGAGGTCGCTCACGACAACTCCCATGTAACCTCGTGCAATGCTGCCCTTGGATTCAAGTTCTGGCAGGATTTTCTTTACGGCATTGATGGGAATGGCAAAGCCGATCCCCTGGGCGCGAGCATCGATAGCATTATTAATACCGACAACCTGACCCTGTAAATTAATCAAGGGGCCTCCTGAGTTTCCGGGATTAATGGGGGTATCCGTTTGAATGTAAGTGGCTAGTGGAACGTTAGGAGAAATTCGTCCTTTGGCTGAAATGATTCCATGAGTAAAGGAGTGACCTTGACCGAACGGATTTCCTACGGCGGCTACATATTCTCCGACTTGGAGGGCGTCAGAATCTCCGAGAGGCAAAGGCGTTAGTTTACGATCTGTTTTGACCTGGATGAGTGCAACATCCAGTTCTGAATCTCGTCCAATGACTTTACCCGGGGTGGGTTTTTCGTCAGGCGATTCTGTGAAAGTAACTTTGATCTCATCAGCGTGAGCAACGACATGTTGGTTGGTTAAAATAATAGCCGATGAGTTGTCTGAGGTAGCAATGACAAAGCCTGACCCTAAGGAACCTGATTTGCGCATAGAAGGTTCAAATTCATTCCCGAAGGGGCTTCCAAATTGATTCCATGGATATCCAAAATCAGATGGCGAGGTCTTGCGAATCGTCTGAGTTGATATATTGACCACGGAGGGAATTGTTTTTTCGGCGAGCCCCACAAAAAAATTGGGATTTAAAGAAGGGGGTGCAGGTGCGGTGAGGGGTGGCGCCATTTCGGGAGTTGATGAGGCGTGCGCAGCTATCGTAGTGAATGAAGGGAGTAGGGCTAGGCCGGTACCCGTGATGATGCTTGCTGCTGAAATGACTAAGGCAGTTAATAGAGGGGGATTTATTTTGGGGTGATTCATAATTGACTCCTTTTTTACTCTCTTGCTTCTGATGTTCAGGATAGCGAACTGTCTTAAAAAGGAGATTAAAACGGGATTAAATCTTATTAATCTTGAGCTCACCGGGGTTAATCTTCGAGTGAATCTTCTAAGGCCCAGATCATGCAGGTCCCCTCTCGCGTGAGCGTGCGGCTGAACCGGATGGGCCTCGTCCGGGTCTTGCTCATGAGGGCACCTATTTTGACACGGAGGTTTTCTGCGTCTTCACGTAAAAGATTCAGTTCTTGTTGGGAAACGTTTTCCCCATCGCGAAAGAGAATTCGTGTGTGAGTGACCTGTAGATCTACTGCCACCGAAAGGATACCGATCACGTTATTTTGGTTGATGAGGATCTGAGGACAAGTCGAATTGATATTCTGCAAGCTTCCAAAAGCATTGATCGTAAAAATAAGCGAAACTAGCACCTTCAAAACCCAAGATTTTTTTCTCACTCGCTTCTCCTCTTTTCGGTAAATATTTTTCCTCAGATTGCCGCCCTCAAAGCAATTCTGATGCCTAAGCGTGAAGATCGAGTCAGAGCTCGGGTAAGACCTAAAAATGTGATACCTAAGAATATGATAAGAGCTGTGAGCTTCTTAGGTTTCAATTGAACGGTTGAAATTTGCAATGAAGCTTTGAATAAGGAAATATTTTTCGAGGAATTGGAGTAAGAAATGACTTCCGACAAAAAACTCACGATAGCAGCCCTCGGGCCCGAAGGGACATTTACACAAGAGGCAGCGTGCGCGCACTTTGGGCAAGAGATTCTTCTCTTTAGCTCCATCGAAGAAGTTTTTTCGGCCGTCGAAGAAAAGAGGGTGGATTACGGAGTGGTTCCTGTTGAAAACTCGACCGAAGGAACTGTGACTCGGACATTGGATCGTTTTATAGAGTACCTCGATCGTTCGGATGAGAAATTAGCTTCTTTACAAGTGACTGGAGAGATTATGTATCCAATACAGCATAATTTGTTAAGTCAGTGTAGCGCTCTTCATGAGGTTCGAGAGGTCTATGCTCATCAGCAAGGATTAGCTCAATGTCGAGCCTGGTTGATGCGATATTTACCGCATGTTCAACTGGTCAGTGTAAGCAGTAATGCAGAGGGGGCTCGGCGGGCCTCTTTGATTCCAGGGACGGCTGCGATTGCGGGTCAAAAGGCAGCTGAACTTTATGGGCTCTCGATTTTGTATCGGGCTATTCAAGATGATCTGGATAATACGACACGCTTTTGGGTATTGGGCCATCAGAAAAATCCTGCAGCTGGTTCGAGCGTAGTCAATGACAAGACATCTCTTCTGATCACCGTCCTCAATCGCCCAGGTATTCTTTATCAGGCACTTGAGCCGTTTGCGCGTCATGGAATTGACATGCTCAGTATTCAGTCTCGGCCGTCACGCAAGAGTCAATGGGATTATGTGTTTTTTATCGATGTGAAAGGGCATTGCGAGCGTCCTGATCTTGCAGCGGCATTGGAGGATCTGCGCAAAAAAGTTGCCCGTGTAAAAGTTTTAGGTTCCTATCCTTTACCGCTTCAAGTTCCTTTTGAGGGACCTCATCAGGAATAAGATCTGCATAAACCATCGTCGAGTGAATCAATGAGTCTGACTGTGAGTCTGATTGGAGGATAGGTCATGAAGAAGATCTTAACGATGGCAATTTCTACGCTTTTCGTCTGGGCATCCGTAGCCTCAGCAGAGGATCGTGAAGCTCCCGGCGTGACAACAGGCGAAGCGGCCGAAATGACCCAGGGGCTATTCGACAGGGCGTGGACGGTGACTCCACGGGTGGGGCTATTTGGTTTTCAAGATAATCTTGGAAATTACGCGAGCCGAATGACCGAAGGATTTACAACTCGGTACAGTTTGGCCAATTTAGTAGGAACTCCCATGGGGTTTGATGTGGGTGTTGAAAGTGGGCTTCTCTATTCTCATATTGGTTCTCCCGGCTCGAACGTTTTAGGTACCAATCCGCCTGTTCGAACTACTCAGGGTGCTAACACTTTCATCGTCCCAGTGAACGCAACGGTAGGTTACAAGTTTGCAGATCGTTGGATAGCGTCGATGAACGTCGGAGCGAGCGTATTACATCGATCAGTAAGTAATTCGATGGTGTTAGGCCGGGCAAGCGATCTCAATTTGGGTGGTAGCACTGATGTGTTTCCAAATATTGGTGTCAACATCGGTTGGGCCCTTTCTAAATCCCTTGGGCTCTCACTTCGAGGAGATTTGATCCCAACCCCTGCGAAGACCATGTATACCACCACTCTCGGTGCAGTTATCGGAATCTCTTAAGAATCGAGTAAAATTCGGTTGGGGGGGGCTATCTTGAGCGGTTGCTCCCCGGTTTTTTTTAGTTGTCCTGTGCGAATTTTAAAACTAACTTAAGTTGAATGAGTTGTCTTGGAAAATTGCGGGAAGAAATCGATGCTCTCGACGCTGAGCTCGTCCGTATTTTGAGTGGTCGAGCCAAATTAGTCCACGCAGTCGCTGACTGGAAGCGTGAAAATCAAAAGCAGGTTTACGATCCTACTCGTGAACAATTTATTTTGGATCGGGTGGCACAGCTCAATCCGGGGCCTCTTTCGTCCATTGAGATCCGAGAAATGATGGTGCTTTTGATTCGAGGCTTTCGAGGCTTCGAAGAGCGAGTTCGTCAAGAAGATCTAGAGGCAGAGACCTTAGTTGTTAAAAAAGTTTCGCTCCAAAAAACACCTGTTCGTAAAATATCCCTCGTGGGAATGGGGCTTTTGGGGGGATCTTTAGCGCTCGATTTAGCTTGTCGCCCTGATCTTTATGAGTTGATGGGTTATGATCTTCATTCATCCAAGGAAATGCTCAAAACGCCTGCAGGACGTGCACTGAGCAAGTGGGCAAAATCGCCGGCCGAAGCTTTGGATGCAGATATTATTATTTTAGCTATGCCGGTCCTTGAGATCGTCAAATTCCTAAAAAAATATCGTTCTGAATTTCGTCCAGGTTCGTTGGTCACTGACGTCGGAAGTACCAAGCGAGATATTTGTGAAACCGCCTGGCGTGTTTTAGACCCATCTGTCACTTTTGTGGGAGGTCATCCTCTTGCTGGTAAAGCTCTATCGGGAATTGAAGCAGCGGAATCAGGGCTTTTTGCAGGTAAACCCTATGTGCTTGTTGCTGGTGCAAGAACAGAAAAATTTGAAGAACTAGAAAAAATGATCTCTGTTTTAAAAGGCATGCCCTGGCTATGTGATGCTGATACGCATGATCAGACCTTGGCATTTACGAGTCATTTACCCCAGATGGCGTCGGTTGCCTTGGCACTTGCAGTATCGAAAGGCCTCGGTCGAAAGAAAGGCCCGGTACTTCATGGGCCTGCATTTCGCGAGATGACTCGTCTTGCTGATTCGGATGCTCGGATGTGGACTGATATTGTCAAAACGAATGCTCAGCAGTTGGATGAGGCGATGGGTGAGTTGATCTCTGAGTTGACTTCCTTAAAAAAATCCCTGAAAAAACCGATAAAAAAATCTTTGAAATGCAAAACTCTTTCTCAAGAGTTCAATGCTGCAAAAAAAGCACGTGCCACTCTCATCGGAGACAACTCGGCTCACGTTTTAAAAAAGAATGGATGAAACTCAATGAAAAAACAAAATCTCAAAGTCAGTCCGGCTCGTCATTTTTCGGGTCGTGTAGAACTTCCGGGAGACAAATCGGTCTCTCATCGTACGTTGATTTTTGGTGCGATCAGCGAAGGACGTACTGAAATTAGTCATATTCTTGAAAGTGGCGATGTTCATTCTACACGTCAGTGTCTCATTGATTTAGGTGTTGAAATTTTTCAAGAAGGCTCCGCAGAAAGTAAGAAAACGATCGTGATCGGTCGCGGTTACCGAGGGTTTCGTGCACCATCACGAGTCCTCGATTGCGGAAACTCTGGGACCACCATTCGACTTCTGATGGGTTTACTGGCAGGACAAAAATTTGATTACCAGCTCACTGGAGATCATTCGCTTTGCCGTAGGCCAATGAAGCGTGTTGCTGGACCATTGCGCAAAATGGGTGCTGAAATCGTTCTCACTCAAGAAAACTTTGCGCCTGTGACTATTCACGGTGGCAAATTAGTAGGAGTCGATCATCAGCTTGAAGTCGCTAGTGCTCAGGTGAAGACTGCTTTAATGTTAGCAGGACTAGGAGCTCAAGGTGTGACCACTGTTCGAGGAGAGACAGGAAGTCGCGATCATACTGAGCGCCTTTTGCCCTATTTTGGAGCTCAACTCAGTATTCAAGGAGATGCGATTTCGCTTGAAGGAGGGCAATCGCTTCATGGGGCTCAAGTGGAAGTCCCTGGAGACCCTTCGTCTGCAGCATTCTGGATGGCGGGAGCGGTATTAGTGTCTGGCGGTGATGTTGAAATTCAAAGAATGTCACTTAATCCCACACGAATTGGTTTTTTGCGAGTTTTAGAACGCATGGGAGCCAAAATAGATATTGAGATGACTGTTTCTGAACCAGAGCCCATGGGAAATGTTCGAGTTCGTTTTTCTCAACTCAAAGGTACTTTAGTTTCGCCCGAAGAAGTTCCTTCTTTGATTGATGAAGTTCCTGTGCTTGCCGTTTTAGCAACTCAGGCTGAGGGACGGACGGAAATTCGGGGTGCAGAAGAACTCAGGGTCAAAGAAAGCGATCGAATTGAAGCCGTTGCACGGAATTTAAGAGCAATGGGAGTAGAAGTAGAGACTTTTCAAGACGGCCTTGCGATTGTAGGACCTCAGCCTCTGAAAGGTGCTTGCATTGATTCGTGTGATGATCACCGAATTGCGATGGCATTTTCGATCGCCGGTTTAGTGGCTCAGGGAGATACCAAGATTGAAGGGATTGAGTGTGTAGGTATTTCTTACCCTACCTATTTTGAAGTTTTTAAACGGCTTTTAGGCTGAAGATTGAATTACGGGAATATCGGATTATGGCGTCATTAAGATTTTTAACTGCAGGTGAGTCACACGGTCAGGCTTTGGTGGGTATTCTAGAAGGAATTCCTTCAGGCTTGGAAATTACGGCTGAGCAGATTCATATTCAACTCAAGCGGCGTAAGTTAGGTTATGGGCGAGGCGCTAGGCAAAAAATGGAGGATGACTCAGTGGATATGCTGGGGGGTATCCGCCATGGAAAAACTTTAGGAAGTCCAATTGCATTGGTGATTCATAATCGTGACTGGAGAAATTGGGTAGATATCATGCAACCTGAGCCTCTTTCTGCTGAGTCAGGAGAGGTCAAGCGCCGACTTGAAGTACCGCGTCCAGGACATGCTGATTACATTGGCGGCATCAAGTATGGCCATGAAGACATGAGAAATGTTCTGGAACGTGCGAGCGCTCGTGAGACGACTATTCGAGTCGCTTTAGCGAGCGTGGCTCGGCGCTTTTTAGAAGAATTAGGTATTGTGGTAGTAAGTCGTGTGACCGCAATTGGCAGCATTGAAGATGCGGAGCCATTAAAAGCCGAGCTTGCTCATTTGAATGAGCAAGTAGATCAGTCACCGCTCCGTTGTGTGAATCCAGATGTGGAATCTCGGATGATCACTGAAGTCGATGTAGCTAAAAAGAATGGAAATACCTTAGGTGGTATTTTTGAAGTCTATGCTCAAGGTGTTCCATTAGCTTTAGGGAGTTATGTACAGTGGGATCGACGACTCGAAGGGAAAATTGCTGAAGCTTTCATGAGTCTGAATGCCATTAAGGGCGTGGAAATTGGTCTGGGTTTTGAGCTAGGCCGCACTCCAGGTACAGAAGCACATGATGAGTTTTTTCCAAGTGAAGTGGCTCATCGAGTTGCGTATCACACCAATCGGTCAGGAGGCTTGGACGGTGGCATGACTACTGGACAACCGATTATTGTGAGAGCTGCAATGAAGCCCTTAGCCACGCTGATGAAAGCACTTCGTTCTGTTCGTCTCGATACAGGTGAAGCTGAAAGTGCTCACGTAGAGCGGTCTGATGTCTGTGCCGTGCCCGCTGCTGCAGTGATTGGCGAGTCTCTTCTTTGTTTGGTGATTGCTGAAGCCATTCTTGAAAAATTTGGGGGTGATTCGATGCAGGAAATTAAAGCGAGAGTAAATGCCTGGCGAGATGTTAGTGAAAAGGGGCTATTATGAGTTTAAAAGTCAAAATGTATACGACGCAATATTGTCCTTATTGCCATTCAGCAAAGAGATTGCTCAATCAGCGAGGGATCTCTTTTGAAGAAATCCAGCTTTCGGAAGATGATGATCAAGCATGGGACGAGCTTTGTGCTCGTTCAGGAATGCAGACTGTTCCTCAGATTTTTCACGGTGACAAGCTGATCGGAGGTTACCGAGAACTTGCAGCATTGGATCAAAAAGATCAGCTGACCTCATTAAAAACCTAAGACACAAAGGCTTTACAGCAGTGAATCTCCAGGTTAGAACAGCATGAGTTGACTTCCTTCACAAAGTTGTTGAAGAAACGAAGTAATTTTTCGTCTCACACTCTCGCCGTTTTTATTTGGACGGCACTTGCCTTTGTCTTTTTAGGCTTATTTTTTAAGATTGCATTGACTATTCAAATGGTCGGCTCTCTTCAGTCTTTTCTTCTATCCGTTGATGAGCAGATTCTCCAATATATCGGTACCACCATCCGATCACCTGATTGGGATTTCTTTTTTGTCGATCTTTCCACCTTAGGCTCTCTTGCCATGGTCACCACAATCTGCGTTGTCTCCAGTGTATTGTTTTTCTTAACACGTGATGCAATGGCTGCATTTCATTTAATTTTGATTGCTGTTGGAGGCTTTCAAATTGGTACTTGGTCAAAACGGCTTATCGAACGTCCTCGTCCGAATATCATTCCAAAACTAGTTCAAGTCGGGGGACAATCTTTTCCGAGTGGGCATGCAGTCACAGCAGCTGCAATTTACCTCACCCTTGCTATTCTTGCTTCTCGTCATTTTCGGAATCATGGGGCTCGAGTCATTCTTTTTGTCTTAGCAGCGACGATTATTTTTGTAGTAGCATTTTCGAGACTTTATCTTGGTGTGCATTATCCTAGCGATGTACTCAGTGGTGTTTTTCTTGGATCTGCTTGGGCTCTTTTAATGGGAGCGCTCTTTTCTAGGCAGCATTTTTTTAAGAATGTTTGATCTTAAGAAAGTTTGATCAAAGAGGGGTTTTTTATGAGTTCAATGTCTATGTCGGATCTGTACAGTTACCTCAACCAGATCAGAAAAAATGAATTGATTTTAGATGTGCGCGGTCGGGATGAATTTGCCGCTGGTCATGTTCCAGGTAGCCGCAATATCCCCCATGATGAAGTAGGTCAATATGCTCAAGAACTGGGTAAATATGAAAAAATTTATATTCATTGCCGGTCAGGAAAAAGAGCACAAGTTGCACGTGACGTTTTAGAAAAGTCTGGACTGACAAATGTGATTTGTATCTCGAGTGGTGGAATGCTCGACTGGGAGCAAGCAGGCTACCCAGTCGAGAAATGAAGTGAGATTTTTACCGATTAGCCCCGTTTGAAATCCACTGATAGATGGTTTGTAATTCAGATGCAGATAGCTGTGGACCGCCTGGAGGCATGGATCCTGATGATGTCACCCGGTAAAGCGAACTGCTATTAGGGGAATTTGCAATGACCACTCGCATTACCGAAGTATAGGAGGAGAGATCTACGCCCCCACTTGATTGTGATGATGAATGACATGCGACACACTTGGGTTGCAATATTCTACTTGAAATATCGTTAAAAGTTACTGTTACCTGAGTCTGGGTAGTGTTGCTTGACGTTTCCTCCGAATTTCCGCAGCCAAAAAATAAACAAGTTGTTAATATCAGTACAAAAATGAATAGTTTAAATCGCATATTCAATCCTAATTTTTTAGGGAAAGAACTTCGTTAAAGGATACACACTGATTTATTGTAGCGCAGAACAGGGACGAATGTCATTTGATTGGCTCAGAGACTAGAGGGGAATGCGAGGAGTGGGGAGAGGGATTAATGGGAGAGGACGGGGGCGCGCTAAGTGCTGCCCCCTCCTACTCAATTCAATCAGGGATTCTGATTAATAGCGGCCGCTAGAGCGTCCACCGCCGAAGCCGCCACGGCCTCCACGGTCACGGTTTCCGCCGCCGAAGCCACCGCCACCGCCGCCACCACGGTTTTCACGTGGAGCCATTGGGCGAGCTTCATTGACGGTCATGGTGCGACCATCGCAATCAGCGCCATTGAATTTGCTGATGACTTCAGCTGCTTCAGCATCAGTCGCCATTTCAACAAAGCCAAAGCCTTTGCTGCGGCCAGTGTCGCGATCGGTGATGATCTTTGCAGATTCAACGGTTCCACATTGAGAGAAAGCGTCGATCAGGACTTGTTCAGTTGCAGAAAAAGGCAAATTGCCAACATATAGTTTCTTACCCATAAAACCTCCTTTAAAGGCAGGGAGCCGCTTCAAGAGGATATGGGCACCACGCCCGCAGTCTCTAACGAAGAAGCAGTCAAACTCACGAGGCAATGGTTAACATAATTTCTTAATGAGTGGAAATCGTTTCTAGATTAGGTCAATCCAAAAATCCCTATCATTTCTATTGAAGTGGGTAAGCGGCTGGGCAAAGGTTGTGATATAGGCGCATTGCACTATGCAATCGTATAATCATAAGCCCCTGATAACCCTCTTTAAAAAGGGTTTCTGCCTGATGGGTGCCGGATTGAGCACTTTATTGGTCTCAAACTTGGCCTACAGTGCCTCTACTTATTCAATTAAGGATGCTTGTGATCAAGTTTTTCTTAGTCCCTTGAAGGGGGGAGCGGTCTCATCAGCTGGTCTTACTTCTGAAAAATTCCTATCTGAGCTCACTGCTCGGCGGATAAGGGTGCCAGAATTTGCTTATATCCGGAAAGAGGCAGAAAGCCGGGGACTTCGAGTCTGGCTTTTTGGGGGAACTGCGGCTGGATATAGTCATTATGTGAAATGGGATCTCCTTCGCGATACTCAGTCTCAATCAGATCGATTTGATTATGATTACACCCATATTTATCGATCCACTCAGGATCTCGACATTGTCGTCGATGGGACAGAAAAACAGGCAGCTTTATTTGAACAAGTTCTGAAATCTCGGTTTCCCTATTTCTTAGGATCAAAAGCAGCTGCTTGGGAAGTCCGGAGTTTGAGAGAGCCTCGAGAAGATAAAGGAGGCCTGCTCGATGATTTCAACTTCATGAATCAACATACTGATTCACATTCTACAGGGATGGTGGAGTTGACGGATCCTCCTGCGGGTGAGTCAGTGATTCGCGATCTTCTTGATTGGGAGAATCAAAAAAATTCACAATATTTTCAAGACGTGTTCGAATCTAAAATTACTTACTACTATTCTCCTCAGCATAATCAAACTCAGCGAGCTCAAGCGCGAAAAAATCCACCGATTTTTTCAGTCATTCGTTATCTCACTAAGGCCTTTCAATACGAACTCAAAATGAGAGATCAAGATCTAGCTCAGATCCAAAAAGTGATCGAAGATTTTGATCCTTGGCATGATCTCAGTCTCCCTAGTTCAGCGGTGTGGGTTGAGAAAAATGGCAAGAAACTGATTCAACATGCAGTGAATATTGAATATGCCTGGGATCAGTTAGAAAAATTGGGACTCCGCAAGAAGTTGATCGCGATACAGGGTAATTCAGGTGAGAGAAATTCGTTGGCTTGGTGGTTAAATAAAGAGCCGCTCCGTTCAAAATCTTTGGATCTGTTAGGAGAAGGTAAAACTGCCCAAGAACTTGGACTCACTAAGGTTTCGCACGAAACCAACGATTTTTTAGCCTACGAGAGTATCACGCGTGCTCCTACGGGTAGTCCAAATGTCCTAATCTCTCGTCAAAATTATGTAGGTGAGACGGCGCTCTATGGCGATGGATTTTATACACTATCAGGAAATAAAGGCGCGAGAGGCACGGGTATCACGATTCGTTTTGATGTAGATCCTCGAGCTCGAGAAGGCCGTGATTTTATTATTGCTGATGAATCTGCTGGAAAATGCGTCGGCAAATTAGAGCAAAGGGATGGTTGCATCATTATTTTTAAAAATAAAAATGCACTTCGTGTGATCCCAGAGAGTCTTCAGATGACTCCCTCGCAATATTTTGAATTTTTGGCCGAAGGAAAAAAAATTTCTCAAGAAGATCAAGCCCTCCTGTGGAAGCTCAAAAGGAGAATGGCTCAAGCGCACGCTTCAGGAATATTAGGAAGCGACGAACTTCATCGCGTACGTCAAATTGTTCTGGAACAAATGAAGTCCAAAGGTCCTAATTATCTCTTGGTTTTTAGGGAATGGATGAGTCTTGAGGCTAATCGTCTCGGAAGAGATTTTGATTTATTGTTGGATTTGAACACAAGGGGTTACCGCGTTCGGCCTGATCTTTGGGTAAATGAGATGAGTCTCTTAGTTCGAGGAACGGAACTCGAGGCTTGGCTACGGAGCGAGTATCTTCCTCAATTGCTTTATGGATTAAAGAAGGATCTAGGCGATCGAGTGATTAAAAATTGTCTCTTTTCACGGGATACTCTTCTACAAGACTTAGGTAACCAAGCACTCAAAGAGGCTCAGCAAAAAAGACCTTCAGCTTTTTTATCTGGACTAGAACAGCTTTTAGCTTTACGTGATCAGGGGGGCATCACTGAAGCTGAGATAAAAAAGTGGCTCAAAACGGCTCAAATTAATTCAAACATCGAAGAAAAAGCGGCTTTTATTGCGCAAGAGTATCGTCTATCGGACTGGCTGATGGACTTACCTGCTGTTGAAGTTGATGCAGTTTCTAAAGTGCTGAAGCAAAAAACAATGGCCCCATTGTTTGAAAAACTCGCAGAAGAGCAAGGAACCCAGGCGAGGACTTTCGTTTTGGCTCATGCACAGCCTGAGAGTTTTCAGTTTGTTCAGATTGAAGTTCCTGAAAAAGGGAAAAAATTTGAAATGGGAAGTCAGGATTCTGAATGGATAAAATATTTTTATGAACCTCTTCGTCAAGTTACTTTGACTGAAAGTTTTGAAATACAGGCCACTCCTTTGACCGAGTATCAAAGAGCTCTTCTTTTGGGCAAAGATGTTTTGAAATTTCAAGATCAAGGAAATCGTCCTGCCGTTTTACTTTCGTGGAATGATGCAAAAGAACTCGCCGAGAAATTAAGCGAAATGGATCCAGATTACATTTATCGACTTCCCTTTGAAAGTGAGTGGGAATATGTCGCACGAGCTGGAACGCAAACTGCTTTTTCGTTTGGAGATGATGTTGAACAGCTAGCGGATTATGCAATTCACTCAGGAAAGTACGGAGGAGAGCCTTCTTTTGTTGCTACCCGCAAACCCAATCCTTTTGGGCTTTACGATATGCATGGCAATGTCTGGGAATGGTGTGAAGATTATTATGGAGATCGTGTTGATCGCGTGATTCGAGGCGGAAGTTGGCACAATATTCCGGATCAATTACGATCAGCTCGTCGGGGTCATGAGCAACCTAGAGTTCGTATTTTGAATATTGGAGTGAGGCTGGTTAGGATGAAACGAACATAAAATAAAAGCGGGGAACCTGCATTGATTGCAGATTCCCCGCTTTTATTTACTTAAAATTGGTAGCGGGGGCAGGATTTGAACCTACGACCTTTGGGTTATGAGCCCAACGAGCTACCGGACTGCTCCACCCCGCGGCATAAATTCTTCATTAGAAGTAGCGCCAGTTCTAGTCTTGAACGGGTACTAAAGTCAATCGCAAAAGCGATCGATCAAAGAATTATTCCATTTTAAAATTTGTTCTTACGTGGGCCACTTGGGCGACGCGGACCACGGGAAGAAAAACCTGATTCAGAGCGGCGAGGCTTTTGGCTAAAACCTTCGTTACGATCACTGAATTTCTTTGGGCGTGAACTCCATTCCTTTTCGCGGGTACCGAACTCTTTCTTTCGATCGCTAAAAGAAGGTCGGTCTTGGCTGCTGAATTCTTTTTTCCAAGTACCGAATTCTTTCTTTGGACCACCGAAGCTTCGATCGCGGTCACCCAATTCTCTTTTTCGCTCACCGAATTCACGATCACGGCTACCGAACTCTTTATTTCGACGACCGAAAGATTTTTCGCCGCGGCCACGAGGTTCTTTCCAGTAGCTAGGTTTGCTTCCAGTCGTGATGCGAATCGGGCTGCGAGGGGAGCGTCTACTTTTTTCTTCTTCGTCTTTGTTTACAGCTGCTTCGAGAGCCTTAATTCCTAGTTCAGGCTGCTCAATGAGGGCTTCGACTTGGCCTGGGCGGAGGACTTTGTATTGTCCTGGAGTAAGGCCACGTAAGGTGACGTTTCCAATTGAGACTCGGGTGATTCGCTCGACGAGAAAGCCCTTGAGTTCGAGAAATGCTTTGACGTCCTGGACGCCCGAGCCCACTAGGGCGACATGAATTTTGGATTTACTGACGAGCTCCTCGGTGACGCGTATCGAATGAGGTTTAATCAGGCGGTCTTCGACTTTGGCGCCTTTTTGGAGTTGCCGAATTGAAGCGGCGTCCAGGTGGCCTTTGACTTTGACTTCGTAGACGCGCGGTAAGGCATCTGATTTTTGAATTTTTTCGGCAAATTCGCCGTTATTGGTGAGGAAAATTAAACCTTCGCTATTGAAGTCGAGTCTGCCAATTGGAAAAACTCGAGAAGGGAGTTGAGCTAAGTAGTCAGCGAGGGTGGGGCGACCTTCAGGATCTGACATCGTGGAAATCACGCCGCGAGGTTTGTAGAATGCTAGATAAAGAGGGGCTTCAGAGCCATATTGAAGAAGCTTACCATTGACTTTAATGGCGTCCTTTCCCCAAAGCGCTTTGTCGCCGAGTTGTGCAATTTTTCCATTGAGGGTAACCGCACCCTCTTCAATTAATTGCTCTGCTTTGCGACGGGAACCAAAACCAGCTCGAGCCAAAATCTTCTGAATACGTTCTAACGCCATGCGAAAGCTTGTATCACTCTCCGAACTTAAACGGAAGCGTCAGCTTGATTCATTTCTAGTGCTTGTTTTTCCAGGGCTTTTTGCTCTTCTAAGTAAGGAGTAGAGGTTGGAATCGATTGAACGCGCTCTCGGATGTCCTTGAGGATCTTCTCATCCTCGCGAGGATCATAGTTGAGCAGTGTGCTGGTATCGGACTTCATTTGGTCGACGAGACGACGCATTTCTCGAATACGAGGGTCGCCGTAATCAGGATCTTCAGGGCGGTCGGATTGAGAACCTGGAATCATTTGTTCCAGTTCCCGAAGGGATGGAAGGGAGGAGACATCTTTTAAGCCGAAAAGCTGGAGGAAGTCGTCTGTTGTTGAGTACACCATGGGGCGCCCTGGAAGTTCAGAGCGTCCGGAGATTTGAATCAGTTTTTTGTCGAGGAGTTGACGGACAAAATAAGAAGAATCCACGCCGCGGATTTGATCCACGTCTTCTTTCATGGCGGGTTGCTTATAGGCGATGATAGCAAGCGTTTCCATTGCGCCTGACGATAAGCGTTGAGTTTGAACTTTGGCTAGTTTTCGCGCGAGAGGGGCTCGGCCTGCTTTAGTGCGAAACTGAAGGCCTCCAGCGACTTCGATAATTTCAATTCCATGGCGAGTTGCTCCATAATTGTCTCGAAGTGCAGTGATCGCTTCTTGGAAAAGTGAATGGGGCAGTTCGGGGCCTAACATTTCTTGAAGTTTGGTCAATGAAAGAGAGGCTTGTCGGTCATAAAGAGCAAGGTCTCGATGCAGGATTGCATTTCATTGAGGTCGAGGCTCTGCGGGAGCGCTGCTTGCAGTTCAGGGTCAATCTCTTCTTGTTCGGCGTCGGATTCTTCGCTCATTTCTTTTTGAAGGACTTGATCTTCTTCGATTTCACGAGCGATTCGTTCGGCTTGAGCAAGAGGGTCGATGGCTTCAACGACTTCTTTTAATAAAGTGGTATTTTCGCGTGCCTCGAGTTCAGTGGCTTCATGGATGGCTCGGGCTAAAGAGTTGAGTTGATCTTCAGCTTCTTCGGGAGAGACGAAGGTGAGGTCTTCATCGGTTTTTTCTTCAAATTCTTCTCCGAGTTCTTCTCCCAGGTCTTCGGGAAGGAGTTCGTCTTCTTGATTCTGAACATCTGCGATTTGAAGAGTGTTGATTCCAAAAGGATCATGAATCAAGGTGATCTTCGAGTTCTCTTCGGGCGGAATGGGAGAAGAGGTTGATTGGGCAAAGTTTTCAGGGAGATCGGTGTCTTGGTTACTCATTTGTTAGGTCACTTTCTCTCGTCTTGAATCAAGGGTTTTAAAATTTTATCCCGAAATGGCCTCGATCTCAGCCATTTCTTCAACCGGCGAGATGGGGAGGGGGGTTTTCTGATCTATTTCAGATCCAGAAGGAATGGAGGGTTCCATTTGGGATTCAGTTTGGTGTTCAACTTCGTGTTCGACATGGGCGAGTACACCGCCTTCGGCCTCAAAGCCCGAAGCAAGGTTGAGGTCAAATCCCTTTAAGGATTCGAGTAATTCTAAATAAATTTCTTCGTAGGTTTTTTCTTGGTGAACTCGCATTTTTTTTAGCCGTGAAAGTTCTAGGCTTGCCAGGAAGGTCACTACGATTTCTTGGCGGGTGGGGACAAAAGATAAAAGAGTGCGAAGTCCGGTTGGTTTTCCGACTTTGAGTTTTTCGCCGAATTCTTCGATTTTTTCAGAAAGAGAAATGGTTTCTTTTTTGAGAATTTGGGTGCGTTTGCGCGCACGGATGACCATGTCTTGGTAAGCAAGCGAGAGATCGGTCATGTTCATCTCTTTCCAAACGCGCTCGATCGGAGGTCTTTTATTTGGCCGGGTGAAAACGTCTTCGCCTAGCTTAGGAAGTTGATAAATCTCTTCACCGGCGGCTAGAAAACGTTGATGTTCGAGGAGCTGACGAACCAGTTCTTCTTGCGTGAGCTGATCATCATCCTCGGACTGAGCGCCAGTGCCTGCTTTATCTTCTTGGGGAAGAAGCGATTTGCTTTTCCAGTGAATGAGGGTAGCTGCCATGACGAGGAACTCGCTGGCAGTGTCAAAGTTGAGCTCCTGCATGAGCCGAACATAGGCGAGGTATTGGTCAGTGATTTTTCCGATTGCAACTTTGGAAATATCGAGCTCGTGGCTCTGAATTAAATAGAGCAATAGGTCTAAGGGACCTTCAAAACTCTCCAAACGAACGGTAATAGGAACTCGATTAGCCAAGCTAACTCCTTGCCTAGAATGATTGAGCTAACATCATAGCCGAGAGGTGTCAGAAGGCAAGTCTACTGACGCGGATCCATTTCAATGTTTCCAGATCCAAAGCGTCCCGGGATGAATCCGACTGCTTCATACACTCGAGAAAGGGTTTTCTCAGCGCGGTTTCGGGCTTTTTCTGCTCCTACTTTGAGAATGGACTCTAAATATCCTCGTTCTGCCATAAGTTGGTTCACTTGATCCCGGAGGGGGGAGATTGCTTCAACGACTATTTCGGCGGTTTCTACTTTTAAATGTCCATATTGCTTGTTGGCGTAGTTTAAGACCAATTCTTCAATTTTTTTGCCGGTAATTGCAGCCTGAATGTTCAGGAGGTTTTTGATGCCGGGTTTTGAGTCTTCGTAGGTAATTTGAGTGCCTGAATCGGTGACTGCGCGCTTCAGTTTTTTAACGATCTGATCGTTAGTGTCGTTCAGATAAATGGAACTATTGGGATCTGGATCAGACTTGGACATTTTGGAAGTAGGGTCTTGCAAGCTCATGATTCGTGCGCCGATAGGAGGAATGTAGACCTCTGGGATGACAAAAAGATTGCCATAAAGGTTGTTCATCCGGATTGCGATGTCGCGAGTGATTTCGATGTGCTGTTTTTGATCCTCTCCCACGGGAACGAGATGAGTGCCATAGAGAAGGATGTCAGCGGCCATGAGGGTTGGATAAATAAAAAGCCCTGCAGGGATATTTTGCCCTTGTTTAGAGCTTTTGTCTTTGAACTGAGTCATGCGATTCAGTTCGCCTATATAGGTAAAACAGGTGAGAATCCATGCAAGCTCCGCATGCGCGGGAACGTGGGATTGGACAAAGAGAGTAGCCTCTTGTGGATCAATTCCAGCGGCAATGTAGGTGGCAATCGCTTGATAGGTTTGTTCTCGGAGTTCTTTGGGGTCTTGTCTCACAGTGATGGAATGAAGATCGACAGCAAAAAAGATGCAGTCGTAATCATGCTGAAGCTGAACCCAGTTTTTAATGGCACCGAGATAGTTTCCTAGAGTGAGTTTATTGGAAGGCTGTACCGCAGAAAGCATTACTTTTTTTGTCATGAGAATACCTCAGCTCATGAGAGCTAAATCGGGGAGTCCAAAAAGTTTGGCCATAAAAAGGAGAGTCAATCCTGAAGATAAACGGATGGGATATTCGAGTAAATTGAATGCACCTGTCATCAAGAGCGCCAACAAAATGAAAAAGCTATAACGGCTGAGTTGTTCGTATTTTCGTGTGGCCTCTAACGAAAGAAATGATTCTACAATTTTGCTGCCATCCAGTGGAGGTAAGGGAACTAAGTTAAAAATTCCAAGTGCAAAGTTAAGGGACACAGAAACTTTGGACATGATCGCGAGAGGCTCAAAAAGATAAAAATGAGAGGGCATGAACCGAAGAATGGAGCAAAATGCTGCAGCTGAAAGGATAGCGAGCAGGAAGTTCATGCTAGGACCGGCAATTGAAACCCAAAAAAGTGCTGGGCGGTATTTTCTAAAACGATTGGGGTTAATAGGAACGGGGTTTGCCCAACCAAAAAGAAGTTGAATTCCGGTGAGCATATTGATGATCGGAAAAAGGAGGGTGCCGATGGGATCAATATGGGGGATAGGATTAAGCGTCAATCGCCCCGCTTCTTCTGCTGTGTGATCGCCCCAATGGCGAGCGACAAATCCATGAGCAAACTCATGGAAGACGACCGCCATGATGAAGGGGACAAATTGGACCGAAAGCATTTGGATTCGTTCGATGAAGGAGGGCTCCATGGTGCTCTATGCTAACCTATTTTTTAAGTTTTGCCTATTCTCCACGGGGGTGGAAACGCCGGTGTGCTGATTTGAGATGTTCCGGCGCAAGGTGGGTGTAGATTTGAGTCGTTGAAAGATCTGAATGGCCAAGCAACATCTGAAGTGATCGTAACGGAATGCCTGATTGTAAAAGGTGTGTTGCAAATGAATGCCGCAGCATGTGAGGGCAGAGAGAAGACCGAATTCCAGCATGTGAGGCCAGATTTTTGAGGATTTTCCAGAAAGCTTGTCGACTGATGGGGCGACCTCGGTGGTTTAAAAAAACATGGTTAGATTGAGGGCCCAATGATTCTCGATGTTGGGTGAGGTATTGATGGAGCTTTTCTCTTGCTACAGCAGCAATCAAGGCGATTCGTTCTTTTCCTCTTTTGCCTTTGACTCGGATCACCCCTGTTTCGAGGTCGATTTGGTCCAGGCGCAAGTTCACTAGTTCTGAAATCCTAAGCCCTGTTGCGTAGAGGAAGTAAACCATGGCGCAGTTTCGAGCTTGAGCAAAAGGTTGGGCAGTGGTTAGGCCTGTTTCTGCCGAGGAGAGAAGTGCGGTAATTTCTTCGATGCTGAGACTCTTAGGAAGGCGTTGATCGGGCTGTGGACTCTGAAGCTGCTCTGCGGGATTTTCTTTGAGGCCGCGTTCAAGGCAACAGAATTTAAAGAATTGTCGGATTGCACTCGTTTTTCGTGCAATCGAAGCAGGTTTGTTTCCTTGTTTATGAAGAAAGCTCAGATAAGCAGAGAGTTGCTCAAGATCGAATTCATGAGTTTGACGTCGCGCGTCGCTTTTTAGGCTGTATTTTGAATCGTGCTCGAGCCACTGCAAAAGATCTCGACGATAGGCTTCAATTGTTTTTTCGGCCGCGCCGCGATCCACTTTCTGAGCTGATAAGAAGGCTTCGATGTCGGCAAGGGTATGGGTCATAAAGAGAGATCAGGGTAATCTCTTTTTATAATTTTAGAGATATTAAATGAATTTTTCTAGTTTAAAAAAAAGGGACCAGCTTAAAGGGGGGAGAAGGGGAATCGCTGGTCCCTTTTTCTTGTCTTACGAGCCTGTCTGAATTTCAGGAATCGCAAGAATGCGGGTATTTTTGCCTTTTGGCATTTTCTCGTTCAACTCGACACTGAATGGCCTGGGCGGTGCCTTCACACAAATCAACTGGCCCCTACTTCTACTGTACTTCTGCTCTGCTGTCGCTTCAACCTCCCGCTAATATGGAGGAACTGTTTGCTTGATTAAAAGTAAAGGGCGTATCCGTGTTGGCTATTATTGAAGTATAAGTAAACATTGCCTCCATAAATTGTGTTGTAATAATGACCTACATCGATGGCGATTCCGCTGATGCAAGGATAATTAGTTACTGTATTTCCTCCGGTCGCGTAAGGATTGGATCCGCTTAAATTGCCAAATTTGTAGAGGATGTCTCTTTGAGTGGCAACGCTAATACTCACAAAGCCAGCAGCACTAGCGACAGTAGGTCCTGTATTGACTCCTGAAATTGGAGTCGTGCTGGGATAAACTGCTGCAACGGGAGTGATACTCATGCTGAGGATACCATCGACACCGCTTCGCTGATAAGGGCCACCTGCGGTGGCTCCTCCTACCATGACTTGGCCTATATTGCCTGAACCGGGAATCATTCCTGCTCGAATATTTACTGAACTAAAATAAATATTACTTGCTGTGAAGGGAATCTGTGCTGCGTTAATGGGTATGCACCGTCCGACTAACCCAGTTCCAATCGTCCCTGGAATAGGACTGTTGGGATTTGAGCTCGTATTACTGTTTCCGCATCCCGCCACGAGCAAGGTACTAGCGATGGCTAGTGTCCTTAAAATCGGGCTGAGTTTTTTGCGTTTCATACATTCCCTCCACTACTCTGATACTCACTACTCTGACAATTCTCTCGGGCTGCTGTTCTCTGAGTCAGCCTCTGTGTTCTGAGAGCGTACAAGAAAGGATAGAGCAAGGGGGGTGCCAACATGTGTTATTGATGGGCGGTGAGAGTTATTATTAGTGTGATTTCAAGGTGTTGCATGGATTATATATAATCAATATTGATGAAAAAATAAGGACAGATCTGTACAAGAAGTAGCCACCTGTAATGACAGTTTTAAATCTAAAAAAGAGAAAGTGAAAGCGACAGCGTAAATAAATAGCTATTCACAAATTTTAAATAAATTTTGATTTTTTGGACTTCCTTTTTGACGCCGAAATTGATCGATCGCAGAAGCGATAGCGGTTCCTATCGCTTTTTGTCCCATCGTAGAGATCATAAAGCTACGATCATTGCTATGGCTGAGAAATCCTGCTTCGACCAGAGCGCTTGGCATTTCTGCCCCTAAGAGCACATGAAAAAGTGCTTGTTTGATTCCGCGGTTTTTAAGTGGATGTGTCCCCTTCGAAATTCTTGCAACGAGATGATTCTGGATGGTGCATGCTAAGCGCTTACTTTCAGACAGGTTGGCGTCGAGTTTGAGATCTCTTAAGATGAGAGCGAGATCGACATTTTCTTGAGAGAGATCATCTGAAGCTAAGACCGTATTTTCAAGTTGAGCCAAGCGTCGTGAACTTTCGTCCGTGGTATTATTGAGGATGAAAGTTTCAATTCCTTGAGCATCGGTTTTTGCAGAGTTGATATGGATGGATAAAAAAAGATCTGCACCCATGCGATTAGCTAAAGCGGTCCGTTCTCCTAGAGGAACTTCGCGATCATCATTGCGAGTGAGAGTCACGGAGATCTTTTTTGCTTTAAGTTCCTGTGCGACTTGACGAGCTAAGAGTAAAGTCAGGGCTTTTTCGGTCACTCGGTTTTTCTTATTTTCAAAAACAGTTCCTTCGTCGATCCCTCCATGGCCCGGGTCAATGACCACCTGAAAAGGACGTCGATTGGGGAGAGCATGGGAGGTATTGCAAAGGACAATGATCCAAAAAAAGACCAGAACGAAAAAACTCTGATTTTTCATCTTGTCGCCTCTTTTCAGATTATGGGAAGAATCCTCTTTATGGGCAAGCCTACCTTTCCATGGAAAAAATTATTTGATTGGTTTGAACGTCAAAAACGTGTCTTACCGTGGAGAAATGATCCTTCGCTGTATCGAGTTTGGATTTCGGAGATCATGTTGCAACAAACGCAAGTTGCGACAGTCGTGCCGTATTTTGAAAAATTTCTGAATCGTTTCCCTGACGTCAAAACCTTGGCAGAGTCGAGCGAAGAAGAAGTGATGCTGCATTGGGCGGGGCTCGGTTATTATTCCAGAGCACGTAATCTCAGAAAAGCAGCTCAAAAAATTGTTGAAATAGGAGGCTTTCCTCAAAATCGTGAAGAATGGGAAGCGATTCCGGGTGTAGGGCCTTATACGGCAGGAGCGATTCTTTCGATCGCATTGAATCAACCCGAAGCCATTTTAGATGGCAATGTCGAACGTGTGCTTTCACGATTGAGAAAAGTCGGGCGTGAAAAAGGGGATGTTGCTTTCAAAGAAGAACTTTGGCAGCTGTCGCGTTTTTTTGTGATGGGTGCATTTAATGACGGGATTCCTCCCAGTCAAATCAATCAAGCATTAATGGAGCTGGGGGCGATGACGTGCCTCCCTCGCAATCCAAAATGTGAGATTTGTCCGATTGCAAAAGATTGTCAGGCACGAGCAGCAGGCGTAGCAGAAGAATTCCCACCTCGGAAAAAACCAAAAAAATGGTTAACTATTCACGAAGAACTCCATGCTTTAGTAGATGGTCATGGAAAAGTTTTTTTGCGTCAAAGGGCTGCAGGAGAATGGCGCGCTGGTCTTTGGGATTTTCTCGAGGTAGAGCCCAAAAAAGCGCGACGTCTTGGATCGGTCGAAACGCGTCACGTGGTCACTCGACATAAAATCACGCGAGTGACCCATTTTTGGAAACAGCTTGGAAAACCTCTTGAAACTCGAGACGGTTTTCGATGGGTTTTGATATCTGATCCCGAAGTCGCTCTCGGTTCTGCAGTTCAAAAAGTTTTAATTCGAGCGAGAGAGTTCTTGGAGTCGGGTGATAAAATTCAGCGCTTGTAATGGTGTCATTTCATTGATGTTCACGGATTCAAGTTCTGTAAGTACTGGATGAGTTGTATCGGGCTTTGCAAGATACTCTTCGGACTTAGGTAAAGTTTCAGACCACGCTAACAATGAAAGTTGCCCCGCCTCTGCGCCGGTTTGAGACATCGAATGACGTTCAAGTTCCTGAAGTACTTTCCAAGCTCGTTGAATGACTGCTTTTGGAAGTCCTGCGATTTGTGCGACATGGATACCGAAGCTATCATTGGTGGGACCTTCTCGGAGTTGATACAGGAAGCGAAGGCTTTCTGAATTTCCAGAAGAAGAATTTTTTGAACCTTCAACGCCCATATGCGCATTGGCTAAGAGGGGAAGTTGTCCCGCAAGCTGAGTGAGTTCATGGTAATGGGTTGCAAAGAGTGTGCGTGCTCCAATTTTTTTGCAAATCCATTCGAGTGTAGACCAGGCCACGCTGATCCCATCATAAGTGCTCGTGCCACGGCCAATTTCGTCGAGAATAATCAGCGAGTGTTGATCAGCATGGTCGAGAATATGAGCCAGTTCACTCATTTCGACCATAAAAGTACTTTGTCCGCGAGCAATGGCGTCGTGAGCTCCAATACGAGTATAAAGCGAAGAAACGGCTCCCCATCGAGCAGAAGTTGCGGGTACTGGGGCACCTATTTGGCCAAGAATCACGATCACCGCGGTTTGTCGCATGACGGTTGATTTACCGCCCATATTAGGGCCGGTGATCATCAGCGTGAGACGTGTTTCAGAGCTGAGGCTAAGGTCATTGGGAACAAATGAACCTTGCGAACATGAAGAACTTTGATCGACCAGAGGATGGCGTCCTCCTTGAATTTCAAGATTCAAAGAATCGCTGATCGTCGGAAAGGTCCATCCAGGTTGATCTGAAAGTCGAGAAAGCGAAAGCAGTGCATCGAGTTCTCCTAAGGAGCGCGCTGCCTCCATGATTTGAGAAGTGTGTTCTTGAACAGTTTTGACGAGACCTTCAAAGAGTTGAAGCTCTAATGTTTTTTGACGTACAGAGGCGTTGACAATCTCATCTTCGAATTTTTTGAGTTCTTCGGTAAAAAAACGTTCCGCTCCGACCGTGGTCTGCTTGCGTTGATAATGAGCAGGGACATTTTTAAGATGAGCTTGAGTGATTTCGATATAATAACCGAAAACTCGATTGTAACGAACTTTGAGGCTAGAAATTCCAGTGGCTTCTCGTTCACGAGTTTCTAATTCAACGAGCCAACGTTGCCCATTTTCGGTGAGCGAAATGAGTCGATCGAGTTCCGCATTTTTTCCAGGGAGAAAGATGCCTCCGTCTCGCGCGACTAGAGGAGCATCGTCGCGTTGGGTGCGAAGAATGTCTTCGGCAAGCGGAGTGAGGCGTTCACTGAGAATTTGGAAGTGAGTCTGAAGATCTCGAAGGATGAGTGAGTCCATTTGTCCGAGAGTCGTTGCCAGTTGAGGAAGTGTGACGAGAGATCGTCCTAAGCAGAGAGTGTCGCGAGGATTAGCTAGTTTTGCATTGATTCGTCCCGAAATTCGCTCGAGATCGTAGATTTTACCCAGTTCTTCTGAAAGAGTTCGCGAAAGAGGAGAAGTTAAGGTTTTGACTGCTTGCTGACGACGTTGAACTTCTGATCCGGTTTTTAAAGGAGCTAAGAGCCATCGTTTGAGTTGGCGTGCTCCGAGTGCTGATCGAGTGTGATTGATCAGATCGTAAAGATTGGGTGAATTTTCGGCTGTGGAGATCAAATCGAGGTGCTGCGCGGTGCGCGGTCCGAGGACCATGGTCTTAGGTCGATGCAACGGTAGGGGAGATCGGAGGTGTGCAAGTCGCTCTACGCGTTGAGAACGTAATGTGTAGTACAGGAGAATGCCTAAGGCCTGACATTGCGAATCGTTTTGAACAAAAGCGCCGAGATGATCAACACAGTAGTGATTTTTGAGGAGATCCTCCGCTTGTTTCAAAGAGAGATAATTGAAAGGAAGCGCTTCGGTGAGTTTTAATCCTGGAACTTGAAGTGTTTCAGGAGGAGTATTTTCGACAAAGTATAAAAGATGGCCAATGGGTAGTGAACTGAGTTCATTGGAGAGATCGTTGATGTCCAGAGGATGACTGACGAGCGCTTCGCCGGTTGAAGCATCGAGGCATGCGAGAGTCCATTTGCGAGACCGTCCTTGAACAGTAATGGGTAAAAATACGGCTAAATATCGACTTTCTGCTCCTTCGGCATCAAATTGAATTCCGGGTGTGAAGGTCCGAATGATTTCACGTCTTACAATTGTTTTGCTGGCAATTGTTTTGCTGGCAATTGTTTTGCTGGCAATTGTTTTGCTGGCAATTGTTTTGC
>Ga0172367_10002093_pt1 | contig 27859 bp, 27 predicted proteins | sample Lak10m_FD_114542 | JGI IMG/M metagenome (GOLD analysis project Ga0172367, IMG submission 114542) | Freshwater microbial communities from Kabuno Bay, South-Kivu, Congo - kab_022012_10m | ecosystem: Environmental > Aquatic > Freshwater > Lake | place: Democratic Republic of the Congo: South-Kivu...
ACAGGCTTTTCCTCGATCTGGATCGCCTAAAGTCTTGCCGATGTCTCCCGACTCGGCCAACTCGTTCACAGCGGAAACTTTACTACTTTCCAGCACGACTGAATCGACGGTGGGATGATACGAGGTCTTGCAAAATCATATTTCCGGCACGAATTCATCGTGACATACCGCCCACATTCCCATGCACCACGCCGAGCAGCGCAAGGGTAGCCCGAAGGACCGTGGCGCGTGGTGCCCTTCTCTTCGGTTACCTGCTCTTGGGCAAGCACGAGAAGGTAACGCGTCTGTATGTACCCTTAAAGGGCATGCTCGCCAAGCACCCGCCGCAAAGCGGCGACCTCGGCGGCAGCAGGCAAGACCGCCGGTTTTAATCCCTCAAATTGTCGGTCGCTCCACTCTTGTTCAACCCGCTCCAATGTAATAACATTGTTATTATTTTGATCGGATAACCCCATGCGTACCACGCTTAGAAAAATCGGCAATTCTCGCGGAGTCCTGATTCCCGCCGCACTGCTGGCCGCTTGCGACATTGCCGACGAGGTGGAAATGCGGGTGGAAAATAACCGCCTGGTGATCGAGCCGGTCGCGCAGCAACCGCGTCAAGGCTGGTTCGAAGGCTACCAGGCCGCTACCGACACGGATGCCTGGCAAGACCTGCAGGAAACCGCTGCCGAACAGGATGAGTGGGAATGGTGAAGCGCGGGGAGGTGTATTGGGTGAATCTCGACCCAACCATCGGCAGCGAAATCCGTAAAACCCGCCCGGCCCTGATTGTCTCACCCGATGACATGAATGCTCATCTGCCGCGCGTGATCGTCGCCCCAATCACCAGTAAAGGCCAACCCTTGGGCTGCCGTCCGCAAGTTGATTTTGCGGGTCGTCCGGCACGCATACTGCTGGACCAAATCCGTACCGTGGATAAACAGCGGCTCATGGAGAAAATGGGAGAGATCGATCTCGCGCTGTGGCATCCGGTGCTATTGGAAATGTTGAAGTAAGGTAGAATCTGCGCCATGAAATTCCTGTTCGATCTCCTCCCCGTCATCCTGTTTTTTGCCACCTTCAAATTTGCCGGCATCTTCACCGCCACGGCGGTCGCCATCGCCGCCACGCTGGCCCAGATCGGCTGGGTCAAATGGCACCATGGCAAGGTGGACAACATGCTGCTCGCCAGCGGCGTGATCGTGGTGGTGTTCGGCGGCGCCACCCTGCTGCTGCATGATGAAACCTTCATCAAGTGGAAACCTACCGTGCTGTACTGGATGTTCGCCCTGATCCTGTTTGTTGCCGAGCTCGGCTGGCGCAAGAACCTGATCCGCAGCATGCTGGAACAGCAAATGAGCATGCCGGATGCCATCTGGCGTGCGCTCAACCATGCGTGGGCGGCCTTCTTTGCCGTGCTCGGCGTGATCAATCTTTACGTTGCCTTCAACTACCCGACCGAGACCTGGGTCAATTTCAAGCTGTTCGGCGCGACCGGGCTCATGCTGGTGTTTGTGGTCGCACAAAGTCTGCTGTTGTCCAAGTATGTCGAAGAAAAGGATACCAAGTAATGCTGTATGCCATCATCGCGGAAGACGTGCCGGACAGCCTGGAGAAACGTCTGGCGAACCGCCCGCCGCATCTCGAACGACTGAAGGCCTTGCAGGAGCAAGGCCGTCTGCTGCTGGCAGGACCTTTCCCCGCCATTGATAGTGTCGATCCCGGACCGGCCGGGTTTTCCGGCAGCCTGATCGTCGCCGAATTTGCATCGCTGCAAGATGCCCAGGCTTGGGCCGATGCCGACCCGTTCGTCAGCGGCGGCGTTTACGGCAAAGTCGCGGTCAAGCCGTTTCGCAAGACACTGCCGTGATTGAATTGCTACGCGAGCGGCTCAACATACTTCAGCCGACTCGCCTCGATATTATCGACGACAGCGCCAAGCATGCCGGCCATGCGGGCAGCACCGGCGGCGGACATTACACCGTCATGATCGTCAGCTCGCTTTTCTCTGATAAATCAACGATAATCCGTCACCGTATGGTTTACCAAGCCGTTGGCGATCTCATTCCTTCCAGAATTCATGCGTTAAGCATCAAGGCCAGCGCGCCGGACGAAAACTCAATCTCTTAATTTCCAAGGAAACAACATGCGCTCTATTTCCCTTATTCTCGCCGTGCTGCTGGCCAACGTCGCCATCGGTGCGCAAGCTGCCGACACCACGGTCAACGGCAAGCCGATCAAGCAGTTCCTGGTCGATTACATCATCAAGGATGCTACCGCCCGCGGCCAGAAGGTGGACGACAATGTCCGCGCCGTGGTGATGAACAAGCTCATCAGCAGCGAACTGATCGTGCAGGAAGCCCAGAAATCCGGCATCGACAAGCAAGCCGATTACATTGCCAAAGATGAACTGATGTCGCGCGAACTGCTGGTCAACACCTACCTGCAGGACTACATCAAGAAGAACCCGATCAGCGATGCCACGCTCAAGTCGGAATATGACAAGTTCAAGGCAGCGGTAGGCGACAAGGAATACAAGGCCAGCCACATCCTGGTCAAGACCGAGCAGGAAGCCAAGGACATCATCGCCCAGTTGGCCAAGGGTGGCGACTTTGCCAAGCTTGCCAAGGAAAAATCGCTAGACAGCAGCAAGGAAAAAGGCGGCGACCTGGGCTGGTTCTCCCCGGCCAACATGGTGCGCCCGTTCTCCGACGCCGTGATGAAGCTGCAAAAGGATCTTTACACCACCGTCCCGGTACAGACCCAGTTCGGCTGGCACGTCATCAAGCTGGAAGACACCCGCACGGCTCAGCCGCCGGCATTCGACAAGATCAAGGATGAACTGCGCAACAGCCTGCAGAAGCAGCAACTGGAAAAACTGGTCGCCGACCTGCGTGCCAAGGCCAAGATTGTGGAAGGCAGCAAGAAGTAAACGGATAAGCTCCGGATCAAGGCGCACCGGCGTAAGCTGGCGCGCCTTTTTTTATCCTGAAAACCGTATTTGAACCGCCAAGACGCCAAGAGTCTTCATAGACTTACCGATGACACCCGTCCCACCCCAGCAGGTGAATGCTCAGCTTTCCAGCACTACAAACGCCACGGCGAGCGCCTTTTCGTCACTGATGGACAGATGCATGGCGCGGATGCCGCGACGATCCAGCACCGCTTGCAGTTCCGGCGACAGATCGAGCACCGGCTTGCCGAGATCGTCATGCGCCACCGCAATATTCTGCAAGGTCGCCGGCGCCCGCAGGCCCGTGCCGAGAGCCTTGGCAAAGGCCTCTTTGGCGGCAAAGCGCTTGGCAAGAAAACGCGCCGGGGTTTTCGACTGCTCGAAGGCGAGCCACTCTTGCTCGGTCAGAAGCCGTTGGGCAAACGCCTTGCCAAAACGCGCGAGAGAATCCTCGATCCGCGAGACTTCGACGATGTCCGTGCCTATGCCGTGGATCATCTCAAGAACTTGATGCAGCAGGCTCCAGGCGGGCGGCCACCATTAGCGCTTTCATCTCGCGCACGGCGTTTTCCCAGCCGACAAATAGCGCGTGGGCGACGATGGCGTGCCCGATGTTGAGCTCTTCTATGCCCGGCAAGGCGGCAATTTTCTGCACATTGTGGTAATGCAGGCCATGACCGGCATTGACTGCCAGGCCCAGACTGATACCGTGCACGACCGCCCGCTCGATGCGGCGGAACTCGGCTTCGCTCTCCGCCGCATTTTCGGCATCGGCAAAAGTACCGGTATGGATTTCCACTACCGGCGCGCCAGCCGCCTTGGCAGCATCGAGCTGATCCGTTTCCGGGCCGACGAACAATGAAACCCTGACGCCGGCATCGCCCAGGCAGTCACAAGCCGCTTTCACCTTATCGAAATAACGCACGACATCCAGCCCGCCTTCCGTGGTCAGTTCCTCGCGCCGCTCCGGCACCAGGCAGACGTCCTGCGGCTTGATCTGCAGCGCAATGCCGACCATCTCTTCGGTCACGGCCATTTCCAGGTTCATGCGGGTTAGCAGTAACTTGCGCAGGATATGCACGTCGGCATCCTGAATATGCCGCCGGTCTTCGCGCAGGTGCAGGGTAATGCTGTCGGCACCGGCCTGTTCGGCCAGAAGCGCCGCCTGCACCACGCTGGGATAGCGGGTTCCGCGTTGCTGGCGGATGGTGGCAATGTGGTCGATGTTAACGCCTAAATGAATCATAGCTGCTGTAAATCTATCAATAGTTGTCGGGTATGGAGTGGCTTATCGCCCAGATAGTGGCTCACCAGGGCACGCATGAGCTGTTTGCTTTGCTGCAGGGTTTGCGCATCGGAATAATCGTCTTGCGCCATGTCGAGTAGGGTCTTTCCGTGCAATTGTACACCGGATTGTCCTGTTTCATGAGGCACCGGACCGCGCTCCACCACATACCAGTACAGTTGATCCGGTTCGATCGGCGTCGTGCTTTCGGCCTCGTGCACCAACGGCAGGGCGTATCCCAGCTCTTGCAAAAGCTGTCTTTCAAAGCAGCGCAATACCAGACTATGCGGCTCATCCTGCGACAACCGGCGCAAAGCCGTTTCGTAATGCTCGAACAGGATTTCATGCGGGTCTTCGCGAGGCAGCAGGCGCAGCATCAGTTCGTTGAGATAGAACCCGCAGATCAGTGCCTGGCCATGCAGCACATGCAAACCGCCACGCCACTCGACCCCGTGCAGATTGCGCAACTCGGATTTGCCCGACCAGGTGGCCACCAAGGGCTGGAATGCCTGTAGCATGCCGCGCATGGCCGCGCGCGGACGGCGGGCGCCTTTTGCAATCGCCGCTACCCGGCCGAACTGGCGCGAGAACAACTCCACCACGAGGCTGGTTTCCTTGAAAGGATAGGTGTGCAGCACGTAGACCGGCTGCTGATCGTGGCGTGCAATGGCCGCCATGAGTTAAGAGAGAAGGGGGAAGGAAGGGGGAAGGGTGGGCCGGCGCGATGCGCCGACCATGCTCCCTCGCCCCCGGCAGGGGGGAAAGGAAGGGGTGAGGGGGCATCCCCCTTCCTCCTTCTCCCTTCCCCTGCAGACCTTCCCCCTTCCAATCACTGCTAATACCCCAGACTTTTTACCGCGCGTTCGTCATCTGCCCAGCCGCCCTTGACCTTGACCCAGGTTTCAAGCCAGACCTTGCCGTCAAACAATTTCTCCATGTCCTGCCGCGCCTCGGTGGATATCCGTTTGAGCTTTTCACCGCCCTTGCCGATGACGATCGGTTTCTGGTTTTCCTTGTCGACGATGATGGCTGCATGAATGCGCCGCAACGCCCCTTCCTGCTCGAATTTCTCGATTTCCACGGTCAGCGTATACGGAATTTCTTCGCCCAGCAGACGGAACAGCTTTTCCCGCACGATTTCAGCCGCGAGAAAACGTTCGTTGCGGTCTGTCAGTTCGTCCGCGCCATAAATGGCCGGCTGTTGAGGCAGATGGCGGCGCAGGGTGGCCAGCAGTTCGTCGATTTGCAAATTTTTCTTGGCACTCACCGGTATCATTTCGGCGAATGCAAATTTAGCCGCGATATCCTCGATAAACGGCAGTACCTGTTCCTTGTATTCCAGCGTATCGAGCTTATTGATCGCCAATAACACTGGCGTATTTTTTGGCAAAATCTCCAGTACCTTTTCATCGCCGGCACCAAACTTGCCCGCTTCTACCACAAACAGCACCACGTCAACTTCCGACAGCACCTGCCTGACGGTCTTGTTCATGGCACGATTGAGCGCGTTGACATGCTTGAGCTGAAAACCAGGCGTATCGACGAAAATATACTGCGTATCGTCGCTGGTATGAATACCGAGCAGGCGATGGCGCGTCGTTTGTGCCTTGCGCGAGGTGATGCTGAGCTTGAGGCCAAGGATATGGTTGAGCAGCGTGGATTTGCCGACGTTGGGACGTCCGACGATGGCAACCGTTCCACATCGAAAGTTGCCACAGTTAAAATCATTTTCAGACATGTTGAATTTTCTCGTAAGCGGCTTGGGCCGCCGATTGTTCCGCCGCACGGCGACTGCTGCCTTCGCCTTGGGAGCGGAGATTCAAGGCCGGGATACTGCATTCGACACGAAATGACTGGCAGTGCGCTTCGCCCTCCATCGCCGTCACCGCGTATTGGGGCAAGGCTATTTTGCGCGCTTGCAAATATTCCTGCAGCAAGGTTTTGGGATCCTTGCCCAGCGTTTTTGGATCAAGTCCGGCCAGGCGGGTTTCATACAACCGGCCCACCAGTTGCTCGGCGGCGATGAATCCGGCATCGAGATAGATGGCTCCAATCACCGCTTCCATGGCATCGGCCAGCACCGATGGCCGCTTCGCCCCGCCGCTGCGCACTTCACCTTCGCCGAGCAATAGATGCGGGCCCAGTCCGAGTGTCGTCGCCAATTCGGATAACGAAGCTTCCCTGACCAGGTGGGAGCGCAGCCGGCTCAGATCGCCTTCCGGCAACTGCGTGAAACGCTGGTACAACAGAGCCGTCACTGCACAGTTGAGTACGCTGTCGCCAAGAAACTCCAGCCGCTCATTGTTGACGCTGCCATGACTGCGATGAGTCAGCGCCTGTTCCAGCAGTGTCGGTTGATTGAAACGATGGCCGAGCCGGGCGGCCAGCGCTGGCAGCCCGCTCACGATTATTCAGCGGCCTTGCTGGCAGCATTCTCGTCCGTCGAGAGCGAGAAATCAATCAGTGCACTCACGTTGCCGACCAGGGGTGTAACGACAGAATATTCGACCGAAACCACGGTGCCACTCGGCGTTACCTCAACCACCAGATCCTTGCCGACGACACTGGTAAAATCGTCAATGCTGCGCTGTTTGTCAAATGCAGAAACGATCGCAGCCCTGCTCATTTCTGCATCACTCATCTGTCGTTTGAGCGATGAAAACGCCTTCTTGATTGCGAAATATTCGTTGTAGGCCGGGAAGAGCTTGATTGCGATCACAGCGACAAACACAATCCCGGCTATCGCCAAGACCAAAGAAATAAATGTCAAACCGCGCTGCTTGTTCATCGCCACCCTCCTTATTTGATTGACGTGCCAATTCTGCCCAAATTATCGAAATTCCACCAGATCATGAAAGCCTTGCCGACCACATTGGTGTCCGGCACAAAACCCCAGAAACGGCTATCGTTGCTGTTATCACGGTTGTCTCCCATGACGAAGTACTGTCCCTCCGGCACTACAATCTCGCCATCCAGTACCGGATTGCTATCGTCGATCAGAATATCGTGATTGTGTTCGCCCAACTGCTCGCTCATCCGTCGCAGGCTGACCTGGTTAAGTCCCGGAGCAACGTAATCATAATAGCCGTTTTCTTGCTGATTGACGGACTGGCCATTCACAAAAATCTGCTTGTTGCGATACTCGATTTTGTCGCCCGGCAGGCCGACCACGCGCTTGATGTAATCGAGCGAAGGGTCTCTGGGAAAACGGAATACCATGACCTCGCCGCGTTGTGGGTGCTTGATTTCATAGAATGTGTTGTTGAGCACCGGTACACGCAGGCCATAGGTGAACTTGTTGACCAGGATGAAATCGCCCACCAGCAAGGTAGGCATCATTGAGCCGGATGGAATCTTGAACGGTTCAACCAGAAACGAACGTATCATGAACACTGCCAGAATCACCGGGAAGAAACTCTTGGAGTATTCCACCAGCATGGGTTCCTTGGCGCCATGATCCCGCGAGTTACGCAGCCACACAATGTCCAGCAGCCAGATCATGCCCGTCAACAACAAGGCAGCCAACATAAAGAGTGCAAAATTCATTGCTTCGCTTTCAGTTTATTTATCTTCAACTTTCAGAATGGCAAGGAAAGCTTCCTGCGGGATTTCCACGTTGCCCACCTGCTTCATGCGCTTTTTGCCTTCTTTCTGCTTTTCGAGCAGCTTCTTCTTGCGGGTGATGTCGCCGCCGTAGCATTTTGCCAGCACATTCTTACGCATCGCTTTCACGGTCTCACGGGCGATGATGTTGGCGCCGATCGATGCCTGAATCGCCACGTCGAACATCTGGCGCGGGATCAATTCGCGCATCCTGGAAGCCAGCTCACGGCCGCGATAAAGACTGTTGGCGCGATGCACAATCAGTGACAGCGCATCCACCCGCTCGCCGTTGACCATGATGTCCAGTTTGACCAGATCGGACGCGCGGAACTCCAGAAACTCGTAATCCAGAGAAGCGTATCCGCGCGAAGTAGACTTGAGCTTGTCGAAGAAATCCATCACCACTTCGTTCAGCGGCATCTCATAAGTCAACATTACTTGGCGCCCCATGTATTGCATGTTGCGCTGGATGCCACGCTTGTTATTGCACAGAGTCATTACCGGGCCGACATATTCCTGCGGCAGCAGAATGGTACTGGTGATGATGGGCTCGCGGATTTCCTCGATACGCGATGGTTCCGGCAGCTTGGAGGGATTCTCCACCATCAGCACTTCACCTGCCTTGGTGACAACCTCATACAGCACGGTCGGTGCCGTGGTGATGAGATCCATGTCATATTCGCGCTCCAGTCTTTCCTGCACGATTTCCATGTGCAGCAGGCCAAGGAATCCGCAGCGAAAGCCAAATCCTAGCGCCTGCGACACTTCCGGCTCGAATTGCAGTGACGCATCGTTGAGCCGCAACTTCTCCAGCGCATCGCGCAGCGCTTCGTACTGGTTGGTTTCTACCGGATAAAGTCCCGCGAACACCTGCGGCTTGATCTCCTTGAATCCGGCCAACGGCTCTTCTGCACGCCGGTCGGCCAGCGTGACGGTGTCGCCTACCTTGGCATCCTGCAACTCCTTGATGCCCGCGATGACGAAACCTACCTCGCCGGCAGACAACGACGTTTTTTGCCGCGATTTCGGCGTGAATACACCGACCTGCTCGCACAAGTGCTGCGCTCCGGTCGCCATCAGCCGAATCTTGTCCTTGGGTTTGAGCCGCCCGTCGAACACCCGCACCAGCATAATGACGCCCACATAATTGTCGAACCAGGAGTCGATAATCAGCGCTTTCAGCGGCGCTTCCGGATCACCCACGGGCGGCGGGATGCGCGCAACCACGGTCTCCAGCACGTCTTCCACGCCTAAACCGGTCTTGGCCGAACAGCGCACTGCATCGGTAGCTTCCACCCCGATGATGTCTTCGATTTCTTGTATTACCCGATCCGGGTCGGCGGATGGCAGGTCAATCTTGTTCAGCACCGGCACTACTTCCACGCCCTGCTCGATCGCTGTATAGCAGTTCGCCACACTCTGTGCTTCCACGCCTTGCGAAGCATCCACCACCAGCAGTGCACCTTCGCAAGCTGCCAAAGAGCGTGAAACTTCATAAGAAAAATCGACATGGCCAGGCGTGTCAATCAGGTTGAACTGATAAATCTGCCCATCGCGCGCCTTGTAACTCAGCGCTGCAGTTTGAGCTTTGATCGTGATGCCACGCTCGCGCTCCAGATCCATCGAGTCCAGCACCTGCGCTTCCATTTCGCGGTCTGCCAGACCACCGCAGAGATGGATAATGCGGTCAGCCAGCGTGGATTTCCCATGGTCGATATGGGCGATGATGGAGAAATTGCGGATATTTTTCATGTAAACCAACAAGAAGGGCGCCGAAGCGCCCTTTCAGATAACTGAATTGTTCAGACGGCAATTTTACCTCAAACCAGCCCAAGAGTAATGCTTTCTGACAACCGGCAAGTAGAGCCTTAGAAGGATTGATCCGCCGCCCCGTCGATCTCGTCGGCAGAAGTGTCCATGGATCGCCCATCGGCATCCTTGCCAGTAAATTTGAAAACCAGATGCCCCGGATCGATCGTGGCATCAGCGGTGGCGTTTTGATTGATCATGAAACTGACCGTCGCCGCCCCGGTATATGCGTTATAAGTAACTGCCAGCGGCGTACTGGGGATAGTCACTTCGCTCGCACCGGTGGGAACCGTGCTGTTGTAATATCCGGCCACCCCGCCTTTTGCCTTGCTAATGGACCAATTTCTGGGATTTGTCACCGAAGCGGCATCCATGTTTTTGTCGAACTGGATGTTGACGGAAACCACCTTGGAAGTATCCGGAGTCAGGAAACTGGCATCAAAGGTCCACAATGGCGTCTTCGCTCCCAGCGAAAGATTGAACTGCGATTGCGGCGCAACCTCTATCGATACCATTCGCGGCTTGTCCAATACATAGTTCAAATCTGCCGCATATGACGAGCCATCATTGATCAGAGACTGCAACTGTGCGTTGGCTTCATCCTGCATACCGAGATTCGAGAAAGCCACGCCCAGTTCATATTTTGCCGCCGGAAAATTCGGCTTTAGCCCAAGCGCTGTTATCAGGTTCTTGGCTGCGTCCTCATGCTTGCCTTGCTTGTTGTAAAGCAAGCCAAGCCCGTAATACACATTGCCATCCCCCGGCGCCAGGCGCTGCACCTCCAGGAACATCGTTTCGGCATCCTGAAGCCGATCCGTGTCCAGATATTGCATCCCCAGAGTAAATTTCGGTAGCGGGTCGGTCGGGTCAAGTTTGGCGGCTTGCTCATAGACCTTCTCCGACTCATCATATTGCTTATCCTGGAGATAGGCATTCCCCAACTTCATCCGAGCATCGACTGAGTCAGGCAGCAAGCGAACCAACTCCTTGAATGCCTTGATTGCTTCGAATTGATTGCCCAGCGCGAGATTGAGATTGCCGATGTAAGATATGGCAGTGGTATTTTGCGGATCGAAAGCGAGCGCCTGCTTGAAGGCGGTGATCGCCTCAGCCTTATGATCGTCCCGCAAGTACTGCGAGGCCTTGATGATGGCATACTGCGCAAGCTGCGAGCGCTGTGCAGACTGATCCTGCCCAAGCACATCCAGCAAGGTACTACCATCAGCAGAAAAAACATCAGCCATTACACGCCACCCCCTTAGGGTGAAACTGCTAAATTTTCTTCAGGTGTTCGGTGTGCCACGCAACCCGGCAGCAATATTGCGATTGATGTTAATCAGGATATTCAATTTTTCCTGTGCCGGATATGACATCACATCAAAGGTTCGCTTGTCGACGAATGCCGAGAGCGAAAGAAGATTACGCTTGATCTCTGCTGGCATCGCATTTCCATCCTCCAGCAAATCAGCTTGGAACAAGGTCCACAAGCGCTGATTATAACGCAGCGCTTCATCGAGCAATTCATCGCGATCCGGTGCATTCCAGTTTTCCTGGACTGCGGAAAGACGCGCAGCCGACCGGCTCAGTATGCTGGCCTCGAGTTCTCGACCATCGAGAGTCGCGTTCTCTACCGACTGATATGCCTTAAGCAAATTGTTTTGCATGACTAATAAGCCCTTGCTCGTAATCCATCAAACCCCGCGCGCATTTCAAGGCCTGGTAATACCTGCCACAAGCCAGATTATTGTTGATTTCGCCCAGGAATACAGCGGCACTGGGTGCCGCTTCCATCACCTCATCGACCAGCTTGCGATAATTCTGCTGATAGGTATTGAGATGAGACTGGTCCATGTACATCAACTGAACGCAAAGATAAATCCGTTTGCAGACCGAATCGGCCTCCTGCTCGGTCAATATGTCTTTTTCACGCAAGAGTGGCACATCATTCATGATGTTCAACTCCACATGGCTGTCGCCATTCTGTACCACAGCCCCGCCGATAAATATCTTCTCGTCGGGCTTCAGGCTGATCTTCAGCGCCACAACTAGCCTTTTAATTGCGCAAGAACATCCGTGCTCCCGACCAGCGACTGCCTTGTCCCAGCCAATTGCCCTGCCACCTTCTCGCTGATGCCTTGGGCCTGAGATTCTGTCGGCAGTTGTGGCAACTCAATGCTGCCTCCGGCAGACAACTTCTCCGCCTGCGCCTGCAAAGTCAATCGCCCAGTACCAAGATGCTCCTTTACCGCCTTGACTGCTTCTCCAAAAGCCAGCACTGCCGCATCGCTTGGCAGGTCAGGATCCAGCGGAGGGAACTTCTCTTCTTGCGGATAAAACACCGGCGCATTGCCATCCTGCACGGGCGGAATCACCAATGACTGCAGTTGCTGACGCAATCCATCAATACTATTGAGGTACTTTACCCTGTCCTCATTACCTGCCGGGAACGGCGGGTAATTCTTGACCAGTCCCACCTGGTCTTCCATTTTCGTCAACAGCGCATCTGCTTTATCGAGCGCACCACTTGCGTTGCGCACCGACTGCGCGAGTTGTGCCGCCACGTCCTTGCTGTCTGATAAAGCAGGAAATGAACCCTTGGTAATATTGATGCGCACCTCTGCTTCACCAGATGCCCGCTGTGCCTGCGGTGGAGAAGGCAATTTCGTTTCAGCCACCTTCTCCGGCAGACCCGGCGAATACTGACTCAACCCTTGAGCGTATCCCGAACTCACACCGTTTAAATCGTTTGCCATGATTCTCTCCTCATGCATGCCGGGACGTAACTCACGCCCCGGCACCTAATCCTCTAAACTATTCTATATTAGAAAAGTCTCAGGATTGCCTGAGCCGCCTGCGAAGCCAGGGACAGCGAGGTCGTACCAAGCTGGTTACGAGTCTGCAGCATCAGCATGTTGGCACCCTCTTCGTTCTGGTCTGCCAAGGTCAGATTATCGGCACCTGTCTTCTCGACGTTGATCATCGAATTGGTGAAATCGAGTCTCGAATTGATGACGGCCAGACTTGTCGCCAACTTGGACGACTGCGCCTGCAATTGGGAAATTGCAGCGGTAAGGCCTGCATCAATAGCAGTGAGGTTTGCAGTATTGGAGAAGCCATCATCTGTAACAACAGTCTGGTCACCTGTCACAAATGCAGAGATATTCGTCATGGCGCCGGCAACACCAAACAGATTGGTATAAGCGCCAGCTGTGCCTGTTACCCCGGTATTGGCGGTATCCAGCAGGCCGCTCACCAAACCGTCAAAACCCTGAACGGTAAGCTTGTTGGTACCGGTTTCATTGAACAGCACATCCAGGCTGACCGCCGTACCGTCAAGGAAGTTGGTACCCTTGTAGCCCGAGTCCTTGACCAATCCGGCAATCTGTTCACCGACGGAATTGAAAGATGCATACAACGTCGCCAAACCCGATTGTGAAGTTGTGGCAGCTTGAGCAATGATACCCTTGGCCGTTTCGAACAGCGCCTTGAGGCCGGATACACCTGCATCGGCAGCCCTGACGGCCTGCACGGCTTCCGTCATGTTGTCCTTACGATTGGCCAAATTATTGGCACGCGTCATATGGGCAGATGCGGAGAAGAAGTTCGTCGGATTATCCAGCGCGGTGTTGACCTTTTTGCCCGTCGCCAGTCGATTCTGAGTTTGTGCCAGCGCAGCATTGGTTTGCTGGAGGTTAATCAGGTTGGTCCGCATTGCGGAGGTAAGTGTGATTTCAGCCATTTTGCCTACTCCTCTATTCTAGATGATATTGCACAAAGGATTCTTCCTTTGCTTCTTAGCGTTTCCGCTTAGAACTGTTTACGACAGATTGTTTCAGGACTTTAGGAGGCCCCCATGAAATTTTTCCGGCTCAAGCCACCGGCCCTCATTCTTGCACCCCGGCCCTGCCGCCACCTTACTCGTTGCGTTGCGCTTCCTTGAGCAGCCTGGCCATGGAATCCATCACCCGCTCAGGTTGTCGTGCCAGCAGACTGGCATAATTTTCTTTGGCCTCGATGAAGTCCGGCTTGCGTATCACGGCAATTTCATAGCATCGCAGGGCATCATCAAACGCCCCCTCCGCTTCCAGAATCACACCGAGGTTATTATTTGGATAAGGATCGTCCGGAGCGGCATCGATTGCCGCCCTCATCAAGCGTTTGGCTTCCTCAAGGTTGCTTTGCCCAGCCAGAACCACAGCCAGGTTGTTCATGGCCTCGACCAGTGTCGGCTGCACTTCAAGAGCACGGCGATAGGCGATGACGGCTTCCTCCGCACGGCCCTGAAGGCGCAATACCTCACCCAAATCATTCCAGCCCCGGGCCTTGTCAGGATCGGATTCCGTCGCCTTGCGCAACCAGCTTTCTGCCTCATCGAGCCGTCCTTGCTGCACACACAGGATACCCTTGCCCCGCATCGGGGCAGCATTGTCCGGATGCGAGGCAAGGATTTCATCATAGATGATGCCAGCCTCATCGAGGTCACCAGTCATCTGGGCTTGCTGGGCCTGCTCAATGCGTTTTTTTATCCTGACCTGTTCTAGCGGGTCTGCTTTCACTCTGACGCTCCCATTCACATAGATATTAATCGGATGGACACTTGCACCATCATCTCATGGAATCATGCAACAACTTCAGGTATGTGCTTCGCAACTTCTCGTCTTGCCTGCTGCAGAAAATCCAGCATATTGGAAAAATCGAACTCGGCCTTGGCCAGCACTTCGTCCTCATCCTTGATGATAGTCACCGCATTGAAGGTCATACTGAGCTGATGAAATACCGCCCCACGGAACAGCAGCCCGCAAGGCTCGGTCGCATTAACCCCAGACTGGACATATTGATGAATCCTGCTGAGCTTGTCGATGACATCCGACCGCGACTGTTGGGCTTGCCCGATAATCGCCGAAACAGCATCAACGAAGTCATCGATCTGGTTCAGCAGACTTTGCTCCAGCGCCGGCAGGTCGAACTGTTTATGCTCGAAAGCCCCCTTGACGGCCTCGATCACCGCGGCCTTGCCGGCCACACATGGCGGCAGGGCAAAATCCTTCTTCTCCAGCGGCGCCGCTCCCTTGATCATCGCGCCATCATTCAGATTGAAAACTCGGGCTGCCGGGAACCGGGAAATCATGTTCCCCATCATCCGCCGCGCCACGGACAACACCTTGTCGGTAGCTACTTCGCCGCCAAAATTGCCCGGCACCACCATTTCACTCTCCGGCTTCTCCGCCAGCAAACGCTCAAGGTCCTCGTCGTCCGACATATTGTGATGATAGGCCGTGTGCTGCGAGTGCCGCAGCTCCTTGTCCTTGTACCCCATGTCAACACCGAACAGGTAAATCTGCTTGAAACCCGCACTCAGCGCAAAATCTATCGCGGCATTGGTCACCGTTGGCTGGCAGCTCAGGATGGCCTCCTGCGGCATGCCTGCCTGTGCAAGCAGCAATGCCATGGTGTCCGCATTCTTCATGATCACCCCGCTGCTTTCGAACAGGTTGAACACATCGGCATGCACTACATTAAGGGCGAGCAAATGGATTCCCTTGAGGAAATCCCGCTCAACGGTCTTGGTCAGCAGATCATAGACCAGATAGGGTCTTTCCTTTTCCACATGGAAATCCGGCTTGATGCCGGTTCTTGCCAGTGCAGCTATGGCAGAACCGCAGCTGAATATCACCGCCCGGTCGCCGTACTCCTGCAATATCGGGATGAGCTCATCCAGCGAAGGGCCAGACCCCACGATGAAAGCCACTGCATCCTCGGGCACGGAGTTTGGTCTCATGTAGATGGGGAAGCCTTGCCGCAGGTTGTCGAAGGTATGCTTGATCGAGATCAGTTCATCGTCAAAATAGCCTAGACCGAAAAACAATTCCCACAAGGTTTCGACAATTGCAGCCCTGATGGTATCGATCTCGTCACTCTCGTCCATCGCATAAAACAGGGCGGCTCCATGAATAAAGAACGGAGGCAAACCTTGCGACCTGAGCATGGACTGCATCAGAAAATTCGAAACCTGATCGATATCCGGTTGGACAATGAAGGTCAGATCAGTCCCCCGCTCCATTGCCAGGCGGCTTAACGAGACATAATCCTGAAAGAAAACCGAAAGTCTGAAAGCATCAATATCCGTATCGATCACAATCAGGTGCCGGATCTGGTACTCCAGCAACAATCGCGTCAGGTGCCAGCCAAATCCGCTACCGAAGACAATGACCAAGGGGATATGCTTCCCACCAAAATCCGGGTAGCGGGAAAGTCCGGAATTTTCCGGGTAATGCTTGGCAAAATGCTGCCTGAGCCGATTCGCATACTCGAGATCCAGCGTCGAATAATGATAACGCTGCATATCGCCATAATTGGGGTCATCCAGGACTCTCCGCAACTGATGGAAGGCCAGTATCTGGGGGCGATCCGCGAGATCGGCAAACCGCAGCAGACGGTTCTCCATTTCCAGGGTGTCGGCAGTGATCGACCTGCTGCTGCCATTCGTGTAACGAATGGTGAGGTCGCCCTGATCTGAAATATCGATCGTTGCATCAGGGCTTTCATTCAGCAGCCGTCTGTGTGTCGGCATGTTTTTCTCAAAGAACGCAATATTGGCATCGGCCATCGCGCGCAGCTTGCTGAGATAGGCTTGTTGTAAAGGTGTCATTAGTTTATTTTAGCAGCCTTGTCGGACTTAGTTGAGCCAGTTTTGGCGTGGATTTTTCGATCCTATTTTTATTGAAGGCATGATCGATCCAGAAAAATCGTTGCGTTAATGCTTCCTTGCAATCTTGATGGTATTCTCCCTCTTCGATTACCCGTCTATACCAGTGAGCACGCTCAACGCAAGAAACCCGTCTCGCTGCCGTTAAGGAAAATGAAAAGTACATTTCATGCCTGAAGACCAGACTCAAAACTTAAGAATAACGTGAATCCTTTTTTCCGACAGTTCCGGCCAATTTTCATTCACGCAGGCATATTCAGCTTCTTCATCAACCTGATCATCCTGGTTCCATCGCTGTACATGTTGCAGGTTTTTGATCGGGTACTGACCAGCAGAAGCAACGATACCCTGCTACTGCTTACTTTGGGCACCGTAATTGCGATGCTCGTCATGTTCTTTCTGGAAGTCACGCGCTCCAGGCTGATGAGGGGGGCGGGCATGCTGCTGGACAAGCGCCTCGGAGCGACCGTCCTTTCCTCGCTGCTGGACCAGGAAACCAGGGCGGGCAGCACCCCGAATGTCCACGGGCTCAAGGATGCTGCCGCGCTGAGAAACTTTCTTTCCGGCATCAGCATCATCGCCTTGTTCGATGCGCCATGGCTGCCCTTCTACATCCTGCTCATTTTCGTTTTCAATCCGATGCTCGGCGCGGTAGCGACGGTTGGGTCATGCCTGCTGATCGGACTGGCCTGGCTCAACGAAAAGCTCTCGCGCGGCCCCGTGGAAGAAATGCAGGAGGCCTCGCGGGCAGCCAACCGCTATATCGATGTCAGCATGCGTAACGCCGAAGCGGTCAAGGCCATGGGGATGCGCCCCGCCATCGTGGCTCACTGGCAAAAGAAAAACGAACAGGTCATCCAGTTGCAACTGATATCGACCGATGTCTCAGGCTGGGTAAACGGACTCAGCAAATTCCTGAAGCAGTTTCTCCAGACCGCGATGCTGGGGGCCGGTGCCTACCTGGTCATCCGGCAGCACGTTACACCCGGGGTAATGATGGCCGCGACCGTCCTGATGGGACGTGCGCTCGCGCCTGTTGAAGGCTTGCTGGGGAGTTGGAAAGGGCTGATCGAAGCCCGTGTCGCTTACCGGCGTCTCACGGAGCAATTGAAGAGCATCCCGGAAACCCAGGATGCCACCGAACTCCCTCCACCCAAAGGCAACATTGCCATCGAAAGGGGGTTCTTCCACGTCAAGGGCTCGGAAAAACCTATCCTCAAAGATATCAGCTTCCAACTGGCTGGTGGCGAATCGGTCGGCATCATCGGACCGAGCGCATCGGGCAAGTCATCGTTAGCCAGGCTGCTGGCAGGCGTCTGGCAGCCCTCGTCGGGGACGGTACGGCTGGACGGGGCGGACGTGGCGATCTGGCCCAGAGAGCAGCTTGGTCGATATATCGGCTACATGCCGCAGGATGTGGAGCTGTTCCCGGGAACCGTCAGCGACAACATTGCCCGGCTCTCGATCGTAGACTCTTTTGCCGTCATCACGGCGGCACAAAAAGCCGGCGCCCACGAGATGATTCTTCGCCTGCCGCAAGGCTATGACACCATAGTCGGCGAGGGGGGTGTGGTTCTCTCCGGCGGGCAAAGGCAGCGCATCAGCCTGGCGCGTGCGCTTTACGGCACCCCGAAACTGGTAATCCTGGATGAGCCCAATTCCAATCTCGATGCCGATGGCGAGCAGGCGTTGCTGCACGCGATCCGGACCATGAAGGCCGAGGCGGTGACCGTCGTGATGATTACTCACAAGCCCACCTTGCTCACTGACATCGACAGAATTTTGGTGTTACGCGACGGGGCCATCGAGCTTTACGGACCCAGAGACGCGGTTCTGGCCAAGCTGCTCCCGCAATTGGCGCAACAGCAGCAAAGGAGCAGTTCAAGTGTGGCGTAATCGGCCCGCCGGCAAACCCACGCCGGAAGATTTCGGCGTCAGGTCTGCCATTATCACCGGGGGGTGGATTATTGCCGTTTTTTTCGGCGCTATCGGCGCATGGATCGCCATGGCACCGCTAAATGCAGCGGTCGTTGCCCCGGGCATAGTTAAAGTCGAGAGCAATCGCAAGACCGTACAACACCAGGAAGGTGGCATCGTCAGGAAAATCCTGGTGCGTGATGGAGATTTGGTCAAAACCGGTCAACCGCTAATCCTGCTGGAAGATATCCATGTCGATGCCTCGGTAGAAATCCTGCACGACCAGCTGGATGCAGAATTAATCAGCGAAGCAAGGCTGCAATCCGAAAAATCCATGGCATCGAGCATTTCCTTCCCCCGGGAAATTCTGAACCGCGCGACCCTGCCCCAGATCAAGGACTTCATCGCGAGAGAAACGATACTGTTCAACTCCAGAAGAAGTGCACTCAACAGCCAACTGGCATTGCTGCAGGAGCAAATTCAGCAAGTGGATCAGGAAATCCGGGGCCTGCAGCATCAAATCGAATCAGAACAACAATCCATTGCTTATTCCAACCAGGAGTTGGACGTCAATCAGCCGCTCTACGAAAAGAATTTCATCGCCAAGGCCCGCATGCTGCAGTTGCAACGTACCGTTTCCGATTATCAGGTCAAGCTCGGCGAACACATGGCAGACCTCGCCAAGGCCAGGCAACTCAAGTCGGAACTGAACATGCGCACCATCAACCTGCGCAGCCAGTACGCCGAAAATGCCGCCGAGGAGTTAAAGAACAGCAGCGGCAAAATAGCCACCATCCGCGAACAAATACGCCCCACGGAAGATGCTGCGAGTCGGCAGACCATCATGTCGCCTGCCAGCGGCAAAATCGTCGGCTTGCGGGTATTCACCGAGGGGGCCGCCATCGGACCTCGCGAACCGCTCATGGACATTGTGCCTCAGGACTCGACCCTGCTGGTGGAAGCAAAAGTCGATCTGGACTCGATCAGCAGCCTCCATCTTGGACAAGAGGCCAGCATTCGCTTCTCTGCCTTCAAGCAGAGAACCACGCCCATGGTTTCCGGCAAGGTCATCTACATATCGGCCGACAGCATGTCCGACAAGGAAGGCGGCTCCTCGTATTATTCGATTCGCATACTGCCTGATCCAGCATCCCTCAAAGAAGCCGGCAATCTCGACCTGCAAGCCGGCATGGCTGCCGAAGCGTATATTATGACTGAAGCACGTACGGCGCTGGACTACATGCTGGAACCGGTGACTCAAACCCTGCTGCGTGCTTTCAGGGAGAGATAGGCATGACCACGGTTGAGATCTCCTGTAGCTCACGGCAGATTATTTAAGGCATCTTAATTATGAAAGTGCTAATACTTGGGGTAACCGGAATGTTGGGTAACACCTTGTTCCGTTATCTTTCCCAATACCCGGATGTACTGGTTTATGGAACCGCGCGTAGCGAGAGCGCATTCGCTTTTTTCTCCGCGGATCTCAGACCAAGGATTATTACCGGCATTAATGTCGAAAACCAGGATTCCCTCATCGAGGTTTTTTCCGCTATCCGTCCCGATGTCGTCGTCAATTGCATCGGTTTAATCAAGCAACTGGCAGATTGCAACGATCCGCTGGTGACCATCCCGATCAATGCATTGCTTCCGCACAGACTCGCCGCACTTTGCAAAACGACAGGCACACGCTTGATTCATGTCAGCACCGATTGCGTATTCTCAGGAGAACGGGGTCATTATGTTGAGACGGACTTCCCGGATGCCCACGACCTTTATGGCAGGTCGAAACTTCTGGGAGAGGTCGAATACCCGCATGCGATCACGCTGAGAACGTCGCTGATTGGACACGAACTGTCCACCCATCACAGCCTGGTCAGTTGGTTCCTTTCCCAGGAAAATTCTGTCAAGGGTTACACCAACGCAATTTTTTCGGGGCTGCCCACAGTCGAATTATCCAGGGTAGTCAAAGACTTCATACTGCCCCGTCCCGACCTCAGCGGCCTCTATCATGTAGCCTCCCCCGCAATCAACAAATTCGAACTTCTTGAATTGATTGCTTCTGTTTACAATAAAAAAATCAGTATCGTCCCGGATGCTTCGGTCAGGATCGATCGCTCGTTGAATGCCGACAAATTCAGAGCAGCAGCAGGCTACGTCTCACCCGAATGGCCCGAACTGGTACTCCGGATGTCGAAGTTTCATTAACCATATGGATAAGTCCAATGTTTAACAATAAAGTCCTGATGATTACCGGGGGCACCGGCTCCTTCGGCAATACGGTATTGAACCGGTTTCTCGAAACCAATATCAGCGAGATTCGCGTCTTCAGCCGTGACGAGAAAAAGCAGGAAGACATGCGGATTGCCATCAACAACCCAAAAGTGAAGTTTTACATCGGCGACGTACGGGATTACAGCAGCATCAGCGACGCGATGAAAGGCGTGGATTACGTCTTTCATGCCGCTGCGTTGAAACAGGTCCCATCCTGCGAGTTCTATCCCATGGAGGCGGTGCGCACCAATGTACTTGGTGCAGAGAACGTCATGAATGCGGCCATTGCCAACAAGGTACACCGGGTCATCGTGCTGAGTACCGACAAGGCCGTTTACCCCATCAACGCCATGGGCTTGTCCAAGGCGATGATGGAAAAATTCATGGTGGCAAAGGCGCGGATGCAGAAAGAGGGCGAAACCGTTCTGTGCGCAACCCGCTACGGCAACGTCATGGCGTCGCGCGGTTCGGTTATCCCGCTATTTGTTTCCCAGGTCAAGGAAGCGAAGCCGCTGACACTGACAGACCCCAACATGACACGCTTTCTGATGTCGCTTAATGATTCTGTGGATCTGGTGCTTTATGCCTATTCGCATGCACACCAGGGCGACACCTTTGTGCAAAAGGCGCCGGCATGTACCGTCGGCGATCTGGCACAGGCCATCAAGGAGATCTTCAACAGCCCGAGCCCGATCAACATCATCGGCACCCGCCATGGCGAAAAATTATACGAATCCCTTGTCTCGCGCGAAGAAATGGCCAAAGCCAAGGACTTGGATGGGTACTACCGTATCCCGGCAGACAACAGGGACTTGAACTACAACAAGTACCTGGCAGAGGGCGAAGAAAGAATTTCGCAGCTTGACGATTACACCTCGCACAACACGACCCGCCTGAATGTGGAACAGATCAAGACCTTGTTGCTCAAGCTGGACTACATTCAGGAGCAACTAAAGCATTAACCTGCCTTCACCACCTTGGATTTGACCGCCTCCTCGAAGTGCCGCACGAAACGAGGCATATCGAACAACGGTGAGGTTTTTCTGGCTTCGGTCAACCGATCCTTCAACCTGGCGAAGCTTTCAGGATCGGTCGCAAACTGCACGGCCCGCTTTTCATAGTCCTCGATATCGGTCGTAATCAGTTCCGGTAGCCCCAGCGATGTCAGCAGACTGCCGGCCATGCGTGACGCAAACGTGCGACCGGAACGCGTCAGTACCGGCAACCCCATCCACAACACATCATTAGCCGTTGCCCCGGCATTGCACGGATAGGTATCGAGAAACAGGTCTGCCGCCGAAAACCGTGCAAGATATTCCGAGGGTGCCACCCGGGGCGCAAATACCAGCCTGGCCGGATCGAGCCCGTGGCGCGTTGCTGCATCACGCAAGTTGGCTTGCGCCCACTGGTTATCTTCCAGCAACCACAACACGCTCTCAGGCACGCGTTGCAGGATGCGCATCCAACTGCTGAACACCTCTTCATTGAACTTGTAATTGTTATTGTGCGAACAGAAGACAAACTTGCCTTCGGGCAATCCGCACTCCGCTCTCGTCGGCAATCTTGATACGGGGCGCTGACGGTCGCTGCACTGATAGACCTCATCCAGATACAGCGGTGATTCGCTGTAGAAAGGAGACTCCTCGTCCGGAATCAAATAGCGGTCGGCGATGATGTAATCGATGCACGGGTGGCCGCTCGTTCCCGCAAATCCGAGATAGGTGATTTGCACAGGAGCCGGCCGGTAAGCCAGGATATTGGGGCGGGCGCCTGACGTCAAGCCGTGCAGATCGACCAGAATATCGATTTCGTGGCTCAGGATACTGGATGCGGCCGTCGCGTCATCCATGCCGGCGATCCGTATATAGTGATCGAATGATTTCACCACGCGCGTCTGGAATTGCGAACCATCTTCACGGCTCCAGCAGAAACCGTAAACCTCGAACTGGGTCCGATCGAGCAGTTCGAACAACTCCACGGTCAATTGCGATACTGCGTGCATGCACAGGTCGGAGGACAGGAACCCGATCCGTATCCTGTCGTGTTTATAACCAAGAACCGGCGCCAACGCGGGCACGCGCAAGTTGATCCGCTCCTTGGCAAATCGTGCCGCGGCAGCAAACTGCAAGCCGGGATCTCCAGTTGCGGCAAGCATCGCCAGCGGTGATGTCGCTTTCAGCATCTCACCGTAGGACAGGTTCTCCACTTCGGTATACACCGGCCATTTGCACTGCTTCTGCCGCAAATGCACCCAATGCTGAATCACCTTGGGTTGCGCAGGATCGGCCTGCAGGCTCGCCAGCAAGTGCTGCTCGGCAGCTTCATACCTGCGGTTCTCTTCCAGCAGGCGCCCCATGCTGTTGACCACCATCAGGTACAGCTCTTTGTTCTGTTGCGGGCCGACCAGTGGGTGATCCAGCATCGACTGCCAGATAATCAGCGCATTGTCCGGCCGGTGCTGCCGTTCTATGACAGAACCCAGATTGAACCAGGCTTGGGCAAAGTCCGGTTTCTGGACGATGGCATCGCGATAGACTCTCTCCGCAGCAGGCAGTTGCTCCAGTTGCGTCAGGGTGACCCCGAGATTGAATTGAATGACGTAATTAATCGCGCTGCTGCAATGGCTCAGCCAGGCTTGGTAAAGCTGTACCACATCGGAATAACGCTGCACCGAGTTGAGTTTCTCGGCCAGTTCCAGCAGCTTCATCGGCTCCAGAGCCGCCCGCTTGATCCGCTCCAGCGTTTCCGCGTATGCCGCATCAAGGCTTGGGTTATCGATTTGCATATCTAATGATCAATACTGGCGAAGAGACTTCGTAACTTCAGCATGCACGGTTCGGTGCCATCGACCGACTAGCCCTGTGCGGGAAACAGATACTGGCGGGCCAAAGCCTGAAACGCCTCGTTATCCAGTTGGCTCTTGCTGGCGATGCCGTGCAACTGCCAGCCCGAACTCACCACCCCGGCCGTCTTGAAACCGTTAGCGTAGAGTGTCGCCTGCAAGGTCGTCACGGAAAACCCGCAATGATGGGCCATGAACGGCTTATCGCGATGCGTATACGCGCGGTGAGAATAGACCATATCGAACGGCGTCACCGGCCCGCCACTGGACTCATAGGCCGTCTCGAACATCCGGTCTTCGCCTATCATCTTGGCTGCCGCCTGCAAATCCGGACACACCACCACCAGAAACCCGTCATCCTTCAGCACCCGGATGATTTCGGCCAAGGCTACCGGCACTTCATGCGGATAAAGATGCTCGATGTTGTGCGACGAAAATACCGCATCCACCGAGCCGCTCGCCACCGCATTCATATCTGTCATCGTCCCCACCACATCGGGGTTGACCGAAGCATCGACGTCCAGGCGGATCTCCGACCAATCGTCAGTGTTGAAACCCGCCGTCGTCTGCTGCTTGTATTTGGGACCGCATCCCACGTGCAATAAGGTGCGCATTGTCATGAATCCTTGTTTTGTCTTTTCATCATTATGAAGCACGGCGGTAAAACCTGGCACAGAACCTGAACTTTCTGGACAGGCCATCCAGAATCATACTTCGAATGTTCAAGGCAAAACGAACTGAGCGAGCCCCGGAGGAAAATCGGGACCCGCTCAGTTGTTGGAGCTTCAGGTGTTACTTAGTTAAACCAGGCATCCCCATCCGTCGGCGCCGGTTGCACCTGTGTTTCACCCTGATGCGCAACATCAGGTACCACAGTGTCATTCACCGCAAGCGGTCCGGTCGCCATCCCTGCGCCACTGATAATGCCATCGACTGGCTGAACTTCAACCGGCGCAGTGCGGAACCACACATCCGCAATTTCGTGTGCCTGTCCATCCACCGTCGTATAACTGGATTCCAAACCGATCCAGTTGCCATTATTAAGCTCGGTGGAATAATCAGCCCCCAGATTGATACTGGCGATGTCGAGCGCAGCCAAGCCATGCAACTCGGTCGTCTGACTGACACCATCCTGATTCGCATCCACCCACACCTTGAGGCTGTCGAAAGCGCTATCCAGCGCACTGACAATGCCGTCGCCATTGCTGTCCAGAGACGCAAGCGCCTGGAAGCCATCTTGCGCCACCGAACCATCCGCCAGCCTGTATGCGCTGCCGAACAGCTCGCTGCCATCGTTGATGCTGCCATCGCCGTTGGCATCGATTGCCAACAAGCCATCGCCCTGCCCGACCCAGCCGGTACTGAGTTTGCTGCCAGTAGCATTCAGGTCGAATTGAACCCCATGCGCCAGGCTCAATGTCTGCACACCATCGCCATTCAAGTCCAGCACGAGCGGTGTCGAAAGCGCGAGTGCGTCTAGCTGAGCTTGTGTCATCGCCGCAAGCTGGCCTCCGGTAAACGCATCATGTTGCGTCATCGTCAGGTTGGACAACTGCGTGGCAGTCAGGCCTGGAACAGCGGCAATCTCGATGGCCGCGAGTTGTGCGGTACCCATCGCAGCAAAATCCACCGTTTCGATCGCAGTTATCTGGGTAGATGACAGTGCAGCTATATCTGCCGTTTCCATCGCGGCCACTTGCGCCGTGGTCAGGGCGGCAATATCAACCGTCTGTATCGCCGGGATCTGGTCCGTGGTCAGGGCGGCAATATCAACCGTCTGCATCGCTGCCCATTGCCCGGTGGTCAGGCTGACAATCTGCGACGTCGTCAGGGCCGGGATCTGATCCGTGGTCAGCGCAACGATCTGATCCGTGGTCAGTGCAGCCACATCCGCCACCTGAATCGCAGCAATCTGGCTCGTCGTCAGCGCAGCGATATCCACCGTCTGCATTGCTGCCCATTGCCCGGTGGTCAGCGCAACGATTTGCGACGTGGTCAACCCAGCCACCTGCGCGGTCGTCAATGCAACAACCTGGTCGGTGGTCAGCGCCATCACGTCAGCCGCCTGCATCGCAGTGATGCTCAAGGAAGGAATGTCGACCACCTCGATTGCCGCGACCTGTGCCGTCGTCAGCGCGACCACCTGCGAGCTGGTCAGGGCAGCGATCTGGCTGCCGCTCAGCGCGACGATCTGATCCGTGGTCAACGCCGCCACATCCGCCCCCTGCATCGCAGGAATCTGGTCTGTCGTCAGTGCAGCGACATCCGCAGTCTGCATCGCGGCCCATTGCCCGGTGGTCAGGGCAACGATTTGCGCTGTGGTCAGGTTCGCAACCTGTGCTGTCGTTAGCGCAACAATCTGTGCTGTTGTCAGTGCCGCCACATCCGTCCCTTGCATTGCAGCGATTTGAGTCGTGCTGAGCGCCGCAAGATCGACGGTTTGTATCGCTGCGACCTGTGCCGTGGTCAGGGCAATGATCTGATCCGTAGTCAGCGCCTTGGCCTGATCGCTGGTCAGGGCAATGATCTGGCCGGTCGTCAGCGCAGCGATATCGGCCGTTTCCATTTGCACCAACTGTGTCGTGGTCAGCGCCTGGATCTGATCGGTCGTCAACGCCGCCGCCTGCGCGGTGGTCAATCCCGGAATCGCATCTGTCGACAAGGCCGCCAGATCTACTGTTTGCATCTCTACCAGCTGGTCTGTCGTCAGTGCTGCCAGCTGCGTCGAACTGAGCAGCGGAACCTGATCGGTAGTCAGCGCGACTATCTGGTCGGTGGTCAACGCGGCAAGCTCCGATGCCGTCAATACGGGGATCTGAAGTGTCGTCAGCGCCTGGATCTGAGCCGTCGTCAACGCAGCCACTTGCGCTGTCGTCAATCCCGGAATTGCATCTGTCGACAAGACCGCCAGGTCAGCCGTCTGCATTGCCGCCAGTTGTGCGGTCGTCAACGCCGCCAACTGCTTGGATGTCAGTGCAGCGGCCTGTTCCGTGCTCAACGCAACCACCTGAGCCGTGGTCAGGACTGCAATCTGCGACGTCTTCATCGCCTCGATCTGCGTCGTGCTGAGCGCGGCCAGATCGACGGTCTGCAGTGCTTCAACCTGAGCCGTCGTCAGCGCTGCAATTTGTGCCGTAGTCAGTGCCTTGGCCTGATCGCTGGTCAGGGCAACAACCTGAGCTGTCGTCAGCGCTGCAATCTGCGCCGTTTTCATCGCCTCGATCTGCGTCGTGCTGAGCGCGGCCAGATCGACGGTCTGCAGTGCTTCAACCTGGGCCGTGGTCAGCGCAGCAACCTGGGCCGTGGTCAGCGCCTTGGCCTGATCGCTCGTCAACGCGACGACCTGATCCGTGGTCAGCGCGGCGATCTGCAACGTCTTCATCGCCTCGATTTGCGCCGTGCTGAGCGCTGCCAGATCGACGGTTTGCAGTGCTTCAACCTGGGCCGTGGTCAGCGCAGCAACCTGGGCCGTGGTCAGCGCCTTGGCCTGATCGCTGGACAACGCAACGATCTGGTCAGTCGTCAAGCTGGCCAGGTCCTTGGTTTCAAGTGCGGCGACTTGCGCTGTGGTCAGATTCTGCGTCTGGGTCGTCGTCAATGCAGGAATCTGCGCCGTGGTCAGACCGACAATCTGGTCCGTGGTCAACGCTGCTGTCTGGTCAGTGGTCAGTTTGGCAATCTGCGCCGTGGTCAACGCCGCCACATCGGCAACTTCCATTGCTCTGACTTGCGTGGTGCTGAGTGCCACCAGATCCGCTGTTTGCATCGCCGCCACCTGCGCCGTAGTCAGCGCAACCACCTGGTCGGTGGTCAAGGCAGCCACCTGCGCCGTACTCAGGGCCACGATCTGGTCGGTAGTCATGGCCGCCACCTGAGTTGGAGCAAGCGACTGGAGTTGCGTGGTGCTCAATGCCGCAATATCGGCCGTCTCCATCACCTGAATTTGTGCCGTGGTCAGGAACGGTAACTGGTTGACTGTCAATGCCGCAACCTGTGCCGTGGACAGGCCTGGGATCGATGCTGTCGAAAGTGCAGCAAGATCTTCAAACTCCATGGATGCGATCTGTGCCGTCGTCAGGTTGGCAACCTGCGCAGATGTCAGCGCGGCAGCCTGCAAGGTGCTCAGCAGATTGATCTGGTCGGTGGTTAGCGCTGCAACATCTACTGTTTCCATGGCCCGAATCTGGCTCGTGGTCAGCGCGGCGACTTGTTCGAAGGTCAGGGCCTTCACTTGCGCCGTGGTCAATGCTTCGACCTGGGCCGTAGTCAAGGCCACGACATTCTCAGTCGTCAAGGCCGCGATCTGATCCGTCGTCATGTGGTTGATTTGAGCGGTCGTCATGTTTGCAACTTGAGCACTGGACAGGACGGCCACCAGTTCCGTGGTCAGTGCCGCGACATCGGCCGTCTGCATCGCCGCCACTTGCGTCGTGGTCAGCGCGGCAACCTGTTCCGTGCTCATCGCGGCAACCTGCGCCGTGGTCAGCGCTA
>Ga0172367_10002094_pt1 | contig 27844 bp, 22 predicted proteins | sample Lak10m_FD_114542 | JGI IMG/M metagenome (GOLD analysis project Ga0172367, IMG submission 114542) | Freshwater microbial communities from Kabuno Bay, South-Kivu, Congo - kab_022012_10m | ecosystem: Environmental > Aquatic > Freshwater > Lake | place: Democratic Republic of the Congo: South-Kivu...
AAAGGCACCATCCCCCCACCCGCCGAGGGTGAGATCCCAGCGTTTCAGTTCGATGTCATCGCCCACCACGAAAGCTGAGCTAGTCGGGCTTTCAAACGTCGCATCGGTTGTGCTGGCCGTAAGAATAACCAAGCCCGTGGATGGCATCGCCAGACCACCGGAGGTCTTGAGGAACTCGGCATCAACGTTCATGGTGATTGCTGCTGATGCGTTGTACAGACACAAGATCGAGGATGTGATACAGATGAGGGGTTTCATAGATGTGGGTTGTTTGATGGTTTGGGTTCAGACTGTAAAATCACGATCACTCATTGATTGGGGATTGATACCCACGTTGGCGATGTGCTCCCGGCGGCCTTCCGAATGACGACTCCAGTCCCCGGAGCAAACACAATGTCGTTACCAACGTCCGTGTTTCCACTACCTACTCGGCGCCACGCTGAGTTCCAATAGTAGTAGGTAGCAGAGGGTGACTTATTCTTCCCCGTCACAGAGTTGTTAAAAACGAACAGTTCATCAGTTCGTGTGCCCGGAAAGAGGCTGGCACTAAAGGCATTCGCAGATCGAAGACCCGATTCATTAAGAGAAACTCCGTAGGGCCTAGGTAAGGCAACTATGTTGTCCTGTTTGCCCGAGGTTCGCACGCTTAGGGGTATCCTCCATCCATTGGTAACCACCCCACCCCGGGCCATCAACTCTGTGGAGACAGGGACGTTGTGGCGGACAATGAAGTAAGCATCGGGCACTAGAACGTCATCGTTCTTGATTGCTGTACCGGCACCCACCTGACGCCAATTGCCTTGCCAAAAATAGTAGGTTCCTGTCGCGCTACGATTAACCCCTGCTCCATTGAGATCAGGCCTTAGCACTTCCGTGAGTCGACTGGAGGGAAATGCAGAGGCGTGAACTCCACGGCCCGCAGGAAAAACCGTGCCCAGAGTCCAGTAGGGAACGATCGACACCAAATCGGTAGGCTGCAGCCCCACTAGAGATTCCCCATTAAGAACCACGGTGAGTGAGTTGGACTGGTTTGATAGGATCCGGAAGCGATGACCTTCCAAAACCCCACTGCGGATCTGAAGGTAGTAGGTGTTCGTCTGGCTTCCAGCAGCATATACCCATTGGTTCACAATCCAGTTAGGGCTCCCTTTGATGGTCACAGTGGGGTCCTGCGCTGACTCTACAAAGCCGATCATCGACTCTGGTCGACTGAATGGAATCGATACGAGCGTGTCGGAGGATCCCAGTATCGGGATCCGGCAAAAGCCCGTTGGGCGGCCAGTGAATCCGGCGACCTGCAGTCGATAGACACACCGTTGGTGCACCGCAGCTCCTGCGTCCATGCCCTCGAACGGACTCCCTGTGCCGATGGTGTCCGCCCCCAAAGTTTGCCAGGCCCCGGTAGGGAAGTTGTCGTTGCGCTGGACTTGATAGGCTTCCCCAGCAGTCGTCCGAAAGCGGATCCGAGCGCCCGTTCCGTCCGCTTCGACAATCTCTGAATCGACGTTCAAAACGGACACACCGCCGGGGAGAGTGCCTAGAGCCACAACGGCATAGGAAGCCCCCGACTTAACGATTGCCTCGGGCAGGGTAGGATATTGTGAAAAACTCACCTCAGCAGGTGAGCCATCAGTCTTCAAACATCTCAGCCGTAGCGTGAACGCTATCGAACCGTCAGCGAGTGTTCGCTCTGTCGCATCATCCCAAGAAACGCTGAGCCTACCCGTTGAAACCAGGTTGGTACTGAAGTTCCCACTTGACAAACTTGTGATTCCGAAACTATCGACTCCCACAAACTCCAAGACCGCAGCATTCCATTGAAGCGTAAACTGAAACGCACCCACACCCGTAAACCCCGAAACAGCAATAGGCACAGCCGCAACATCATTGAGTGGGGCTTTTGCATGCTCGACTACAAAGCCTAACGCCTGCGCATGGCGAGTAAACCCAATTGACAACATCAAAAGCAAACACCGCGAGAGAGTCCAAGCAAACCACACTCGCGGGAGATTGGGAAAGGGTTGAATCATACCAAAACGGTCATTTAACTCGAACTCGGTAGAAGCGTTGTTGAAGGGGCGTTCCATCATCAGTGAGGGAACGCAACCAGCCATCTCCTTCGACATGATCGACCTCCTGCCAAGTTGCCATCCTTAGATCTGAAGACGCTTCCAGCGCATAGGTCTTTCCCGGGGAGGTTGGCACGCTGATCTTTACCTTCCACAAGCTTCCTCCCTCCCGAGGCAGGAGCTCAACTTGGGTATGAGCGCTGGCCGTCGGAGTTGGCAGCGTCGCATCCCTAGTCTCGACGGGGACAGGAACCCCTCCGATCGTGACTTCTCGCGCCAACGGAGTATCGCCTAGACAGATGCTCGATAGGGCAGCGTTGCCCTTGAGCGCAAACTCCACCGAGAACAAAACCGTTCCATCCGAAACCGTCACCCCCGTGGCAGCGGGATCGTCCCAAGAGAACGTGAGTTTACCTTCGGCCTCCTGCGAACGACCAAAGCTGGTGCTGTTGATACCAGGCAACCCGAAATCTCCTTCCTCAACCCGCACTAGCTCATCGCCGTCCCATTCCAAGGTAAATTGAGCAGTCGTGACCTGTTCAAACCCCGACGCGACTAAACGCACCCTAACGCGCTCGCCAGATGTGGAACGTTCGCTCAAGAGCAAGAGACGCACGGGACTCGATGCATGCGGAGAGCTGCGCAGGGATTCCGCCGGAGACGATATTCCGGTCACGATCGTTGCATGGGGAGCTCCCAACCCCTGCGGAGCGACAGGCGGGGGCCAAGATCCATTCACATCACCCACCCGGATTGCGATGAAGTCTTGGTTTAGCAGATCGCCCGATAACCCAGTGATCACCCGAGTCCGAGCTGCTGACCACGGGTTCCGAAGATCAGGAAAGGTTTGTCCATCGCGCACAAAGACCCAACCGGCTCCGGGCACACCAGTGGACATCGCCAAGATCCAACGACGTATGAAAAATATATCCACGGTAGAGGCATTCCTATCCCCGTTGGCATCAGCAGCCAGCACGGCGTAGGCTGAAGAAAGGTTTTGGATCCCAAGAATATGACGTCGTAGCAGGGTGATATCCAGAGTGCTCACCCCAGCTGGCCCCGCAAGCTCGTTTGAAATACGTTGGGGCGTCAGCACGTAACCTTGACCAGTGCCTGAGTTGAGGCCGAGAGCAAAGGAACCATCGAGAGAGGTCACCGCCCCATTGCCTCCGCTCTCCCCGGCGTTGATCGAAACCCCGGGAACCGCATGGCCTCCCACGTAGTATCGAATGCGGCCGGATACTTGCGCAGTCGGCGTGATCACTCCCACCGCAACCGGATCATTGGTCACACTGATGCCCCCGCTACTCACGACAACGTCATAGACTCCGGCATTCGCGGAGGTCACGCTGGTCAGTTGAAGCGATGGACTGTTCTCTCCGGCTAGGTTCACGCCCCCTTTGCGCCACTGGTAACTCACCGCTTGGTTTGCCATCGCCCACACCTTTAGGCTCGTCGAGCTTCCCTGGGCCAGTTGCCGCGACACGGGTGTCGACACAAGCATCGGCGTCGACCCCATCGTCCAAGCCGTCTGAATCTTGCGCGCATTGGTGCTCTTGGTCGCCCAGCCAATCAAGTAGCTCATCCCCACCGTCACCGGAAATTGCATCTCACATGTTCCATTCGCATCCGTGTCCGAGGCCACGGGGGACAAACCCTGAAAGTCCCCACCTGGCATCGCGTAGGCCGCCATTCCAACCCCAGGAATATCCCCCCTAGCCTCCATCGACAGCACTCCCCCTTGGGTCGGTGTCAGGATGATCCAGTCTCCAGAATGCCAGATCTCACCCGCGAGATTGACCTCCTGCGACTCGGTCTTGGAGCCGTATGTCCCGAAACTCTGCACCCCGGGCAATCCTTGAGACACCATCACCCGCACAGGGTTAAATCCAGAACCTCCGAGGCTCTGCCCTCGCGTGGAGCGCTTCACCGATTGAGGTAATGGACCGTTGGACTCCTCCAGGGTGAACAGATGCCGCACCTTATCTTCGACACGGTGACTCTCACTCCTGCCGATCTGCAACGACGCCACCCGGCTCCAATTAGTCAGATTCCCCACCCACACAGCCACCTGATACTTCCCTACGTCGCTCTCCTTCACATCCTCCAAGCTCAGTGTGTCCGTGTTGGCCAACGCAAGCGCTTCGCCATTGAAATACCACTGGTAGGAGACAGGATCCCGACTCACCACTTGCACGTGCAATGGCACCGTCGCCCCTCGAGCCACCGTCCGGCTAGCCGGTTGCGCTGTGATTCGGGGCACCTCCGAGGCGCTCGTCTCAAGACACCAGCTCAGCAGAAACTCCCCGGTTTCGCCCCGCAACCCATCCACCACCAAACGGTAGGTGGTCCCTTTCACCGCCGAAAACCGCACCACACTGGTATAGAACTCTCCTCCGTCGTCGTCGGAAGCGACCTCGGTTAAACTCCCCATGCTCTCCCCCGTGTACACCGCGAAGACCGTGTCAAAACTGCTCCCGCGCGTCGACATCGTCACCACCCCGTTTCCTGGAGCACGCCACGATCGCCACACTGAGTTCTTTGTCGGTTTTACATCATGTGACGGCTCGCCGACCTGCCGACTCGAGTTCACGTTGCTACCCCGTACCACCCGACACCCTTCGGTGGAGGTTTGCGCGAGGCTAAACTCGTCGGAGAACCCCAACATCGTCGCGTTCACCATAACTACCGCAGGAGCACTATTCGTTGCACCAAAGGGCGACGCCACCGCAACGCTGTAGCTCCCCGAGTTCTCCACCCCTACCGCCCCTATGACAATCGTAGCGTTGGTCTCTCCATCTAAGTTCACACCGTTCAACCGCCATTGATACGTTAACGTTCCAATGCCCTTGGCATTCACCTGCAGGGTCACAGAACTTCCCTCGGTTACATTCGCCCCAACGGGCGACAGTAGAATTTCGGGAGGCGGCGGTATAAAATACTTCAGATCACCACGTCGACGCGCCACTCCTCCCTCTGAGACCTCATCGAGTATGTTGGGGTGATAGTTCCTGCTCAGCTCGACCTGTAGGTTGAACCCATCCCCATCGGGATCGGAGTTCAGATCGTTGGCAAGTTGGTTGAAGTGATAGAACTCATAGGCATCACGGATGCCGTCAGCGTCCGTATCTTGGTTCGTACTGAGAAACCGAGCGACGAAGACCGAATGATCGTTAACTGGCAAATGAATCGTTCCTGAAGAGAACCCTTGCGAGTCGTCAACGCGGATCATCCCCAGGAACCAACCCCGAAAATCATATCCAATAAACGTGGGTGCTGCAGGGAGATCCAGAGTCGCCCCGAGAGTCATGATCCGGGTTTGGTCCACAATGCCAGCAGGCTCGCTAACAGTGACCACTCTTACGAGCGAAGGGTCGGTGACGATCAACATGGGTTGCCCCCGCCGACGCGACACACCGCCCTCGATCAACTCTTCATAGATCATCGGCTCATAACCTCTGGCCAACTCCGTGGCGATGCTGTACCCATCCCCGTCAGGATCTGAGGCAGGTTGGTGGGAAAGGTGGCTGAAGTGAAAGAGCTCCAAAGCGTCTAGAAGTCCATCACCGTCCGTGTCACTACTGGATGGAACGAATCGAGCTTCAACCAGCGTCTCAGAGGTCACAGTCAGACGCAGAGGTACGGTCGGGGACGCGTTCGGGCTGTCTACTCGCGTACCGCCGTCGGTAAACCAGCCGGTAAACTGATAGCCGTTGAACTGCGGGCGAGCCGGAACCTCAAATGTGGTACCTGACTCCAGAAGTTCAGTTTTACCATAGATGCCGGCTGGCCGACTACGGGCGGTGGCACGAACGAGGTTTGGATCGATTAAAACCTCCACGATCGCACCCCGTCTCCGAGACACTCCCCCCTCGATCAACAGATTGGTAACCGACGGATGATAGCCTCGTATGTACTCAGTGCCCAAATCGAATCCATCCAGATCTGTGTCCGACATCGCGTCAATGGAGGTTGTCCCGAAATACTCAAGCTTGAACCAGTCCGGAACAAAGTCGCCGGTAACACTCGCCACCGGAACGTAATAGGCGTTCGCGGTAACGTTCGCATTCGACATCACAATGTCTACCGGGTTCGCAGATCGTCCCGTCCCATCTGTGATACGTCCTGCCGCCATCTCCCAACGCACAAACCGGTAACCATTGACTGTAGCGGGGGCTGTGATTGACCGGAGTGTGATAGGAAATTGAGGATCCGGAATATTCGTGATGATGACGATAGGATTGAAAACAGGTATTGGCAGCGCACTCTGAATATTGGTGAATACAAACGAAGTCTGCGCTCGGCTCCGGGTGGAGCCACCGAGCCACAGAAAAGTCACCAAGAGCGCTAGCCACAAGACCGGCGTTGAGCGTCGATCCGTGATCGAGGAAAGCTCGAAATTAAATCCTTTAGGCCGATGGGGAAATCGCCATGCGGACGTCCCCGGATGGCTCGATCGGGAGACACCGATGCGAAGGAGTCCTATCCGTTCCGACTGCCAGCTGTGGACAGAGCCATGCGCATCAGAGGGGAGTCGATCCTGCAGTCCGCATCTTCGCCGATCGTATGACCCTTGTTTCATTGATGGTCGAAGGAGTTAGCTGAGTTCAGGGGACCTTGACGACGTGCAAGCTGGTCACCGCGCCTGGGAATCCAAATCGACCTTCATTTGCTTGGATCACCTCGGCGTTGGTTGGAGAACGAACACCCAACCGGCTCAATAAATAGGTTCGCCCGGCTTGAGTTGTCGTTATACCCGATGCGAACTTCACTCCTGCGTCGGGGCCATTCGGCGCACCAAAGATCTCCCCATTTAGGAAGATCACTCCAGTATCTGCAGTCGCCACAAGCCAGAACCAAAGGCTCAAAAAATCACCATCCGTGGGAGCACGATCGCTGACCTTAATCGCCGGCGCTGTGAGGGTTGCGGGAACCGTTATAAAGTGAAATGGGAACAATCCGCGCTCATCCTTCGCGAGTATCTCAAACTGTATGTTTCCAAAACCAACGTTCCAATCGCTGGCTACATCCCACGTAACCCGTTTTGTGGTGTTTGCGGGAATTCCGGCTCCGAGGTTCGCCGAAGTTCCCTCCGCGAAGGTGTTCATTCGCACAAGCCCGCTCAACGTATTGACGCCGTTGGTAAAAGCCAGCATCGCAACCTCTACCGTGGGACTATCGGAGTCGAGAACCTTATAGTCGATATCAAGGTAACTGACCCCGGACCGCTGGGCCGATCGTTGGATGAGTGGTTGCGGAACAAAGTTCTGCGCCATTGGGAGATCGGCAGGAAACTGCCTTTCGAGAACGTAGATGCCATCAGCCCCTGAGTAGGTCGGCTCTGACGAATTAGCACGAGCGAACCGAACTAGGGCGTACCATCTTCCTCCAGAACCGAAGGTTTGACCGTCGATGCGGTAGGAATCATCCGGTCCGGTGAGCCTGAGCGAACTCGTTGTGAAGGTTCGAAGAACATTTAATGCTGAGGTCTCGTAGAGCTGCACCGTGCCGGGCTTGTTGCGATTATCGGGAGATCCAACGATGAGTCCGTCAGGGGTCGAAGCAAGATTGTAAGTTGAATACTGGGCTGCGAGTGTGTGGGCTTCAAAGAACGTTCGAACGAGAATTGGCCGTCCGTCCGGTTCGTAAATGTCAAGCCGAGTGCTCTGGTTCCCTGCACTGTCGTTTCCTCCCGACACAACCACCACGCGATCATCCGGCAACACCGCGACCGAGGTGGTTTGTAAGAGAGGATTGATCGGAGAGTCCTCTGGTTGCCCCCACTTCCTCAAGAACGCCCCAAGCCGACTAAATACTTGCACACGTGTGTTATCACCATCCGCCACAATTACTTCGTCAAGAGAGTTAACGGCAATACCGCTCGCGGTGACCTCCTTAGCTAGCCCCGAGTCGGAAGCATTGAACAACAGTCCGTTGCCGTAGGCATTCCAACTCGGAAACGTGGCGATTCTGAAGAGTCCAGTATTCGTTCCCGTCCCACCCCATGATCGCACCATCGTGCTTGGGTTCGTGCCGTACGGATCAAAGACCTTTACACGATCCGATTCCAAGACGTAGATGTTGGTCTGAGAATCGCAAGCGAGACCACATATGGGACCTGTAAAGCTTCCAAACTCGCCGACGGGAACCAGATCACGTGTGTAGACGGCAACCTTGTTCACGGCACCGACGTAGACACGACCGTCCTTCCCCATGCAGATCGACCTGAACGCGCCTAAGACCTTCTTTCCTTCATAGGTCCAACCATCCTGAGGCATAAACTGATCTGCCGAGACCAGTGAAAGGGTGCCTAACAAAAGGGTCACAAGAGAGAAATTGAGTGGAGCACGCACGCGTTTATTCCATTAAGTTTGGGGATCTCACCGCTACGCGAATCAGGAACACGTAGTAAGCTTCCTCCTGAACCAATTAGCAGGTCGCAACGCGAAGACAATCGACAAGACGGGTTTTAGCAAAACCGGGAAGATCGGGTGCAGCAGGTTTCGGTCATCTCCTATCGGCGGCACCCCAACCGCCTCCTGCAGCCGCGTCCTGACTACCCTTCGGTGGGGGTGGCGATGCGGGGATCACATTATTCACGCGCGGAAAACCTGCCAGCAGGGGGGCCAACGGTTCCAGGGTTCCGAAACCTCCTGCCGGTTTCGATCGAATAGGGTCTCCAATAAGAAATTGTTCCCAATTTTGCTAATCGGACAGCAAAGATTGGACTGCGGATCTCGGTTCGGTTAGAAATCGTGCTCACCTAATACCTTGTTGACCGTGGGAACGTTCATCGGGGTGGTGTATTCATGAGGAGCCTGGGGATATCGTTGACGGGATCTCGTGCGCCTTTGTGGGCAGGGCTTGTCTTTGTACTAGGCTTAGGGCTCACGGCTTGGGTTGGGTTAGGGACTTGGAGGCACACGCGTGAACGGGACGAGTGGCGCTTTCATACCGAGGTCGCAATGCGCTGGGAGTTGCTTGAGTCTTCGATCGAGAAGCACGAGGCCGTCCTGCGCCAACTCCAGAGCTTCGTGGAATCGTCCTTGAGTCTTGATCCACAGGAGTTCACGCGCAAATGGGAGTCCTACACCGAACGTCTCGCTCTGCACCTCAATTATCCCGGCTGGGTGGACGTGGGCTATGCACGCGCACAAGGACCACAGCACGAACTGCCGCATCTCAAGGATGGGACTCGGCAGGATTTCACGGGCCTAGCCCGATCGAACGTTCAGGTGATGGTCACCCATCAGGTCAGGCTCGCTCCCGTGCCGGATTTGGTCGGAACAAACCTCAACGGGTTCGGAGTGAGAGGTAACAAATCCATGACTCGCAGCGAACTGTGGAAACGCGTGGAGCAGACCCAAGATCAACGAGCCGAAGCGATTCTCAATGCACGCTCTCATTTCCAGTCGATCATGATGGCTCATGGGTATCGTCGGCCTTATACCACGGTGCCATTCCGGCTGCACATCCCGGATGTATCCGAGCCCCCGATCGCTTTTCGAATGTTCGTGCCAGTGTACAGTGCCGCCGACCTTAACCCAGCACCGGGAAAACCTCGATCGCTCACCGGGGTTGTGTTCGGAACGATGGTGTTGGATCGATTGATGGCTATAGGGCTCGGCTCGCTGCACGGCCACGCCCACGCAGACCTCGCCATGGACACGCGGGAGTATGAACCCGATCTACCCCCAAAACCGCACTGGGCTCCGCTGAACGGAGGAGCCTACTGGAACAGGAACAGCGGACAATGGATGGGTCCGGTTCGCCCACCGCCCGTTGGAGGTTGGACCACAAATTTCGTGATCCATCAATACCGCCGTCCGTGGCGGGTCAACGCCTACGCAACCAAGGCTTTCACCGCCCAGTCCCATCAGCCTTACGCAAAGGGTTCAGTCTTCGCGGGCTTCGCAATTACCGTGGCAATGTCCGGACTCGTGTGGATCCAGGTGCGTCGAGAGGAAGAAGCCTCCCGATTGGCATCGAGACTCGCGAAGTCCGAAGCCGAAACACGCGCGGCTGCGGGGGAGCGTGCGCGCTTCGGTCGGGAGTTGCATGATCGCACCCTGCAATCGTTGTTCACTGTGGGGATGAGCCTGCAGGATTGTCGGCGTCGACTCGATGAGTCCCACCCAGGGGCACTCGATCCAAAGCTCGCAGACCAGTTGGACACCAGCTTGAGCATGGTGCGTGAGACCAGCCGGGATCTGCGACAATTTGTTTTACTCGTCGAGGTGCCCCGCAGCCAACCGGAGCGTTTCATCCCCGACCTAGAGGAGTGGATGAAACGGGTGGGGCGAGCCACGAACACCGAAATCCACGTTCGCGTCGATCCTTCGATTTCCAACCAGGTCAAAGCCTCTACGTTGCTGGAGTTGGGGGCCGTCATCGGAGAATGTGTCAGTAACGCCATCCGACATGGCCGTGCGGGTCGGATTGAGGTTGGCTTAACCATCTCGGAACAGGAGATCTTACTGGTCGTTGAGGATGACGGCCTCGGTTTCGATGCCTCCGAAACCAAGGGAGGCAACGGATTGAGGAACTTGCGCACTCGAGCCGAGCAGCTCTCGGGCTTATTCGAGGTAGACTCCAGCTCCAGAGGCCCAACCACCGCTCGACTCAGCATACCCAAAGGAAACCGTGATCATGCATGCCCCTGATTCCGTAACGGATATAACTGCAGGTGGACCGATCCGAATCGTCATCGCGGATGACCATGAGTGGGTGCGAAACGGATTTCGAACCGTGCTCCATCACCCACCCGAATTGAGCGTCATCGGTCTCGCCTCCAACGCCACCGAGACGCATCGGTTGGTCCAACTCACCCGTCCGGATGTGTTGGTGTTGGACCATGCATTTGGGGAGGACAACGGGCTCGAACTCGCGGAGCGGCTGAAGACCATTTATCCGCCCGCTCGGATCATACTGGTCACGGCCTGGGAAGATGTGGGCACTTGGCATCGGTCGATGCAACTCGGACTCGGTGGGTTTCTCTTGAAAAAGGTGGATGACAGCTGGTTGCGCCGTGCGGTCGGGGAGGTAGCCAGGGGACGGAGGTTCTTTCCTGAGTTTTACACAGAACCATCTGCCGTGCAGAGCCGCCCCCGTTGGTGTGATCTGTCCCAAACCGAATGGGCGGTCCTACGGGCGTTAAGTGAGGCGGACACCCCCAAACAAGCGGCCTCTCTCATGGGACATGGTTACTCCCCGAAAACCGTTTCAAACCATCTCCAAGCCATCTACCGCAAACTGGGTCGAAACGGCTTCCGCGTAGTCACCGACCTTTATCGCAATGGAGGCTGGAAGCACGACCCGGCCCGCGTCTCAAGCGCCGGGTAGGGACATCCCGCCGGGATGTCCGCATCCGGCGCTAGCCGGATGCTTTGAGGCTTAGTGTCTCCAAGCCCCTCCCTCCGACCTAGCCTTGAAACTCTGAGCCGTAACAATTCAGAAGAGCTTTAACGCGAGGGCGCAAAGGGCCGGAGGCGCAGAGGAATTGATTCTATTACCATGGAGCATCAGGGTCACTCGTTGGTGTGTGGGGCGATCCTTCAGCGGATGGAGATTTCCTTGCCCTGCCTTGCGTCTTTGCTCCTTTCCGTCTCCGCGTGGAATTCCTACCGCATGGATACGGCTTAGCCTCGTCACGTGTCACCTCTGGCGACGCTCCAGCAGGATCGAGACGATGGGCTTGGGGCTTCCCGAGGCCGGCAGAGATGCCGGCGCTCCCAGGGCTTCCGAGTCGCTTCGCTTCCTCGACACAGTGAGCCTTACTACCACCCCCGAGACCGCCGAACGTCGAAAGCCCCAAAAGACATTCCGAACCCCGGGAGCGCCGGCATCCCTGCCGGCCTTCGGAAGCCCAGAGTTCATCGCCTCGCCGCCCCGGGAGCGCCGGCACCCTTGCCGGCTTCCCCATGTCTTGAGTCCCCAAGCTACCAGTGGATCCAGCGCACCCGAGCCCCTCCAAATTACACATGGACCCTGCACCTTAGGACTCGTAGGGCAGACCATGCCCCCAAGCTCCGATGACGCAAAGCCTGCCGGCAGAGATGCCGGCGCTCCCAGGGCTTCCGAGTCGCTTCGCTTCCTCGACACAGTGAGCCTTGCCAACACCCCCGAAACCGCCGAAAGCCGAAAGCCCCAAAAGGCATTCCGAACCCCGGGAGCACCCGCACCCTTGCCGGCCTTGGGGAGCCCAGAGTTCATCGCCTCGCTGCCCTGGGAGCGCCGGCACCCTTGCCGGCTTCCCCATGTCTTGAGTCCCCAAGCCACCGGAGGATCCAGCGCACCGGAGACCCTCCAAATTACACATGGACCCTGCACCTTAGGACTCGTAGGGCAGACCATGCCCCCAAGCTCCGATGACTCAAAGCCGGCCGGCAGAGATGCCGGCGCTCCCAGGGCTTCCGAGCCGCTTCGCTTCCTCGACACAGTGAGCCTTGCCAACACCCCCGAAACCGCCGAACGTCGAAAGCCCCAAAAGGCATTCCGAACCCCGGAAGCGCCGGCACCCTTGCCGGCCTCCGAAAGCCCCACGCCCTGGGAGCGCCGGCACCCCTGCCGGCTTCCCCATGTCTTGAGTCCCCAAGCCACCCGAGGACCCGACACACCCGAGCCCCTCCAACATACACATGGACACGAACACCCCCAGACTCCTCGACCACACCAAGCCACCAAGCTCCGATGACTCAAAGCCTGCCGGCAGAGATGCCGGCGCTCCCAGGGCTTCCGAGTCGCTTCGCTTTCTCGACACAGTGAGCCTTACCAACACCCCCGAAACCGCCGACCGACGTGTCGACGGTCCCGAGGGAGGCGTCCCTTCTGACTAGGCAGCGGGTTGACGTCATTTTGGTGCGATGTATGATCGACGCAATGACGAACACGGTGAGTTCATTCTGTGGCTTACGCCTTTAGCTGACCGGCTTCGGGCCCCGGATTCCGATCGCACCCGCGGATCGGCCGACCGAAGCATCACCCACTCGATGCGCACGCTTCACCTCTACATTCTCCGTCAGATTCTGTCCTCGTTGGCACTGACTGTCGTCGTTTTCACCTTCGTTCTGTTGCTCGCAAATGTTCTCAAGGAAATCGTCGCGTTACTCATCAGCGGCCTCGCCACGCCCGGTGTGGTTCTCCAGGCGATTGCCCTGCTCATCCCGTTCGTGCTCGTCTTCGCGCTGCCCCTCGGCATGTTGACCTCCACGCTCCTCGTGTTTGGTCGACTCGGCTCCGATAATGAACTCACCGCAGCCAAGGCGAGCGGCATCAGCCTCGCCGTGCTCGCTTGGCCCATCGTTGCCCTCAGCGTCGTCCTCACCGTGCTCTGCGCCTGGATTAACATGGACCTCGCTCCGAAATGCCGACTCGCCTACAAAGATCTCATCAGCTCTGTGGCCCGCCAAAGCGCGAGCCTTGGGCCCGCCGAGGGTCGATTCACCCGCCTTGGAAACCACATCGTTTACGTTGGCCGACGGGATGGGCCGCGTTTGGAAGATGTCATGCTGTTTGAGAACAAGGACGGCCAGAAGGTTCGTGACGTGCGGGCGGCGCGGGGCGAGATCATTCAGGAGACCAACCAGTTTCGACTGCGGCTGCTCGAAGCTCAAGTCCTTGAGCGTGGGAGTGAAGGCTGGGAAACGCGCGGGTCGATGGGTGAAATCGAGATCCCAATCTCTCTCGAAAAGGTCACCAAGCAGCTCGGCCCCAGCATCAAACACATGTCCTTGGCTCAGTTGCTGGTCGAACGTAATCTCTGGCGACAGCAACTGGGCGGGCTACCGAACTCCGCAAGTGCCGAACTTCGGTCGACCACCCCGATCGACGTGCAAATCCATCGTCAGGTCGCCTTCAGCTTCGCTTCGATCGGCTTTACACTCATCGGAATCCCATTAGGAATCCGAGCGCATCGTAAAGAAACGAATCTCGGCATCGCGGTCGCTTTGGGGTTGCTCCTCGTCTACTACAGCTTCTTCATCCTCGGCCTCGCGCTGGATACTCGCCCTGAGTTTATGCCCCAATACATTCTGTGGGTGCCCAATTTTCTCTTCCAAGGGATCGGTGCCTGGATGCTCTGGCGGGCCAATCATCGCGCTTCCGCATAGCGAAGTGCATCGCTTCAACCCCGGGGCGCGCATTGACACCGACCCGCGCCCCGTTATAGTTCCGACCCTTTTATGAACCGAAATCCTCACGTGGCCGTGGTTGGTGCGACGGGTGCCGTCGGCATCGAAATGATCAAGACCCTTGAGAGGCGCAAGTTCCCTGTAGGCGAACTCACGCTCCTCGCCTCCGCACGGTCGGCGGGCAAAACCCTGCCGTATCTGGGAAACGAGGTGAAGGTGCAGGAGCTCACGCATGAGTCGTTCAAAGGGATCGACATTGCCCTCTTCAGCGCCGGCGGCGGTATCTCCCGCGATTACGCCCCCAGCGCCGTGAAGGCCGGCACGGTGGTCGTCGACAACTCCAGCGCGTTCCGCATGGACGACAAAGTCCCGTTGGTGATCCCGGAAATCAATCCCGAGGATGTCAAGTGGCACTCCGGAATTCTCGCAAATCCGAACTGCACCACGGCAGTCACGCTGATGGCGCTGTATCCCTTGCATCAAGCCTTCGGTGTGAAACGCATCTTTGCCTCGAGCTACCAAGCCGTCTCCGGCACGGGCGCCAAGGCGATCGAAGAACTCGAGCGTCAGGTCAAACAGATCGTCGGCGGCCAACCCGTCACCAAAGACGTCTACCCCCACCAAATCGCGTTTAACGTCCTGCCACAGGTCGACTCCTTCCTCGACACCGGCTACACTAAGGAAGAGATGAAGATGCAGAACGAGGGGCGGAAAATCATGCACCTCCCGAGCTTCCTCGCCAGCGTCACTTGCGTTCGAGTCCCCGTTTACCGCGCCCATTCCATCTCCGTGAGCGCGGAGTTCGAACGTCCTGTTTCCATCGCGAAAGCTCTGGAAGTGCTTAAAGCCGCCCCTGGTCTCGATGTCGTGGACAACCCGCAAAACAAAGAATACCCCATGCCGTTGTTCCTAGCCGAACGTGACAACTGTGCCGTGGGTCGCCTGCGACTGGATTGCGCGCTCGAAAACGGGCTCTGCTTCTGGGTAAGCGGAGATCAACTGCTCAAAGGCGCAGCCCTCAACGCCGTGCAGATCGCAGAAGAGTTGCTGAAGTAACCCCACCCCTGGGCCGTAACCATTCAGAAGAGTTTTAACGCGAAGGCGCAAAGGAACAGAGGCGCAGAGGAATTGATTCTGTTACCATGGAGTATCAGGGTCGCTAGTTGGTGTGTCGAGCTATCCTCCAGCGGATGGGAATTTCCTTGCCCGGCTTTGCGGCTTTGCTCCTCACCGTCTCCGCGCTGAATTCCTACCGCAGAGTTACGGCTGAATCGCCTGCCTCCTCGAACGGGTGCTTCGGCAAACCCGCTGCACCCAGTCAGGTCCAGGCTCCCCAAGTCATCCCAGCGGCTCTGTCGAGGTTCAGCCGCCCTGCTTGGCTTTCTGCTCAAATTCCAATCGCAAGGCCTCAACCTTCGCCGGATCAGCAGCCACTTCTTTGAGCAACTGCAGCCGACGCGCCCCCTCGGACCATCGGCCTGCTTGCTCGTCCAAACGAACCAGCGCAGTGAGGATCTGTTGCAACCCGAAGAGATCCGGCTCCTTCTTGGATGGCTCGGTCGACCGCCACTTGCCGAGTGCCAACTCCAAGACATTGAGAGCTCGAATCGGATCCTTCCGGCCTTCAGCAAAAAGCTTCCCGAGCTCATGCAGGATCTGATGGCTCTCGGGATTCAAACGCCACCCCAGCCGAAGAAACTCCTCGGCCTCGTCCACTTTGCCCAACCGCGTCCTGAGCCAGTAGGCCGACACCGTGTAGACTTCGACTTTGTTCGGATCTAACTCTGCCGACAACTTTAACCAGGGAAGGATCTCGTTCTGCTCCGCCCGGCTCTCGAGATGCGCGTGAGTCGATGGAAAGAAGTGGCGACCAAACCGCTCGATCCAGTCCTTGGATTCTCCCAAGAACTTGAGTTCATCCTCATCCTCATGGTCATGCGCATCCTTATGTTCATCATCGTGCTCCTTCTCCTCCATTCCCGGCTTCCTAGCATCGCTCTTGTGAGCGAGGTCCTTTGAGTGATCGTGTCCATCGTTCTCGTGATGGTCCTCCGCATCCGACGACCGGGTCGATTCTTCCCTCAAGTGAACGGCCTCACCTTGGGTCTCCCCTGCCTTGCGATCGAAGATAGATGGATAATAGCCACTATGGAAATACGCGTCGGCTTTGAGATAAAAATGCTGAGCAAAGAGGCGTCGGCTGTCCCCCATCAAGGTCTCAAGCAGACCGGAGGCTTCAGTGGCCTGACGCTTAGCCCCCGCACGCAGGTTAGGCTCCAATGAGACCGAAGTCGTAAAGGCCGCACTGAGCAACCCAAAGAGCATCACTGAAGGATGAATATTCATCGGGAGATCAAACTCGCCATGGTGTCTAAGCACTGAGCGGTCGACGTCGGAAAACAGCCCATGCTGCCACCAAAAAGAAGGTGGTATAAAGCGCCCCGTAACCGGTGACCAACGCGAGGTCTCCGGCCGAGAATGGGGCTGGATGATTATGAACCACGAGGTCGCGGATATCAAAAAACTCCAGGTGCGGCAGTGCGAAGTAACCCACTTGGAGAACGCTGCGAAGGGGTTCATGCATCGATTGAGCGATCTGTTTGAGGTGTCGACCCAAGAAAAGGATCGAGGAAGCGGCCAAAAAACACAGCGTAGCATTGGCGGAAGGTGTGCTGAGAACCACGGATCCGAGCAAGGTCATCGCAACCACCACGGCACAGAAAATCCAGTGGAGCAAAAAGGCATAAAAACAATTGGCTAAGAACAGTTCGCGTTCGCGAGAAAAACTGATGATCGCAAAGAAGAGGTAGAACACAAACAGAGCAATTCCGCATGCCAAGAAACAACCTATAAACTTCCCAAGCACCAACTCCCACCGGCTCACCGGCTTTGCCAGAAGCGGAAAGATCGTTCGATGTTCACGCTCAGCGGGGATTTGGCGGGCCGCTGAAGTGACGGCGATCACCAGCACCGCAAGCCAGACCAAGGTGAGGCATAACTCCTTCAAGTAACGAACCATCCGAGTGTCGTCGAAGACATTGACGCTCCCCATCGCGACCGTCAGCACCGCGGTCAGGATGAACAGCACGTAGAAATCCTTGCGCCGGGTCATCTCCTTGAGGACTACGCCGCCAATTGCCCATGATTTTCGCAACATACAATCGGTTTAAAATCGACTACGCCATCGTCAAGCCTCGTAGCCCACGATTTTGAGAAACACCTGCTCGAGGTTGCAGTTGTAGCGACGTGTAAGCTCATCGACGCGACCCTCAACCCGAAGCTCGCCCTGATGCAGAATAGCCACTCGATCACAAACCGTCTCGACCTCTCCCAATTCGTGCGACGAGAAGAAGACGGTCTTTCCCTCGTTTTTGAGTCGCTGAATGATTTCGCGAACCTTCATCCTTCCCAAAGGATCCAATCCGCTGGTGGGCTCGTCCAAAATCAACAGGTCAGGATTGTTAATCAGAGCCTGGGCCAACCCTACGCGTTGCTGCATGCCCTTTGAATAGGACTTGATCAGGCGTTTCCGAGCCGACTCGAGCTCGACCAACTTCAAGGCTGCGTCGATGCGCGAGCCCTGCTCAGACTTCGGGATTTCAAAGATCTGGCAATAAAACCGCAGCAGTTCTTCGGCGGTCAAAAACTTGTAATAATACGTGAGCTCAGGCAGGTAACCGATGCGCTGACGGGCAATCGGCTCGCGCACGTTGTTACCGAAAAGGAACGCTTCGCCGCGGGTTGGACTCACGAAGCCCAACAAGACGTTCATGGTCGTTGTCTTACCTGCGCCATTCGGCCCCAAGAAGCCAAACACTTCGCCTGCCTTCACCGAGAGGTTGAGGTTGCGTACCGCTTGTTTGACGGGTTGACCAACCTCACTGGTGCGATACTCGACGCAAAGGTTCTCAATTCGTAGAATCTCTGACATGGTGAAGAAAGCCGAGGAGGGGGTTAAAGAAAATCCCCTGGGCTTGCTCTACAAACCCAGGAGAAAGTGAACCATCCAGACCCTGAATTTTATCCCCCTCAAGGAGGAACATCTGGATCCTAACGTTGCGGTTAACAGAACCTAGAGGGTGTGACCCGGTTCTGAACATGTGGGCGGAGTTCCAACAACCCCAAACGTGTAACTTCCGCCTCCGGGACAAACCGGTAGTTTACGAATGTAGAGCGTGGGACCGATCAAGTCGGTTTCAACCACCACATCCCCGGTTTTCTTTCCATTCCCGACACCCCAAATTTGCTTTGCGGACTCAATCTGCGCCAAGTTCTCAAGGCATACTTGGGTGCGTGCCACCTTGCGCGTTTTCATGAAATTCGGAAGCGCAATGGCTGTAACCAAGCCAATGATCGCAACCACGATCATGATCTCGATCAGGGTAAAAGCCTTCCCTGCGGCTTGAACCCTACTGACGACGCTGGTTTTCATGAGTTACTTCACCACACCAGCCGACACGGAAAAAGCTTAGGAGTAAACTCCTAAGCTTTTCCATGAGGATTTATTTGTTAGGCGAGGCTAGGAGTACCTCACATCACATCACAGCGTGTGCGTCCCACCCAGCGAGCACGTCGGATTGGCATCGACGGTCGTGGTGGCGTAGGTACCGCCGCCGGGGCATTTCACATCGGTGTTGATCGCGCCCTTGATGTGAGTTGTGGAACTCCCGGAGATGTCGGTCGTCGCCACTGCAGAACCTGCCGCCTTCTTGTTCTCCAAAGCCCATTGCTCAATCGCTCCCTGAATCTGCTTCAGGTTCGCGATGCAGGCGTTGGTTTGAGCCGTGGTCCGTGCCTTCACGAAGTTCGGAATCGCAATCGCGGCCAACAAACCAATGATCGCGACAACGATCATGATTTCAACGAGTGTGAATCCCTGACTCTTGCGAGCTGTCTTGTTTACTTGCATATGTTTTTTTATTGAGTTGTTACAACTAACTCTGCTCGCCGCGTCACAGGTAACCCCAACTAGGATCTATTTAGTTATGAGGAATAGTTCAGTATTGAGACTATGGAGTCATCCCGCGAACGGCAACTCGTATCATTAGCATCCGAAGTGCCAAAGTCAAATTTGATTTCCCAGTCTTCAGTTGCCATCGCGGACCACAAAAACTCACAAGGCCTCTCCCCTCCAAACTCCGCGAATATTACAGTGATTCACCCCACCCTTAAGATACACTCGGCTCACCGACATCACACCGACCAGGAAACTTGATGAAGATGAAGACGCCGCCATCGCCACTCTACTGGGTCTCGATACTCTGCCTCCTGCTCTCAGGCATCTCAGGCCTGGTCTGCCAAGTCGCTTGGAATCGTTACCTCGCCCTCTTCCTGGGGCATTCCAGCTACGCAACCGTGGTCGTCCTCTGCTCGTTCATGGGCGGCCTCGCCCTCGGAGGTCTGTGGTTGGGAGGCCGGGCCGACCGCACCCAACGGCCTCTGCTGCTCTATGCGTGGCTTGAGGCGGGTATCGCCGCTTATGCCTTCCTGTTCCCGAGTTATTTCGACCTTTGCGAAGGGGCCTACACCGCTGTCGCACGAAACCTGGACCCCTCGGGAACTCTCAGTCTTGGGCTCAAGTTCGCGTTCGGTGTCGCCATGGTCGCATGCCCTACGATTCTTATGGGCGGCACTCTCCCGGTGCTCACCAAACTCGTTACGCATAGGACGGGCGAAATCGGGGAACGAGTAGGCGCACTCTACGCGATCAACAGCCTCGGAGCGGTCGCCGGATGCTTGATCGCCGACTTTTGGTGGATCCCGAGCGTCGGTCTGCCCTCCACCGTCCTCTTCGCTGGAGCGATCAATACTGCCGTCGCTCTCATCGCGTTTTACGCCTCCCGACTCGAACAACCAAATCGCGCAACCCGACCCATCGAAACCGATCCGCCAACTCCCACCAAAAGCAATTCCACCAGCGACCCCGCCAAGGCCACGTCCCCGGAACTTCGAACCATCCTGATCGCGGTCGCCCTCTCGGGCTTTGCAGCCATGCTCTACGAGGTGGCATGGAATCGGATGCTCGCCTTAACCCTCGGCTCAAGCACCCACGCTTTCTCGATCATGGTGGCAACCTTCATCACGGGCATCAGCATTGGATCCTGGATCATCACTCGCTGGACCCCTCGCAACGGGGTGCTCGTCGCTTTCGCCCAATGCGAGCTGGCCCTGGCCGTGATCCTACTGTTTTCGATGTTCCAGTACGAATCCATACCCTACTGGTTCTCCCGGGCCGCGGGCCTCATCACTCGATCCGAGGATACACACCGACTCTACCAATGGCTTCAAACCTCCATCTGCTTCGGCGTCATGCTCGCTCCCACGATCTGCCTCGGGATGACCCTTCCGCTCGCCAGTCAAGCCGCCACATCCGTTCTTACACGCACCGGCTCCTTCGTCGGCACCGTGTTCGCCTGCAATACCGGTGGAACAGTCCTCGGGGCTGCCCTCACCGGCTTGTGGCTCCTTCCAGCCTTAGGCCTCCCACGCCTGCTCGCCCTCGGCATCGCCTTCAACGGTTGTATCGCATTTATGATCCTGCGACACGAATGGCTCCAACAAAAGCGCTCCCGCTGGCTCAGCCTCCCCCTCGGTTCCGTGCTCTTCGTCGGCTTCGTCGGCTCCCTCTTCGAGTCCCAATGGCAGCATTCTCTCATCCTCGGCTTGTTTCGCGACGCCCCCCCTCAAAGCGCCCGCGCCTATCAGCGCGAAGCCAATTCTTACGACGTCAGGTATTATAAAGACGGCGCAACCGCAACCGTCAGCGTCCAACGTCAGATCGTCAATAACGCGGAGAAACTGATGCTTCGCGTCAACGGAAAAGTCGACGCCAGCAACGGCGGTGATGTGGCCACCCAATTGCTTCTCGCCCACATCCCCATGCTGCTTCATCCCCGAGCCGAAAACGTCCTGGTCATCGGCCTCGGCAGCGGAATGACCTGTGGCGCAGCGCTCCAGCACCCATCCGTCCAGCACCTCGATGCCATCGAGATCTCCCCCGAAGTCGCTGAAGCCGCCCGCCTCTTCGAACCCTACAACGGAGCTGCACTCAAGAACCCCAAGCTGCGACTGCACATCGATGATGCCAAGTCCTTCCTGCGCCTCGCTCAGGAACCTTTCGATGTCATCATCAGCGAACCCTCCAACCCCTGGATGTCCGGCGTCGCCGGGGTCTTCAGCCGGGAACACTTTGAAGCCTGTCGACGTGCCCTTCGACCCACGGGGCTCATGGCGCAATGGGTACACATTTACGAGGCCAATGACGAAGTTCTCAGAACCGTTCTCGCCACGTTCTATTCCGTTTTCCCCAACGGCAGCGTCTGGCAAACCACGCCGGGGGATCTCATCCTAATAGGAACACCCCAACCGCTCTCGGTTGACCTCACCCAATTAGCGGCACGTTTCGCAGTGCCCGCAGTCGCCAAGGATTTGAGTCGTGTCGACATCTACCGCCTTCCGGTCCTCCTCTCACGTGAGATACTCTCGGCCGAATCGACCCCGCACCTCGTTGAGGAAGGAGTGGCGATTGAGAGCGATCTCTACCCCACGCTCGAGTATGCTGCGCAGAAGGCCTTTTTCTTACGCCAACGGAGCAACCTGATGCGCGAGCTGGACGAAAACCTCTCCCCGCGGGCAACAACGCTCTTGGCTCGCTACAACAAAACGACACCTCTCCAACCGCTGGATCTGCAAGGAATGATCCTGTTCTTCAACAGCTTCAATGTGCCCGAACCGCTGTTGGCTAGGTCGGTCATGCACCGTTGGCGCACGGATTCGCCGCAAGCTCGCCTGCCGTCCGAGTTCCTAGCCTCCGTCATGAATCCCAATGCTCGTGAAGAACTCAACGCGCTCACACTCGCCCAATCCAAAAATGAAGTGCTCGCCAGCACGCAAAAGGATCCCGAATTACTGAAATGGTACGGTCAAGCCCTCATGCAGACCCATCGAGGCCGACGCTCGGTCGTCCACCTTCCCGATTCGACCGAGCTTGAGAACGTGCTTGAGCGCCTCGTGACGATCGACCCCGCAAACGCTCGTGTCCATCTCCTGCGGCTCGCGGAACTCGCTTGGGACAAGAGCAACGACGACCGTTGCCTCACGCTCGGGGAGCAAGCGCTATCCCCTGGCAACACGCAATACGGCCCGCTGCAATTTGACATCGATCCCGTCCAGCCCGCGAGGATTACCCGATGTATGCTGGAGATCCACCTCGCTCGCGGACAGATCGACCGCGCCACACAATTATGCCGCGAAGCATTCCAGCGAAACTACGCAGGCCCAAACGCCTTTCCATCCCATCGCCCTCTCGAACTGTCCTGTCGAAAGGTGCTCGCACGCCTCGCGCAACAGCCACAACGATAAGCCCCCCCGGGACCGCCAGCACCACAATCGCCCCGCAGCAACGCCCCTGGAACCGCCGACACCCCTTCCGACTTCCGAAGGCCCAGCGCCCCACACGCCCCCTGGGACCGCCGGCACCTTGCCGACCTCCGAAGGTCTATAGTCCCCAAAGGCGTTCTGAACCCTGGGAGCGCCGGCACCCTTGCCGGCTCCCCCACGTCCCAGGACCTCAGGCTATCCCCCAGAAGCACCCGAGACGCTCCAAAGCTCGCATGGACCGTGCACCCTGTGGCTCGTCAGGCAGACGGTGCCGCCGAGCTCAGCGGCCCCGAGGCCTGCCGGCAAGGATGCCGACGCTCCCAAGGCTGCCGGGTCGCGTCATTTCGCTGGATTTGGAATATCAACGTGTCCTAAAATCCACGTCGACATCGACGATTCTGTCGATTCAAGGAGGAGATGAACGTTGTGACAGAGCCATCGTTTCGTATCAAAGATATGCCAAGCGCCGATCGCCCCCGTGAGCGCATGGCCTCACAAGGACCTGAGGCCCTGCGCAACTCCGAACTCATCGCGATCCTGCTCCGAAGCGGGGTCCGTGGAGCGTCGGCAGTTCAAGTGGCCGAGAGCCTCATGGGCAAATACGGCTCGCTCACCGCACTTTCCCGCGCCTCACTCGATGACCTCCGTGCCACCAAGGGCGTTGGCCGAGACAAAGCAATCGGGCTGAAAAGCGCCCTCACCCTGGCGCAGCGCATGGTCCATGAGGCCTGCACTGAACCGCCGCTTCTCGATACGCCCGAAAGGGTCGCCGACCTGCTGCGCGAAGAGAATCGACTCTACTCCGTCGAGCAGTTTCAGGTGGTGCTCCTGAACACGCGACGCAAACTGATTCGGGTAGAACGGATCGCTCAAGGAACTTTGGACAGCGTGATCGTTCACCCTCGCGAAGTCTTCAAGCAAGCTATCAGCGCCAACGCCTCGGCAATCATCCTAGTCCACAATCACCCCAGCGGCGATCCCCAGCCCTCCGACGCCGATATTCGAGTCACACGCGACCTGATCCGCGCTGGCCAACTCATGAAGATCGAGGTGCTCGACCACGTGATCCTGGGTCGAAAAACCACAAGCAATGCCCGTGATTACGTCTCCTTGCGCGAGTTGGGCCATTTCTATGGTTGATCGGGTCACTTTTCCATTCCGCACCCGCTGGCTTTCGAGCTAACCTGCTCCTGCGTCATCCGATCGCGATCATGATCCACGCCACCGCCATCATCCATCCAAAGGCCACTGTCCACCCCTCCTGCACCATTGGCCCCTATGTCGTCGTCGACGCCGGAGTGGTTCTCGGTGCGGAGTGTGTGGTCGGCCCAGGGGTTCATCTCACGGGAGAAACCGTGATCGGGGCCGGCAACCGTTTCCACAGCGGTGCAATTATCGGCGATGCGCCGCAAGACCTGAAGTATAACAACGAGCCCACTCGGCTCATAATCGGTGACCGCAACGTCTTCCGCGAACACGTCACGATCCATCGATCCAACAAACTCGCCGAGGATACTGTGATCGGTTCACACAACTTTTTTATGGCTCATAGCCACGTCGGACATAACTGCACCATCGGTGACCATGTGATCGTGGCCAATGGAGCGCTTCTCGCCGGCCACGTCATGGTCCAATCCCGAGCGTTCATCTCCGGTAATTGCCTTGTGCATCAGTTCGCCCGAATCGGCAGCCTCGCACTCATGCAGGGCGGTTCCGCCGTAAGCAAAGACCTACCTCCCTTCACCGTCGCCCGAGGCCGCAACGGTGTCTGCGGCCTAAACGTCATCGGCCTGCGCAGAGCAGGGATCTCCCCAGAGGACCGCGCGGAAATCAAGCGACTCTACCAGGTCATCATTGGAGGTTCGACCTCATTCCAGAGCCGACTCGACCAAGCCACCGCGCTAGCCACATCTCAGATCGGGAAGGACTTTGTAAGCTTCGCCCGAACCACCAAACGCGGCCTCTGCGGGCCTTCTGGCGGCGCACGGCAACGGCCCGGTGCCCATGCTCACTCCGAAGCCGATCTGGAGGATTAGATTAGATCAATCGGAGCGCGACCGCCCCGCCTAGTGCGCGTAGACTAAGTCGCGCTGGGGATCGATCGCCCAGCGCGAGGCCACGCTGTTCAAGTCTGGATTCAGCCCCCATTGATCCGGAAGCTCCGCCCCCTCGTGGCTCGGACTGCCACCCTTCAAATGCATGCAGCCCTTGTTGTTTCCGATCTCCAACAAATGCGCCATGTCGTCTGCGCTTAGTCGCACATCCGGCAACCGCGCCAACTCCACCACCTTGTCCTCAATGCTCTTTCGACCATCCGCTTCTTGAATCAAAGTCGGAATCACGCTCTCCACCGCAGGCTGAGACAGATTCCACGCGCACGAAAGTTGCAGCATCGTAAGACCATACTTCTCTGCCACGGGGCGCATTTGATCAGCCTTCGCACACCCCGCCTCCACCCATCCTGCCGGCCGGAACGCTCGATGGTCGTGTGAGCCAAATTTGTGCCCCGGCCTGACGTCATCATGGAACACACCGCCGTAGTCCACAACCCGCGTGATCACCTTCACCCCATGCTTCGCAGCCGCCGGCAAGCACATCATACCAGGCCAGGGTTCCAATGGATTCAGGATCACCATCGCCCAATCCACCAAACCCGCGAATCGTTCGAAGTTCAAAATCAAATCCAACGTAAACCCATTCGCCGGCCCCGGTGCCACACCCAACAATTGCGTCAAACCCGACTCTCTTAACGCCGACATCCCCTTCCACACCACGTCGCTCGAATAACCCACCGAGTCCGGGTTATGCAATAGCACGACGTCGAAGTGATCCGTCCGGCAACGCTCCAGGGATTTCTCCGTCGCCATACGCAGGTAACTCGCGTAATCCGCAGGGTTTCGTAACCCAGGCGTCGTGAAGCGAGAGAATCCCTTCGCCCCATCGCGCCGTCCCGAATAAAAGTCGTGGCCTACCGCAGCCACGAGGCAATAGGTATCCCGAGGAACACCGACCAAAGCTCGCCCCAACATTTCGTCCGCCGCACCGTTGCCGTAGACGTCCGCAGTCATGAACGTCCGAATGCCCTCGTCGTACGCCAAACGAACCAGCCGGATGAAACGATCATCATCCACCGGGTCTCCAAAGTGCATGAACCGTCCGCCGCTCCAAGTGCCGTAAGCTGTCCGTGTTGGGTGCATATCGCGCGAAAATCTGATCACTTTCCACTCATCCTCACACCGATCCTGTTGTCTCGACTATCGTGACTCCGGAGTCTTAGTGATGGCAACCACAGCCCTCGCCACAGGATCCTTCCAAATCCTCGGCCTTAGGCACACGACCGAGCTCAAAGGTCTTGGAGACGTAGCTATTCACCGTCTCCTGGAGCTCTTGCATCGTCTTCTGAGCATCCAAAAACCCACGCGCCACCGGGTTCTGGAGAAACTTGCCGCGCAACGCCTCGTATTCTTTCACCTCGTTGTCTGCCAATTCCAAACCCTGCTCCTGCTTGTGCTGCAAGTATTCACCGCGCTCGCTCAAGTCTTGATACTGGCCCTTCGCAATATCGTTGATCATGAACTGGTCCACCTTCAAGCGGAGGTCTTGAAACTCGGGATCCTGGAGTAGGGTCTCGCAAAGTTCTTTGGTCTTCCGCAACACGGCGGATTGTTCAGCGACAAGTGCCATAAATCGATTTGTGTAGTCCGTTTTAATTGAGCCCATGCCCCGGAGACGTAACACCGATGCACGAAGCGACAAGCACTTAACCACAGCTCCAAACCCGGTGCAATTGGGATTCTTAGCTCCCCTCCCGGGATCGCCAGCACCCCTGCCGACCTTTCGAAGGCCCATGTCCAAAAGTCAACCCTGGGAGCGCCGGCATCTTTGCCGGCCTTGGGAGGGCTCACGTCCCACCGCCCCGGGAGCGCCGGCATCTTTGCCGGCCTTGGGATGGCTTCAAGTCCTCCCAAGTCTTCCCGTTTTGCTGTTGAACTTTCGGCAGCACTGGTTTCTTGTCCCATCCACGATGCAAGTGCTCGAAAGCAAACCAACCGCCCCTCGCCAACGCCTACCCCAATGGCTGCGGTTGCCACTCCCTGCCTCCAACTCGTTCACCCGTACACGTCTCCTGCTCGAGGACCTCAAACTCCACACGGTCTGCGAAAGTGCGAAGTGCCCCAATCACTGGGAGTGCTGGAGCAAGGGCACCGCCACCTTCATGATCGCAGGCGATCGTTGCACCCGCGCTTGCGGTTTCTGCGCCGTCTCCACCGCCAAACCCTTACCGCTCGACCCCAACGAACCCACCCGCGTCGCCGAAGCCGCTCAACGCATGGGCCTCAAACATGTGGTCGTCACCGCGGTCGCCCGCGATGATCTCCAAGACGGCGGGGCCGAGCACTTCCGCCAAACGATCCAAGCACTGCGGGCCATCCGACCCGATCTCGTCATCGAGGTGCTCACCCCGGATTTCTTGGACCGCGACGAAGCCCTCAACGTCGTGATCGAAGCGCGCCCACAAATCTTCAATCATAACCTAGAGACCGTCCGACGCCTGACGCCCTCCGTGCGGTCTCGTGCCACCTACGACCGCTCGCTGAGCGTCCTGCGCAAAGTGAAAGATCGACTAGGGGAGACCATCGCCACCAAATCCGGGCTGATGCTCGGGCTGGGAGAAACCGAGGATGAGCTTTTGGAAGCCATGCAGGACCTGCGCCGCGTGCGATGCGACGCCCTCACCCTCGGACAATACCTTCAACCCACCACTCAACACCTTCCTGTCGTGGAGTTCATCACGCCCGAGCGATTCGCACACCACAAGCAAGTCGCCCTCGAACTCGGATTCCGTCACGTCGCGAGCGGCCCGCTCGTTCGCAGCTCCTATCACGCCGACGAATTCGCACCCGCAGCCCCCTAGAATCCGGGGCCGAACCTACTTTGCCGCCCGAGTCACCAAGCGGCCCGTCGCCCGTTCGAGCCGAGCCAAGGCCACCGTGTAATCCCTGAGGGCTTGCACATGGGTCGTCCGTGTCTCAGTTAGCGCGGTCTGCGCATTGAGCACATCCAGTTGAGTCGCAGCCCCCGCCTCCGCCCGCGAGTTGGCTAATCGCGACGCTTCCTCAGCGGTTTCCGTCACTTTCTTCTGCGACACCAACAACTCCTTCGCTTCGATCCACGTGGAATAGGCCGTGCGCACCTCCAATTCAACGCGTCGGGTCGCCTCGTCCAGCGAAATCTCCGCTTGCTCACGCCGGGATTTGGATTCCTGAA
>Ga0172367_10002095_pt1 | contig 27833 bp, 26 predicted proteins | sample Lak10m_FD_114542 | JGI IMG/M metagenome (GOLD analysis project Ga0172367, IMG submission 114542) | Freshwater microbial communities from Kabuno Bay, South-Kivu, Congo - kab_022012_10m | ecosystem: Environmental > Aquatic > Freshwater > Lake | place: Democratic Republic of the Congo: South-Kivu...
CTCTTATACGGGAGGACCATTTCCTCTGGCCTATCTGGGTCTTGGTGAAATATTTGTTATTTTATTTTTCGGGCTTGTTGCCGTTACCACACTTTTTTACCTTCATACGGGATTTTGGTCATTTTCAGCGGGCCTATTGGGTTTGCAAATCGGTTTGCATGCCACCGTATTGATCGCCATCAATAACTTTCGTGACAGAAAGACGGATCTATTAGCTCAAAAGAATACCTTATCAGTCAGATGGGGCGAAGCGTTTTCAAAGTGGGAAATTGCAATCCTTTGCGTAGCTCCTTTTATTTTGAATTTGTACTGGCTTAAGTACTCAGCCTATTGGGCCGTTGGACTTTCTAGCTTGACCCTGCCACTTGCATTCCTAATTTCGAAAAATATTTTTACACATTCACCAAGTCCTATTTTCAATAAATTTCTGGGACAAAGTGCCTTACTCCATTTGCTTTTTGGTGTTCTACTCAGTGTAGGATTTTATTTACAATGAAGATTTTTTATTCCACCTACACTCTTAAACGATCTTCTATTCCATTGAAGAACATCGATTCTTTGAAAGCCCCCTCTGGAGACTTATCGGAAATTCAAGAGTTGGATCCTCCCAATGGCGCTCTGTTGAAAATAGAATGGCCCGACAAAAAAATAGGTTTTTCTGATATTCACCCCTTAACGGATTTTGGCGATGTTGAAATTTTGCAAGAACTTGCTGCCTATTCGAATACTCAAAATTCTCCTTTGATGGACCAAAGCATTTGGATGGCTCGCCGCGACGCTATTGTCAGACATCGAAAAATAAATCTGTTTCTTGAACATAAACCACTTCCGAATAATTATTTATTAACTGCAGATATGCTGGAGTCAAACGGAGCTAGGATAGACTTCTCTTCCTTGGCTCAAAAGGGTTTTACAACACTTAAAATTAAACTCAATTTCAATACTGCCCTTCAATATCAAAGTCTTCTTCATGAAGCAGTTCAACATGGATTGGCTCTTCGAATTGATTTCAATTCCCAATTAAATATTCAAGAATATATTCAGGTTCTTGAAGTTTGGAGTCCTCCTATTATAAAGGCTATTGAGTATATTGAAGACCCAATGCCTTACATCCCCTCAGATTGGAAAATAGCAAATGAAAAATTTGCCGTTCCGCTTGCAATTGACCATGAATATTCGAAGGTCGATTGGTCCGAAGTTCCTGAATTTTCTGTGATTATACTGAAGCCGGCCCGTCAAAAGGTGGATGAAATCATGAAGCAGGCATTTATTCATCAATTAAAAGTTGCAGTCACAAGTTCTCTCGATCACTGCTTAGGAAGCCTTCATGCTTATCATATTGCTCTTGAACTTTCAGAGCGGTTTCCAGACCGAATGTTGAGTCCAGGATGCTTGACTCACCAATTGTTTAAACCCGATCATTTTAGCTCATTGATTTCAGTGGATGGTCCTCTGATTCTTGGAACTAAAGGAACTGGCATCGGCTTTGATGCTGCTATTGAAGAATTAGTATGGACCAAACTCACCGAATAATAAATTGGAATCAAGGTGCAGACTACTTTATTAATCCCCGATGGCCCCCTGAGGATAAACAACGTTTGTTAAACTTAGCACAGTGGGCATCATTCCAATCGGGACTTCAAGATTCCATTTGGGTGACCACTTCGGGATCAACGGCAGTTTCTTATTCCCAAGTAAAACTTGTTGGTATTTCGAAATCTGCCTTTTTAACTTCTGCGAACGCTGTCAACCAGCATCTCGAAATAGATGACCGAGATCGTTGGGCTTCCCCGCTTCCCCTTTTTCATGTGGGAGGTCTCAGTATTTTAGCACGTGCCTTTCTTAACGAAGCCAAATTCTATCCCTTTAGTGAAAAGTGGAATGCTTCGCATTTTATTCATTTTTGCAACACTCATTCCATCACTGTCACCTCTCTGGTTCCCACTCAACTTTTTGATATTGTTTCCCAGCGCCTGCCCTGTCCCGATTCGCTTCGATATGTTATTCTAGGAGGTGGTCCATGTTCACTATCAATCCTTGCGCAGGCCGAAGAATTGGGATGGATCATATTGCCTAGCTATGGAATGACGGAGGCATCATCCCAGATTGCCACGGCGATTCCGACCCCAGCCTCTCCCAATCAAAAATATGATAAATTCATTTTACCCAACATGAAGGTACGTATTACTTCTGTTTTTGGACGACCCCGAATTCAAATTCAATCTTCTGCGCTTTTCTCTTACTATGCGTGGATTGATAATGGCCAGTTTAAATTGGAAGATCCCAAGACCGAGGGATGGTTTACCACCGAAGATGAAGGCTCTATAAATGACTCAAATGTCCTTAATGTATTCGGTAGGTCAAGTGGTTACTTCAAAATAGGCGGTGAAAGTTCGAGTCGATCCCGATTGAGCGATATTTTGGAAAAAATCTCCATTGAAATTTCGAATCAACAGCTGATTTCACCAAACAAAATAAATTCATTACACTCAGCTCTTGCTATAATCCCAATTCCATCGGAAAGGTTGGAAAATGAAATAATTTTTGTTGTCAATTCTGCCTTTTTTTCTGAGGATCTCATTTTGGAAATTGCCAGAACCTTCAACCGCAAAGTGCTCCCTTTTGAAAAAATAAGAAGTATCTATACTATATCTGAAATTCCAATTTCACCCTTAGGAAAAATTCTCATTGAAAATCTTAAACAAAAAATAATGCAATCTAAACCGAAGTGGGGGCTCCATGGCTCCGATTTCCTTAAAAAGGAAACTTAATTGAAACAACTGAAAGAAACTCCCTGGCTAGAAACGGCCGTTTTTATTTGCACCAAATGTCATAATGATATTGACCCTCAAAAACTTTCTCTGGAAGGAAATGCGGGAGAAAATCTTAAAAATTACCTAAAAGAAAACCTTCGCAACAGGCAACTCACTAAAAAATGTAGAGTCATGACTTGCAGCTGCTTAGGCATTTGTCCCGAAGGTCAGCAAGCTCTGCACATTCAAAATCTTAAAGATAATAAATTCGCTCCTATAATGATTATTGATCCAGAAAAAGAAAAGATCGAATTTCTGGAATTATTGCTTAGCAAACTGAAATAAAGTTCTTAATGATTTTTTTTCGATTCTTTATTTAATAATATGAACTTATTTAGGAGTGCCTCATATAAATTTTTACTCTTAGGATAAATCTGACTTTTCATGTAATTTAACCTGTTTCTCTCATTTGTTAGTGATTGATTACTAAAATCCTGAGTATCCATAGATAATTCTTGATACGGAACTTGCAGCTGTTTACTGTTAATTCCACTTCCAAGACTGATTAAAAGATAGAACAGCAGGAAAATCACACTCAATCCCATAAAAAGATAAGAATAAGGGGTCCAATTGCACCCATCACCTATTTCAGTCTCGCCTTGGGCTATTTTGTAATCGGAGTTGATATAATTAAGTGCCATTTCCCAAACCTCAATAAATCTTTCCTTTAAGCAATTTTCTTAATCTGGGCCAATTTATCTTTGTAAATCTGATTTTCATTCTTTAAATTTAAATTTTCCTGCATGATCGAATTTACTTTTTTACGTAACAATCGAACTTCTTCTTCGAGTGCATTGGGCGCCATTCCACGACTCACTTCAATCTCTTCACGTGAACTTCGATCTGCAATACTAAAATCCAGACCTCCCGAATTTGATTTTTCAGGTTCCGATAAATGAACTTTGCTTTTACTGAGATCATTTGATGTATCAACGGGAGCGTGGGCAAGTTTCTCTTCGATATTTTCATCAATAGCTAAACTCTCATCCACTTTTTCTAATTTGATATAACCCTGCTGAATCATACTTCGAACCTCTGATACGATTCGAAATTGGCAGGCAACTTTTTCACCAGGATTTGGCTTAATTTCAGCCATCTGATCTAATATTTTTCGTTTACCGATAGGACCTAGGGTATTTAGAATTCTATCAACATATTCAGGCGACTCTCCCTGAAGTGCTCCTGACAACGTCAGAACTTGCAATCGAGATACAATTTCAACAAGATATTCAGAAGGCCAAGAAAATATTTTCGACGTATCCAACATTTTTTGTTTAAGCGCAAGTTCCCAAACCTTATTTTCAGCGCCAATTAGCCCCAAAAACTGCTCTTGTTTTTTAGCATTTGAAGTTTCAAGCAATTGCAGAAGCTGAAAAAATCCACCCTTTTTTTTATAACGATCTAACATGCCCACTCTATTTTCCTCCAATTATACAAATTCCGTTTACTTCGTATCACATCATTGCTCAGTCGGTCGTCTTGTGCGGCCTGCAAGGAGCAGGCCTCCGCGCCTCCCTCAGTCGCGCCTTGAGCTACTTTGTAATCGGAATTGGTATTATACTTTCGGAAAATAAGAGAACTACTTAAGTGCCTCACGTATATAGGTAGATGCCTGGTCCATTAGCCAAACAACAACGGCAATCACAAGAATGATACAACCCACTTCTCCCCACATCGCCTGACCTTGGTACTGAATGAGCATGGTACCAATACCACCGCCGCCAACAAGGCCGATGATCGTTGCCATTCGGACATTGATATCCCAACGATAGACCGTAAAGGAGATAAAAGGCAGAACAACTTGAGGAACAATGGAAAACCAAATCATCTGTAGCTTCCCTGCACCTGTGGATAAAACTCCTTCAATGGGTCCCTCATCAACAGTTTCAACCATTTCGGAATATTGTTTTGCCAACGACGCAATTGAGTGAATCATTAAGGCCAACATTCCTGCAAAAGGACCGATTCCAACCCAAACTGAAAATATGATCGCCCAGATTAATGCTTCTATAGATCGAACCACATTCAAAACTAAACGCAATAACCAGTAAATTGAAAAAGACACTGGACCTTGCATAACATTTTTAGCAGTTAAAAAACTCAGAACGAAAGCAAAAGGAATTGCCAACGCTGTTGCAATGAACGCCATGAAAATCGTTTCAAAAACATTAACTACGGCCTTCGGAAGAATTGAAAAATTAGGACTGGCCAATCCCTTAAAGAGACGTACTGCTCCGTTAAAACCATCTTCGTCCAGCAGATCCATAATGCTAAATTTTGTAGATAAAAGGCCAGCTGCAAATAATACGACTAAGGTTACAGCAGCTTGCCATCCCCAAAGAGTCTGGTACCAAGCAAGTTCCTCACTATTATGAGTTAAATGCGAAGGCGCAAATATCATTTGTCCCCAAGTAATAATATTCCTTTTACTTAAAAAATAGCTTACAAGGGCTCCAATTAGGCTGAGTCCTAAAAAGAACAAAGTATTCGTTGTTAAGTCCAACAACTGATTTTCTGTTGGGTGAATAAATGCGTAAAGCGCAAACGCTAACAAAAAAGCAAAGCATAAAGAGTCGAATACAGTTCGTTTGAACCGAAATGAAGTCAAAATAGCCCCCCAAAATTAAATACTTCTAATTGATATGTACTTCTTTAGCACTCTGTCCATAAATCTCTTTAAACCAAGAATCTGAAATCTCGTTGGGAGTTCCTTCAAATACAATCTCCCCTCCACGCAAAGCAATAACCCGAGTCGCATACTGACGAACTAAACTTAGAAAGTGCAAGTTGCATATTATAGTTATTCCCAACTCTTGATTTACCTTTTTTAAATAATCCATGACTGAATGACAGGTTGCCGGATCTAAAGATGCTACGGGTTCATCCGCCAATAATACTTTGGGATTCTGAGCCAAAGTTCTCGCAATGGCTACCCTCTGCTGCTGTCCGCCAGATAATTGGTCTGCACGAATATTCGCTTTGTCGCCAATTCCAACAAGTCTTAAATATTCCATTGCCTGCTCTTTATCTGAATCTGCAAACCAGCCCAAGATGCTTTTCCAAGTTTTTGTATGGCCTAAACGCCCCATTAACACATTGGACAATACTGAATGCCTAGGTATCAAGTTAAAATGTTGAAATATCATTCCGATTTGACTGCGAATTAATTTAATTTTTTCCCCTTTTACTTGAGTGATATTCAAACCTTCAAACAGAATTTCACCTGCAGTTGGGTCATGAAGCCTATTTAGACATCGCAATAAAGTGGATTTACCGGAACCGCTCAATCCTATGATGACTAAAAATTCTCCTTTTTTAACATCAAAATTCAGACCTTTTAAAGCTCGAACTCCGTTGGGATAAGTTTTTTCAAGATTACGAACAGAAAGAATTGTATCACTCGACAAATTATCTGATTTGTACTGATTAACCGAATTCATTTCGAATCTCACTTAGGTTTGGTGTTGTTGTTATCTTTTTCAGACTCCATCAAATCAAACATTTTGCGAACTTCATCATAATCTGCATCCGATGCGGGTTTTAAACCATTTACACTATAAATTTTATAAAAAGCCTCTTTGCCTTCTGTCGTGTTCAAAAATTCTAAAAATGCTGTCGCCAATTTGTCTTTCATTTCGGCAGACATTTCTTTTCTGAAAATAATTGGGTCATTTGGAATTGAATCTGAAAGTTCGACAATTTTTACCTTTTTTTCAACATCTGGGAATTGGGTCAATACCAAGCGACGAGCATCTTGCAAAGTTTCAATACCTTTTTCGTTTTTGATCGGAGGAGTATAAAAAGTCGCTCCCGCCTCGACTTGCTTTTGATAAATCATTGTCACAACAGAATCATGTTTCATTGCAAAGACTGTTTCTTTAGGACTAATGTGTCGGTCTTTCAGTGTTTTCATCGGCAAAAGGTAACCGGAGGCCGAAGCAGGATCTACATAAGCAATTTTTTTGCCCGCAAGATCTGCCAGTGAGTTTATTTTGCTGTCCACATGAGCTAAAAATTGAGATTGATAAGTGGATGCACCATTGCGCAGAACCATCAATTTGGCTTCTGCTCCATATTTTTTATGCGCTAAATAATATCCATGAGTATTTAATACAGCTACATCTGCTTTCTTAGTTCCAAAGGCCTCAACCACAGCGATAAAAGATTGAGGTATTGTGACTTCAATTTTATAGTTCGTTTTCTTTTCCAAAAACTCCTTGGTTATTTTTGAACTGTCTTCCAAAACTCTAGAATCCACCGAAGGAATAAAGTGGAGCTTGATGGGATTTCCCTCTGTACCGAGTTCGGCTTTTTTGAAAGTACATCCGAAAGAGAACGCCAATAATACGAACGCCAGAATCGACTGAAAACCTTTTTTCATCTGCCACCCTTTTAAGACAATTAATTGAGGTAATTGAGCTGAAGGAACCTATCAAAATTTCTCTTTCAAAGGAAGAAATCTCTTTGCTTTTTACATTCTTATAAGGTTCAATGTGCCATATGACGCAAAAACGCCATTCTTTGCGACAAATTCTAACAAAAATAAAAAAGTTTAGAGCTGAAAACGCCACCACCCTCGCGGTTTTCGATCTGGACTCCACTCTCTTTGATGTTGGGCCACGGGTAGAACGCATTTTCGCCGAGTTGATCCAAGAGCCGCATTTCAACGAGAACTTTCCCCATGAAATCAAGAAATTAGCCAATTTTAAGACCCACTCTTCTGATTGGGGGGTGGAAACAATGCTCCTTAGAGTCGGTGTTCCGCGAGACAAAATTGAGTTTTATAGGGCCGTCCACGATTATTGGCATCGACGATTTTTTTCAAATGATTATCTCAAATACGATCATCCCTATGCCGGAGCTGTGGAGTATGTTCAAAAAATTTCTGCTCTGCAATCTGACATTGTTTATTTAACCGGCAGAGACGTGGAACGCATGGGCCTTGGGACTCGACAAACATTGCTCCATTGGGGATTTCCATTGGATGATCAGCAAAGCCGATTGGAATTAAAGCCTCATAAGACCATGGACGATGCCTCCTTTAAAACAGAGTGGTTTAAAGTTCATCATCAAAATTACAATCACGTTTTATTTTTTGAAAATGAGCCCAGTAATATTCATCCTATTACTGATGCCCGACTTCCCGTAGAAATCATATTTTTTGCAAGCACCCATTCAGGAAGGATGCATCCCCCCTCTGAGGTTCTGCATATTTCTGACTTTATCCACGCCGAGGAAGAAACCACCTCTTTAACACCTGCCGCTTCCCGGAAAACCCACTAGGATTTAAACAATATGCTTTATTTAATAGCCACACCTGTCGGAGATCCCTCTGAAATTACTTTGCGTAGCCTTAAAATATTGGAAAGAACAGAAAATATCATTGTAGAAAGCACCAAAGAGTCTTCCAAATTATTGAGAATTCATGGCCTGTCTGGTAAAAAATTTTTCATCTTAGACGAGCATAGCAAACCTGAAGACGTCAAAGAGCTTGCCCTGCTTTGCCGCAATCAAGAAGTGGCCCTCATGACGGACTGTGGAACTCCAGGTTTTTGTGATCCTGGAGCCCATCTCGTGGGTGAGTGTCGTCGTCTCGAAATTCCCATTAAAACCTGCCTTGGAGCATCCTCACTCATGGGGCTATTATCATTGGCAGGACAACGAATTGATGAATTCGTTTTTCGTGGATTTATTCCGGCAGAGAATACTAGCCGCGACAAAGCCTTAGCTCAATTAACTCGTGAGAAACGGGCCATCGTTCTTATGGACACCCCCTATCGCCTCAAAAAATTGCTTTTTGAAATGGAAACTTTTTTTTCAGATCGTTCTTTTTTACTGGTTCTTGATTTAAGCCAAGAAACTGAGCAAATCCTTGAAGGTTCTATTCTTCATCTAAGAACGGAGCTGAAAAAGGACAAAGCAGAATTTATGTTGCTTATCTATCCAGACAAAGTCCATGAGAAGAAAATGGATCAGCGAAAAGGTTCGAAATAAGTGAGTTCGGATTTAAACCTTCCTATAGATGGCTTTTTACCAGATATTATTCAGGGGATTCAAAATCATCAAAATTTGATTCTAAGTGCCGCCCCGGGATCTGGAAAAACAACCCGATTTCCACCCGCACTAACTCGGCATTTTCAAGGTAAAATTTGGGTATTAGAACCACGAAGAATGGCGGCAATTGCAGCGGCCCATCGTATTGCCCATGAACAAAATTGGACAGTAGGGAACCAAGTTGGCTTTCAAGTGCGCCAAGGAAGTCGCCTTCAAGATGAAACGCAATTGGTTTTTATGACGGAAGCCCTCTTGACTCGTCATCTTTTGAAAGAGAACAGCCTCAATGAAGTCGATATTGTCATTTTAGATGAGTTCCACGAAAGATCTATCCATGTTGACTTAGCGCTGGGCATACTTCGGGAAATGCAAGAATTGGGAAGTAAGATAAAAATTGTAGTAATGTCAGCGACCTTGGATTCCCATAGTCTTGAAAAATATTTTTCAGGTACTTCCAAGACAATTTGTGTTCCTGGTGTAACAAAAGAACTTAAAATTCAATACAGTAAAACTCCCCAAATTTTAAGTTTAAATTCAACTTTTTTTGATAACTGTTTCAAGATCCTCAAAGAAGCTTTTGCTAATTCCCAGAGAGATATACTTTTCTTTCTTCCTGGAACTGGGGAAATGAGACGCTTACAGGACCAACTCAAAGATTGGGCCCAAGATAAGAAAGTTCAAATTTTGCCCTTGCATGGAAGTCTTTCCTTGGAGGAGCAGACACGGGCCCTTCAAAGAGATCCTCAAGGAGCAAGACGATTGATTCTTTCTACCAATGTCGCCGAGTCATCTGTAACTGTCGATGGCGTTGACGTCGTCGTCGACTCTGGATTGGCCAGAATCCATTTTTTTGATCCAGTTCAACAAATTGATAGTCTTAATATCAAAAGAATTAGCAAATCTTCCGCAAAGCAAAGAGCAGGACGGGCCGCTCGACAGTATGATGGTGTTTGCTATCGCATGTGGACTCACCTCGATGAATCCTCCATGAGCGAAATGGAAACTCCTGAAATTCAAAGAACGGATCTCAGTGAAACCCTCTTATACCTTGCCGCTTTGGGGATTTCTGATGCCAAAACCTTCAGTTGGTATATGCCACCCCCAGAGAATTTGCTAAACGCTGGTTATCAAACACTTCGACAAATAGAAGCCCTGAGTCAAGGGCTAACGGAAGTGGGAAAACAACTTTTGTTCTTTCCACTTCCCGTACGTCTCGGTCGTGTCATGCTCGAATCCCATCGATTGAATCGGCAGGAGCAAGGGGCTCTTATTTGTGCACTAATGCAAGAAAAGGATTTTATAAGCAAAGAGCACGATTGGCTGTCTGTGGATGAAGATTGTGATATAACTTATCGTTGCGAACTCCTCCGAGAATTGAACTCACCAGGGCGGCAAGCGCACCACGACCGAACAATTCAAATAAAAGTTGCCACAAGTATTTGGACTCAGACTCAAGAGCTTTTAAAAATTTTCAAAAATCTTCCTTCGATTTCTACAAATTCCAGTCGTGATTTACTTCCTCGAACTCAAGAGGGCTCGAAGACACTACCTTTGTCGGAAATTTTACTTCCTGCCTTTTCTGATAGAATTTGTCGACGCCGCAAAGATACCGATCGGGCTGTCATGATCGGAGGGCGAGGTTTCAGATTGGCACCCCAATCCGTGGTAACTCAAAGTGAGTTTTTCATTGCATTGCAAATAATAGATACTGGGACTGGAAGTGATTCTCTGATTACTATGGCAACCCCACTCACTCGCCAGGAAATAGAAATTTCCATGAAAGATCGACTTAGTAAGCAAAGTGAAGTTATTTTTGATGAAGAACGTGGAAAATTCTATCGCAAAGAAATTCAAAAAGTCGATGATCTTCCTTTGGAAGACGGTACTGTTTTCCTCCTTTCTGAAAGTGAGCTAGAAGCCTTTTGGCCTGATATTTTTGAAAAAAATTTCAACAAAGTATTATCGGAAAATACCGCCCTTCGCAGCCTTTTTGAACGTCTCCATTTTTTGAAAGAAAAGTTTGACAGTCTTCCTTCAAATAAAATGGAATTTGTTGAAGAATTTTTTGAAAGAAAATGGGATCTTTGGAAGAAAAGATCCATTGAAGAGGCAGCCTATGGCGAATCATCGTGGAAATCCATTCTTGAAAAGGATTTAGCTTATCACTTTCAAGAAAATCTTCCACAACCTATTAAAATTTTACTATTGTCTGAAATTCCAGGATCTATTCAGGTACCTAGCCAGAGCTGGATTCCAATTCAATATCAAAAGGGCAAAGCTCCATTTATAGAGGTTCGAATTCAGGAAATTTTCGGCTTGGAAAAATCCCCATCCTTATTTTTTGATCAAATCCCATTGAGTTTTCATTTATTAGGACCGAATTTTCGACCCGTTCAAATAACCAATGACTTAGCCAGTTTTTGGAAAAATGCCTACTGCGAAGTACGTAAAGAATTGCGATTAAAATATCCGAAACATCAATGGCCTGAAGACCCTCGAATGGGAATTGCTGAGGCCAAAGGACGCCGTAGGTAAGCCTCAGAGGTTAATCACATTTCTATTTCCCAAACAAATCTACCCTAGTGATGATACTGTGCAATTTTTTAGTTGATATCCTAAGCTTGTCCGAATCAGGTAAATTGGCTTATGTGGATCGGGCTCTACTAGCCCCTATTTTTTTCAATTGCAATCTGCTTTTTTAAATCCAGTATCAAGTTAGACGCCTCACAGCTGGATACTTCTAAATCACATTTCAATTTATTTTGCTCCTTCATTAACAGGCGGTATTGATAAACCAGTTCAGAGGGATCACAAATCAGAAGTGCAAATTCCAGAGTAGCTTTTGCTTCCTGATATTTTTTAGTTAACTGCGTCGAATTAACCCATCGCTTAGGTAGAAATTTAAATAATACCAAACTCAGTTAAAAAGTAGACCAAGGCGGCAAGGAGGAAACCGCGGAGGCGCAGCTCCTCTGCGTCGCACAAGGTGACGACGCAGCCAACGAGGGTCTACGAATTAAATGAGTTTGGTATTAGGGCGTGTTTTGAATTTGAGAGGCTCGAGGGCCCACCATGATTGTCCCGGCCGGAACATCTTTAGTCACAACGGCATTTGCGCCAACACGGCACCCATCGCCAAGATTAATTGGTCCTAAAATTTTTGCGCCCGTCCCAATAAAAACGCGATTTCCTAGAGTGGGATGACGCTTCACTGGGTCAAATTTAGTTCCCCCCAAAGTCACTCCATGAAATATGACACAGTCATCGCCAATAACTGCGGTTTCACCTATGACTGCCCCCATTCCGTGATCTATTACTAATCGAGCTCCAATATGAGCACCAGGATGAATTTCAATCCCCGTTAAAATGCGTCCACATTCGCAAAACAATCGAGCTATAAAAAATAATTTTAACTTATAAAAAAAATGACTGATGCGATAAAATAGCATGACCTTTGGTCCTGGATATAACAAAGCAATCTCTAGAAGAGATTTCGCCGCAGGATCATATTTTTTATAAGCATTTAAAAAATCCAACATCTACTATTCAAGTTCCTTTAAATTATCTAGTAAGAAATACCGTTCAAATAATTCACTGTATTTTGACCATCGATCACCGCTTATTCGTTCGTTTTCCATAATTGTGCGAATGGTACTAACCTTACTGTCCAAGTCGTCTATCATTGCAACGATCATTGCTTCAATAAATTTAGGCCTTTTGGGGCTTCCGTATTCTAATTTACCATGATGACTAAGGACAATGTGCTTCAAAATATCCCTCAAACTTTCAGAAAACCCCAAAATACGAGACGACTTTCGATCAATGAGTTCACAAGCAATGGCCATATGCCCCAAAAGACGACCTTTGTCCGTATAAGAAACTGTGTTTTCAAAGGACAATTCATAAATTTTTCCTAAGTCATGAAATATGGCACCAAAAATCAAGAGGTCCTTGTTTAAAAAGTCATAATGAGAAGCAATTCCAATCATTAGTTTAGTCATAGAAAGAACATGCTCTACAAGCCCCCCTACCCAGGCATGATGAATGGATTTTGCAGCAGGAGCACGAATAAAGAGCGGTCTAATTTCAGAATCTTCCAAAGTATCTATAATCAATCTTTTGATAGGTTCACTCTGAATCGTTTGGACAAGTTGTAACAGCTCTGCATACATCTCCAAAGGATCCCTGCTCGATTTAGCAACAAAGTCATCCATATTCACTTGAGCGGCATCAACCCGATCCAGCTTATGAACAATAATTTGCTTTCGATTCAGATAGACTTGGACTTGACCTTTTATGTGAACAATATCACCCACCTCAAATTCATTACTAAGCTCATCTACCCGATCCCAAATTCGACTATCCAAATAACCTGAGTTATCACCCAATTGAAGGCTCATAAAAGGACGACCATTTTTGCCAAGTCCTAAATTTTTCTCACGCACGAGAAAGTGCGAGTCGATCATAGTTTTATCTTCTAACTCTTTTATAAATTGTTTCATTAAATAGCTTTCATTTATTTACGTTCTGCAAGATCAACAGGACACGCCCCATTTGTGTTCTGCGAATCAGCAAAGGTTACTTGGCTTAGGAATGTATCCTTATTTTTCCGTGCTGAAAAGATAAAGCTACCCCCCAGAACATTTAAATATCTCGCATTCGTAGAATTCACGACAATTCCTTCCTCTTTCATATGATGCAAAAAGGCATTGGTAATATCGAGAATTTTATTACATCCGACCCCATGTATTTCACCAGAAACCCGTCGCCGCTGAAATCGACTCACAAAATACACTTTTAAGTCCGTAGCTTCAGTCCACTCGGGAAAATCAAATCCCACGAAAAAGGTTCCCTTTTTTTCTCCCAGAAATTGAGCCATATCAATGGCTCCCCCCCCTTTTGAAAATTCAAACTTTAAAGAAGGTTTCTTGAAAACTTCAGGATTCTTTTCTTTGAAATAGACATTGATCTTGGAAAACAAAAACTTCTGTTGGTTCTCAACTATTTCCAAGGTACTTGATGCTGCTTTTTCTGAAGAGCCATGACTGCCTGTGCTATCGGGAGGAACGTTTCCATGTCCCGCATTAGCTTGGGCTCCATGATTACCTCCGCCACCAGGATTGGAATCTCCGCCCGAAAGCAAGCTGGCATTGAGTAAGTCCCACACTTTTACGGGTAGCCAAATATCAGACGGAATTTCATCCATTCGAATTACTTCTGCATTACTGTCAAAAAAAGTATATCTCGGCGAACATCCCCACATCATCAGCCAAATAATTCCTATCAATAATTCTTGTATATTTCGATAATACCAATTCCGATTACAAAGTAGACCAAGGCGCGACCGAGGGAGACGCGGAGGCCTGCTCCCTGCAGGCCGCACAAGGCGACCGACCGAGCAACGATGGGATACGAAGTAAATGGAATTGGTATAAGATCTGAAATAGAAGAGAAGTGACTTCCTCATTTATAAATTGTTCCCCTGAAAATCCAATTGATCTCTCAATTCAAGCAAAGGCAAATAAAATGGCTCTACTAAAAGACCACCCTTAATTCTCTCTCGAGCTTCTCTAATAAGGGATTGTCTCATCGCCAAGTAGGCAGACCAATAAAAAGTATTGACCAAATCAGGCGAATTGGAAGAAAGAGCTTGAGAACTACGAATCATACAAGGCAAATTTTGCTGGGTTTGGCACATTTGAGCTAGAAGCAATTCCCGCAATCTAAAATCGCCCGATCCAAGATTACGCAATACCACATTTGCTTCTCCGTTATTACCCATTTTGACCATTATATTTGCTTGAGTCAAAAGAACAAGGGGGTCTTTAGGTGCCTGGGAGATCGCTTCATTAATTAGTCCTATCGCTTCATTCTCTCGATGAACCCGCATTAGCCCCACCGCCCTTAATGCTGCAAATAAATGGGAGCCTTTATGACTTTTATGACGAAAATAAAGTTCATAGTTAAACCTGTCCAGATAATCTGAAGTTGAAAAACTCCAATCCACTGTGGCGTCCTTTAAAAAAAGTTCATCCTCTGCAATAGGTTCACTTAAAAAGATTGAAAGTCCATTCTGAATTTCAGATTTATCGTTAAGCATTTCTCCCACATAGATTCGCATCAAGGCCAATTGTTGACGCAAAAAAGATCTGCTTTGCAAATACTTATTCAATTCGAATAAGACTTGCCTTAGGATTGCAGAATCCTTCCTTTTTTCCCAAACTTCAATTCCGGAAAGTGCATGGGTCAATTGTACCATGGGATTGGATTGAAATTGCTTGATACTGATACTCAAGTCCGTAAAGGCATCTCCAAATAATCCCAATCTGATTCGAGCAACCGCTAGATTAACAATAGCACTTTGATTGTTTGGATCTAACCCTAACACTCTTTGGAAATTATCAAGTCCTAACTTAAAATTACTTTCCCGAAGATAAACTAAACCTTGCCCCAACAAAGATTCTGCCAATTGAGCATTCGACAAATCTTCCTGCTGGAGAGTTTTATCAAAAACTCTCTTTGCCGTTGGAAATAAATTTTGATCCATTAAAAATAAAAACGCCATTTCTTGCTGCTTATCAAAACTCGGTTCCTTTATTTGTTGAGCCCTTTTATAGGCGATAAGAGACTTATCATAAATCCCGACGTTTTTTAATCGAATCGCTTTACTCATCAAGCCATCAAATTGAACAACCCGGTCTCGATTTTTTTTCCAAATTGAAAAACCAAAAACACCAGCACCTACTACAACTAAAAAGGAAATAAGAAAAAATAATGAAAAAGAATTTTTTTGAATTTGCTGACGAACTCTTTTATCAGAGGCAACCCCGTAGGACGAAACAAGAGAAGGTTTCTTCTTTGAATGAAATTCAGAATCGACTTGAGATCCTTTCATTTTCTCTTGATTTGGAACCTCTGTAACAATTTTTGTTGAAATCACAACGGGAATCAAACCCTCATTTTTTTCAGCTTCCAAAATGGGATTTGTGATCGTTTGGGTATTTCCAGAATGAGATGTTGGGGTGGACGTCATTGTCATCGTCATCGTATCATCCCGAGTATTGTCAATGTCCTGCCTAAGGCTTTGGACTATTTCCCTAAAGTTTTCATGATCTCTGATATGAGCCCACCTAAGCTCAGGGCTTCTTATTTCATCAAGAATTGATAAATTACGACTTTGCAAGAGGCCATTGACTTCAGACAAATGAAAAGGTCCCAATATGCGCGCAGAAGAACGCACAAGCCAAACAGGCTCCGTTTCATAATTGGAAGACCTTTTAAAAACCATATTTAATCCCTAGCTCTTAAAGAAGTGGGACAATTAATGGCGAAAGTGCCTCTGCCCACTTATTATAATATTAACGCCTAATTTTTCAGCTACGGCAAACACTTCTTGATCCTTTACAGACCCACCGGGCTGCAGAATCCAACGAATACCTGACCTAGCCGCGACCTCTACCGAGTCTGGAAAAGGAAAAAAAGCATCGCTCACCAATACTGGATCAGCGATATTGGGATGAAAGGCCTGATATCGTTGAATGGCATGGGCAACAGCATCTATTCGATTCACTTGTCCCATTCCTAGTCCAAGGGTTTGCCCATTTTTAACGATGGCAATAGCATTAGACTTTAGAGCCGCACAAACCCGTTCCCCAAAAATCAAATCTTTCATAATATTTTGGTCTGGCATAACTCCCTTAAATATCCATTGGGAAGGATCTGAGAATCGATCTGACGTCTGCATTACAAATCCACCAAAGACCGACTTAATATCAACAGGTTTTATGTAAGAGTTGATCCATGGCCACTCTAAAATACGCAAATTTTTCTTCTTTGCAAAAATCTCCTTTGCACCTTCTGTATATTCTGGAGCAATAATACACTCTAAAAAGATCTCAGTGAGAAGATGAGCTTCACCTTCTGACACAGGACAATTGATAGCGACAATTCCACCGAACACACTCACATTGTCAGCACTCAGACACTTACTTATCGCTTCGTTAAGCTGCTCATCTGTAGCAACACCGCAGGGGTTATTATGTTTAACGGCGACACAGGTTGGTCCTGAGAAATTTTGCAGCAATGTTACAGAGGCATCCAGATCTAAGATATTATTATAGGAAAGCTCTTTACCTTGTAAAATAGTGGCATGGCTCAAACCCTTATCGTCTCCTGGCCACTCATACCAAAACGCTTGTTGATGAGGATTTTCTCCATAGCGCAAAGTTTGAACGAGCTTACCTCCCAAGCCTTTATTTACCCTTAAGGGAGCACTGTATTCCTTTTCTTCTTGTAGGGGCCGTCCCAATTCTTGAGAAATCAATGCATCATAAGTCGCAGTCTGAGCAAATACCTTAGCAGCCAACATTTGCCGATCTTGTAAATTCAATACATATTGTTTTTCTTGAATCCATTTATAATCTGTGGGATCACTGACAACTGTCAACGTTTGATGATTTTTTGCGGCAGCTCGAAGCATTGACGGACCCCCAACATCAATCTTTTCAATGAGCTCGGAAAAGGTCGCCTGTTTTTTGACCGCAGCTTCAAAGGGATATAGGTTAACCACTACGAGATCAAACACCTCAATACCAAATCTTTGAAGAGTATCAATATCTTCAGCCTGATCGAATCTGGCCAATAGACCCATGTGAACATGGGGATGAAGTGTCTTAACCCTTCCTCCCATCACTTCTGGAAAACCCGTTTGTTCAGATACATCGACAACTTTAAAGCCTGCCTCTCTTAAAAACTGAGCGGATCCTCCCGTTGAAACAATTCGGGCGCCCCTCTCAGCCATCGGTTTTATAAATTCTGCGAGACCAGACTTATCGGAAACACTCACCAAAATGTTCTTAAACATGAATAACCCCTTTTATGATTTAATTTTATCATTAATAAATTGGGACAAAAAAACGGGAAGATCTTTATTAAAACAAATTTTTTGGCCTGGCAAAGAACTTGGTGGAAGCATTGCGAAGCCAAATTCATTTAAAATGTAATGCGCCAGGATCCATAAAACATTCAAATCATATCCTGCTGCCAACTTAAGCACCACACCCGTGAAAACCTCCTTAGTTTCCATTTTGGATTCAATCGCTATTCCCAATAAGCCATCAGCACCTTCCTTTGCAAAAATATTAGAGTGCATCTTCATAATCAAAGAGTCGACCCGCCCGTCCCCTCCCACCAAATAAGGATGTCGGTGAGCCGCTTCCCAAATCCAGTCCTCTGAAGAAAACTCAGCCAATTTGCAAAACAAAAAAGCAATTTCACTGAGATGAAGTCCCATTGTTGGGAGGCCACATCCGTCAGACTCCACATTATTAAATCTCAAGTGCTTCATCTTGGTGGAATCCTTAGGTCCTCTGCTAATGTCAAATTCTGCAAGTTGACCTTCCAAATAATTAAAATAGGTCTTATTAAATTCATGTTCTATTTCGATGTAAGAAGAAAAATCCCAAGAGTTTATTTCACACGCCCGCAATACTGCAAGATGCTTCCCCGAACAAGGATGACTAATTTGAGATTTTAAGGAATTACTCTCGCATCCCCCCATGGAATTAGACTCAGGTACTTTTAAGAATTCACTACTTTTTGAATTCTTTTGCATTTTTTCCAAAAACTCCAAGTGCAGCTTTGCTCCACAATGACTCGCAATGGAGAGTGCCTTTTCTTCCCAGCTCAAATAAGGTGCCAAATCTTTTGCGATAGGTTTCATTTGAAAGGGCTTCATTAATGATCTTCCAAAGATCTCTGGATCAGTTGAGCCAAAGCATTTCATTTTTTCCAGATGCTTATTGCCAGTCTGAATTTTCTGAAAAATACCCACATCGCCATAGACTGTCCTTTCTACGAGTCTGCCTCGACAAACATCAAACAAAGACGTCCAATCAATTTTTTTAAATTCGCTTTCACTTTCCATTCTCAAATATCCCCTCGCCGTTAGGACTTAAAAGGCGCCCTACCCTATTTAATGAATTTGAACGTGGTATTAACATGAAGAAAAACGACTGTCATTCACTCCTCTTTGATCCAATACAGACCCGTTCTGACTTTAGAAAGTACTGGACTTTGAGCCTATTTTTTCCTTGTATTAAGTCGAATTTTCAAAACCAAGGCCCAGTTTTCCGTTGGCCTAAGTCTAGAAATACATCGCGAGACTAAAGCCTTCACGGACCTCGCCGATTGAATTAGCACAAACATCGAGTGCTCCTTAAGTCGAGCAAGACAGCGCAGACAGAAGCAAAGTTAAAAAGACTGAAAGGGCACTCACTAACAAAATCGGCAGTCCAGAAGTAGGAATATGGAAGGCCGGACTAACGGAGGTTTACTATGGGAATGAGAATTTCAACAAATGTATCAGCTTTGACAGCTCAGCGTACAATGACAACAAGTCAACGTGAAATACAAAAAAGTATGTCACAATTGGCATCAGGATCAAGAATAACAAAATCCGCTGATGATGCAGCTGGTTTAGCAATCAGCGAAGGACTCAAATCGCAAATCAGATCCTATGGCCAAGCTGCGCGAAATGCGAATGATGGTATTTCAATGATTCAAGTGGCTGAGGGAGGCCTCAATGAGATATCCAATATTATGGTTCGAATGCGAGAGCTTGGGATCCAAGCCTCTTCAGATACGATCGCCGACAGAGAACGAAGCTTTCTAAATAAAGAGGTGGAGCAGTTAAAATCAGAAATCCAACGGATCACCCAAACCACAAAATATGGTACAACAAAATTAATTGATGGCTCAGGTGACAAATTTGACTTCCAAGTTGGAATCGGAAATGATGATTTTGCAGATCGAATAACTTACGATGCAGCCGCCACAAATGCTTCGATTGATAACATCAATGTAGGTGACTTTGACTTTTCAACGAAAGCAGGTGCCCAGCAAGCATTAACGGTCATTGATGAAGCTCAAACCACTGTCAACGGGTTTCGAGCAGGGCTTGGAGCTCTCCAAAATCGCTTACAATCTACTGTGGATAATACTTCCATTATGTTTGAAAATTTAAGTGCCGCAAATGCTCGAATCAGAGACACTGACGTTGCCCAAGCTTCTGCTGAAATGGCTCGAAACAATGTGTTATTGCAAGCAAATGCAGCGGTCCTTGCACAGGCCAACCAAGTACCTAATATGGCAATGAAGCTTATCTAAAAAAGTTTACTAATTTATATTTATTTAAAATATTACTTGATGGAGCCCTCCGCTCCACCAAGGTACCGTCCTAACCCGGAATCGCAGGATTCCGGGGGTATTTGATGGCGCACCCAAAAACTTTTGTATAGTTTTTCAGGAGCCCCATTATGCTGGCAGTAAATTGAGCCGAAGAGTTTCCTGTATGAATATAAAAGGCATAGCCCCCGTCATAAATACAACCCCTCTGAGAGCCGTAGAAAAGGTTAAGGGTGGAATAAAATCTGACGAGAGTCATGAGCGAGACGCTAATGGACAGCAATCATCTGGGGATCCACAGCAGCACCGTGAACCCATGAGTGACGAAATGTTTCAAAAAGCAATTGATCATTTAAAACAGCTGCCTGGCGTGAAGGAGCACAATTGGTCCATAGAACCTGCAGAAATAAATAGCAAGAGATTCATTCTAGTCAAAGATTTACAAGGTCATACCATTCGCCGAATTTCAGAATACGATCTTTGGTCTCTACCTTTGGAGGGGGAATCCCCCACTGGAAACCTTCTCAAGAAAATAGTCTAGTGCGACCCTAAGTATACCTCCTCATATTTATCAAGCCCTAGGACTGCAACTCAAAGACACCTTCGCCCAGTAGTTAATTATGCCATCTTTTTGACTCACGCCCATTCTCAAATTCTGCGACAATGGCTTTAATGACAGCAGTTAGATTTACAGGAATGGCTTCAGGATTACCTCCAAACATCGTCGACCAGCTTATGGACGCCGAACGACTTCCTATTAAAACTATTGAAACACAAAAAGCCAAGCAAGAAGACAAATTAAAATTAGTAACGGAATTAGAAACAAAGGTAAATGAAATCACAAAGTCTTTGGGAGAATTAGCAGGTATCAATGGCTTTATGGACAAGAAATTAATAAGTGGAGACCCCAACATCATTGATGGAACCTTAGATCCGAATACCGCAAAAGCGGGTGAATACATGGTTGAGGTAAATCAATTAGCCCAGCGCCCAGGCGCTATCACAGCAGGCTTTCCCGACAGAGATAAAACAGAACTAGGAGTTGGCTATTTTAAATTTAAAACCACTGAAGGAACAAAAGAAGTTTACATCAGTGGTCCTAACACCACCCTAGATAATGTGGCTCGCCAAATCAATGAATCACAAACAGGAATCCGTGCAGAAGTCGTTGTCGACCGCAAAGACAAAGACAACCCCTATCGAATGATCATTAGCGGAATTAGCACTGGCGATAATAAGGATGTTAACTTTCCACAGGTCTATTTATTGGATGGCGATGCAGATGTCTACTTTGACGAAACACGTCCTGCTCGCAATGCCAAGGTAAAGATTGATGGTTTTGAATTGGAAATTACAGACAATATTCTAAAGGATTGCATTCCTGGAGTAACTTTGGATCTCAAACAAACTTCCCCTGGACGAGAAGTTAAGTTGACGGTAAAGGATGACGCTCAGGTGATCTCTGGCAAAGTAAAATCTTTTGTAGATGCCTACAATGGAGCACTTTCCTTTATTCAAACCCAAAACAAGCTTCAAAAAAGTGGACGGAATCCTAGCTTAGGTCCTCTAGGCGGAGATGGCTTACTGCGCTCTGTTGAAGCCAGTCTACGGCAAACCATTTTGGATCCTGAATATAATGTAGGTTCTTCTATTGATCGACTTAGCACTTTAGGAATTGAATTTAATAGAAATGGAACCTTGGAATTCAAACAAGAACGGTTTAATGCAGTGGTTGCATCCAATCCCAATGGGGTTGCGGCATTTATGCGTGGCGATGGAATTTCAACCGGCTTTGTTGCTCGTTTAAAAAGGCAAGTAAATGACCTCGTTAATGCCAATTTTGGCCCTATAGCAAATAGAAAAAAAGGAATGCAGGATAAAATTGAACAAATGAATCGGCGAATTGAAACCAAAGAGCGTCAATTGGAGAAAAAGGAAGAGGGACTTCGTAAAAAATTCGCAGATCTTGAATCTAAAATGTCAGGACTTAAGACCCAAGGAGCTGCCTTTGGTGCTATGCAAATGAGTGCAGCTGGAAATAGCGGAGGCGGATAAATAGGTGAGCACCCACAAAATTGGACCTAATCTTTTTTTTAGAAATCCCGAAACAATACAAAAATTGTTTAATACAGGAGCGAATACATTTTTATGAGTAACCCTTACCAGCGATATAAACAGACATCGGTTGTGAGTGCGACACCTGAAAAATTACTTCTTATGCTTTACGAAGGTGCAATTCGCTTTACAAAGCTTGCTATTAAGGCCTGTGAAGAAAAAAAAATAGCCGAACGAGGGCAAAATATCGGAAAAACATTCGACATTGTCATGGAATTAAACAATACGCTGGACCATAAAGTGGGTGGACAATTATCTGCGCAATTAGAGCAACTCTATTTATATATGATGGAACAACTTACCAAAGCAAACATTACCGGTAAATCAGAGCCATTGAAGTCCGTTCTTACCAATTTGGAAATCCTCTATGACGGCTGGAAACAAGCAGTAGAAAAGGTGAAGAAAACAGAAACAGATAAACAAAAATAATTACTAAGGAGGGATTGTGTTGCGAATAATCACTTTACTGGAAGAAAGAAATTACTATCTAGATAAATTTTCAAAAATAAACGAGAGGGAGCTTCGATTGTTCAAACTGAATAATTTTTCAGGAATAGATCCCTTTTATGAAACTCGCGAGAGAGTTTTAAAAATTATACAATATATCGAAACAGAACTTTCTAAAGCGGAAGGAAATCTAGAGCTTGGATTTCAACCAAGTAATGTTCAAAGATCCAAAATTCGATCTTGCCTGACCTTGAAAGAGCAGTATATCAAAATAATAATGGAACAGGATCTAGAGATTTTATCTCAAATTGAAAATTATAAATCTGAGATTATAAAAGAACTGCAGGAAATCAGAATAGCTCGCAGGGGAATCGTTGGCTACAAACAGTCCACTCGCCCTCGTGTCGATCGCCAAGTTTAGCGCTAGAATAAAAGCGCTTCGTTGTCGCTTGAAACTTTGCAAATGCCAAATTTTTGACCGGCACTAAGCCGGACTCGTCAAAAAAAATTACTCGCTAGGACCATTTGGCCCATTCGAAGTGGATTTTACTGGAGCTCATTGTGGCATCCCTCTTGCTACTTCCAAAATAAGTGCACTGATAGACATCAGCCAACTAAACTGAAGGAAGTATCCATGCAGACAATGGTCGAAAAAAATAGAGATTCCAGTTCTCAACGGAACATATCGGACACCCTCCGATTAAGTCATTCACCAAAAACCAAATCAAATACTTTAAGTACAGAACTCGCCGCTATTCTGATAAATGCCCGAGTTCTGATGGGTCACGAGGAATGGCACCTTGCCATCAACCTCCTGCGGGCGGCAACTTACAAGGATTCACGCAACTTTAAATTGTTGGACTTGCTCTGTGAATGCTTAGAGAAAGTCGGATCCTGGGACGAACTCCTTCAAGTTCAAAAGGCCATCGTAAAATTTAACGTCACTTTTGATACAATCTATCATTTAGCAAATACCCACTATAAATTAGGACAGGATGACCATGCATTACGATGCTATTTTGAGTGTTTAGCTCTCATGAAGTGTGATCCTGAAAAGCTCTTTGAGGTTTATAAAAATCTTGGAAACATTTTTGTACGCCAAAAGGACTTCGAAGGTGCTGAAGAATATTACAATCGCGCCTACGTGCTCGATCGCCAGGCGGATATGGTTCTTGTGAACTTTGGGACACTTGAAGTCCAACGAGAAAACTACGATAGGGCCTTAGAATGCTTCCGCCAAGCCATTGAAATCAACTCTCAAAATGATCGTGCATGGATTGGATTGGCCTTGGTTCATAATTACTTTGGTGATCATGACCTTGCCTGGGGAAATATCGAACGAGCCATAGATATTAGTTCAAAAAATCCAACCTCTCTGCAAATCTATGCCACTTGGGGCCTACAAAGACAGCGCATTGAACGGCCCATGGAAATTCTTATGAATGTCATTCATGAAATTGAATCCAGCACAACTCTTTTTCTACTTTTAATTCAGATGCTCATACAGAGCGAAAAATTTCAGTTAGCTCGATTGGAAGCCGAACGCGCTTTTTTATTGGATCCAATGAATGAAGAACTTGCCCGTATGATACCCCATTTGAAAGAAATGGCAATGAAGTAGGAAGGTTTGAAAAGGAATATAGGATATAATTCAAAAGGAGCCCAAAAAATGAACAGAAACTATTTAGAAAAAGATGAAAATTTACTTATGGAAAAGTTAGATAAAATTACAAAGCTTTTATCAAGCCTTGCTTTGTCCCAACGTTACAACGCTGAAATTGAAAAACTCAAAATTCTAGAGGAACTTGTACGGGAGCAAATTCGACATGAAGATACTCATCATCCAACTTGCTAGATTCGGAGATATCTATATGACCTGGCCCATTTTGAGGGCCATTAAAAGAATTCATCCTGATGCGGAATTGCACTTTTTGACTCGGTCTCGATTTGCATCTGCCGCTGATGGTTTGGAGGTAATTAGCCATTTTTGGCAATTGAACACTCCCCACTTGTTAAATCCTCTGGTGGAAGATCAACTCGAGGTTTCGGTGAAGAGAGTGACCTCATTTGTCAATGAGCTTCGCTCCCAAAAGTTTGATTGGGTCATTAATTTGACATTTTCACCGACTTCAAGTTATTTGACTCACTTTATTGCAAATAAAAGGGCCAAAACCAGTGGATACTCTCGCGATGAGGAAGGGCATCTTTTTATTTCAGATCCAGCAAGTGGATATTTTTACAGCCAAGTTGGTATTAACAGACACAACAGACTTCATTTAACGGATATCTTTTCGGCAGTTGTTGGAATAGACTATCACCCCGAAGATTGGCGTGCTCCTGTAGTTGAAAATCTAAATATGAACTTGCCGAAACAATATCTCACTCTTCACATAGGAGCTAGTGAAAAAGGAAAGCGCCTCAATGGTTTTATGTGGGCAAGCATTATCAGAGAATTTTTGAAAAAGTCCAAAGATCGACATATAGTACTGGTTGGCTCCCCCGATGAATATCCTGTATCAGAGGAAATAGTCAGTCAAGTCCCGGGTGAATATATTGTAAATTTAGTGGGGCAAACCAAATTGCGCGACTTGTTTATGATTTTGTCTTGTTCCGAACTCCTCGTCGGCTGTGACAGTGCGCCGATCCATATTGCAGCTCTAACAGACACTCCTGTTTACAATTTGTCTTTCGGGAATGTAAATTTTTGGGAGACCGGTCCGAAATCATCAATGAGTTTTATTGACCGAATTCCAACAATTGACTCCCTACATACTGCTCAAATTGGCCAACATATCTACGAAATATTACAAGGTAACTCCCCTCCACGACTAATTACTCGGCATGATGGTATTGAAAGTTATGTTGCACCCCAGGCACCTAGCGATGCCTTTATTTGGAATTTAATAAAAGCACTCTATTTCAATGAAGCCTTTCCTCTTTGTGAAGACTATACTTTTTACGAAGCTGCCGTTAAAATTCAGGAGACAACCCGAGTTGTCCTGAAAAGCATCGCCGACCTCCATGCATCAGCCCCAGATTCTCTCCATAAAATATTGGAGGCCTCTGATGCAATTTTCAAAAAAATTGGAACAATTACCCCCAAAGCCCAGCCCCTCATTGGTTGGCTCGAATCCCAAAAGATTATGATTCGGCCAGGACCTCGCTCACAAGTTCTTCAGGATACCCTCGAAATCTATGAAACATTGAATAAAGTTATTAATCTATATATCCCCGAAGATGAAGTTCAGGGACAAGGAGGAGAGAATCATGGATAAATTTTCCGTAACAGGTAGTAAGCTTCGGGAATTTTACTCAACAGAAACAAAACTAGCTGATGTATTCAGAGACATCGAACGAGAGCTTGCAAACTCAGAAATGGTTGTTTGCCAATATATTGTCAATGGCTTGGCACTCTCTGAAACAGATGAATATAAGTATTCTGAAGTAAAATTAATTGAAGTTGAATCTTTTGAATATCTTGTTGAGAAGACTGGCAATCTCGTTCATAAAGTCGTAGGCGGCTGGTTGGATGGACTTCCTGAGCTCATTCATGCCTCTGAAAAATACAGTGATGAGGTTCGCTCTGGCTTTTCCAAAATCAGCTTAAAGAAAATCTATGACTTAGTAGAGAATTGTCAGTATTTAATAAATAGCATTGATTCAATTCGGGCTTTACTTGGCGATCAGGCTAGCGGTATCATTATCCCGTGGGAGCAGACTTTGAACAATTTGAAAATGGCATGCTTTGAATCTCTTCGCTGTGTTGAGCAAAAGAATAATAAAGCATTAGCCGATACATTAGAATATGATCTGCCTCATAATTTACAAATTTTGCTGAACCACTTAGATAAATTTGATGCTTTTTTATTTGGGGAACAAAAAATTGAAAATGCAGGCCGAACAAACAAAATCCAACAAAATAGTACTTTGGATCGGCGAAAATCTTACAACTGATTGTTTTTCAGGTGAGCTTTTCAAAGAAAGTCATACCATTTTTGTGCCGAATCTCGAAAAGGCAGGAGATATTAAGACTCTCCAACAGGTCTCTTGGCCTCCGTCAGACGTGAGTTATATAGTGATCAATGCAATAGAAGACTCCGTGATTTCAGAAAATTTGAATTCAATTTCAAAATTTGGAGAACAGTATCCGGCTGCTCCAATATTGTATCTAATGAGCGAAACCCCATTGCTCGACCTAAGAAAAATAATCAACCACCTTCCCTCTGCGTACCTCTTACAATGGCCCAAAGAAAAAGACCTCTTGACTGAAACATTAGATATGATGAGGAAACAGCATCAGAATTTGGGCGAAAAATATTTTTTGCGCCGGCAGTCTTCTGAAAGACATCGAAAGTTAGAAGCGTTAACCGTCTCGCTAGAAAAGACGGTTCAAGAGAGGACCCTATTTCTATCAGAATCTACTAAAGAAGAGGAAGAAAAGCTTAATAAGCAGCGACAGTCTGTCAAATTTATCAAAGATTTAAGTCTCTGTCGTTCCGAGGAAGAAATCTTATCTATTCTTCGCCGAGATCTTAAGAGGTTTCATAAATTGCGCGAGCCTATATTGTGCCTCCCTGATTATCAAAATCATAATCTACTCATCACTTTTATAGCAGGTCATTACCATCGCTCTCGGATAGAAATCGACCCGCAGGTATCGGGAAATTCATGGACTATTAGCCCCGAAGCCCTAGAAATTTTGGCCAATCACTTTCAGCGTCCTTTTATTCGTACATTTCAGATGTCTTTTACCGGAGGCTATCGTCCTTTCCGGATATACATTGAAGCGGATTTGCACGACGAAGAAATTCGGGTATTATTTGATTATTTACAAGATCGATTGCCCTATTTAAGTGTCGCCTATGATCGTATTTTTTTCGAGACTGAGCTAGCAAGCTTCTCCTATCGGTGGGAAAATACTTTTGATAATATTTCTGACCCCATTGCAATAGTTGATAAAAATTTTAATATCGTACGTGCCAATAAGGCGTTTTTTAAAAATGAAACTTCCTTTTCAACTTGTTTTGAGGTCTTTGCAAATCGAAATTCTCCCTGCGAAAGTTGCCCACTTCAATTTTGTGGAGATTTGAATCAGACTCGACAAATTCGCAGCGGAAAGAGAATTTATCAAGTTTTCAGCTACCCCATTCAAGAGCAAGAAGGTACAGGTACAGATACAGGTACAGATACAGATACAGATACAGATACAGATACAGATAC
>Ga0172367_10002097_pt1 | contig 27823 bp, 26 predicted proteins | sample Lak10m_FD_114542 | JGI IMG/M metagenome (GOLD analysis project Ga0172367, IMG submission 114542) | Freshwater microbial communities from Kabuno Bay, South-Kivu, Congo - kab_022012_10m | ecosystem: Environmental > Aquatic > Freshwater > Lake | place: Democratic Republic of the Congo: South-Kivu...
AGGCCGTCAAGAGCTACATCGGCCGCCATGAACCGGAAATCCTGACCCATCTGGAGCTGGTGGTGAACACGGTCAGTATGGAGGAAGCAGTGCAGCAGGAGTTGAACATCAAGGCGACAGAACTGATGGGCGAGCCTGAAACGATTGACGCCCAGGAGGTCGTACCGACACCCGATTGAACCGCCCAGCAGCACAAGATCAATTCAAGCTAGCTGTTGAGTTGCAATAGGTTGTTCCCGACGAGCCGGGAGGCTGGGGGCTTGTTGCCCAATGCCGAGTGCGGTCTTCGGGCGTTGTAGTAGCTCAGGAAAGCCGGTAGCCAGGCAGTGCGCTCCTGGCTGGTGGCCCAGACGCGCCCATAGGCCCACTCCCTCAGACAGGTCTGGATGAACCGCTCTGCCTTGCCATTGGTCTGCGGTCGGTAGGGACGGGTAAACGTGTGCTTGATACCCAAGGCTTGACAGGTCTTGTTGAAGATCTGGGACCGGTAGGCTGAGCCGTTGTCCGTGATCAGGCGCTCGATCTTCACACCCAGTGCCGCGTAATGCGCCACTGCGGCCTTCAGGAATTCAACCGCCGAGCCCTTGCGCTCGTCGCTGTGCATCTGCACAAAGCCTGCACGCGAGTGGTCATCAATGGCCACATGCGCAAACTCCCAGCCTGCCCCCGTGACCGAGTCGCGCGGATCGCCCGTTACACGGTGGCCCGGACGCACGATGCGCCCAAGCTTCTTGGTGTCCATGTGCAAGAGTTCACCGGGCGCCCCACGCTCGTAACGAAGCACTGGCTCACGCGGCTGCAGAGCCTTCAGGCTCGACAGGCCCAGCCCCGCCAGAAAGCGGCTGACAGTCGCCACGCTGCGCCCGACCTGAGCGGAGATGGTGCGCATGGGCATGCGCGCACGGCGCAGTCGCTCCTGCCCGGTGTCAATTATCTTGACCGGTCGGCGTCAATTATCCTGGCCGGTGGAAGCGAGGCATGTTGGGCTTAGCCTATCGTCTTTGACGTTGGTTTTTTGCTCTGCTCAGACGGGGCGCGCCCCGTCTGAGCAGAGCGGCGGCGGAAACTCTCCACATTCATCTCGAAGATCGTCGAGTGGTGCACGAGCCGATCGACGGCGGCGAGGGTCATGGCGGGTTCGGCAAACACGTGATCCCAGCCAGAGAACGGCTGATTGGCGGTGATCGCGATGCTGCGGCGCTCATAGCGCTCGGCAATCAACTCAAACAGCACCGACGTTTCCGCCTGGTCCCGACGAACGTAGCTGAAGTCATCGCAGATGAGCAGGTCAAAGCGGTCGAGCTTGGCCAGTTCGGCGGGTAAGCGCAGGTCCCTCCTTGCAGACTGAAGCCGCTGTACCAGTTCGCCCGTACGAGCAAACAGGACGCGGTACCCTCGCTCGATCAAGGCATGCCCAATGGCGGCGATCAAATGCGTCTTGCCGACCCCGGGCGGGCCAAACAGCAGGATGTTCGCCCCTTGCTCAATCCAACTGTCTCCCTCGGTCAGCGCCGTCACATGCGCTTTCGAGACCGTCGGCACGGCGCTGAAGTCGAAATTCGCCAACCGCTTGTCAGGGGGCAGCGCTGATTCCATCCGATGCCGATCAATCCGGCGGGTCTCCCGCTCATTGACTTCATGCTCGCACAACGCCGTCAGAAAGCGCTCGGCAGTCCAGCCCTCGCGGTTGGACTGCTCCGCCAAGTCGGACCACAAGCGCTTGATGGTGGGCAGACGCAACTCGGTAAGCAGCATGGGCAAGGTGGCCGATTCAAGTGCACTCATGCGCTCACCCCCATCAGGCTGTCGTAATCGCTCAAGGCGGGCAACTTCACCGTGACCTCCGGCACCGGCGTGTCCTTCCGGGCAAACTGCTCCTTCAGTCCCTCCAGTTCGGGCAAGGTACCGGCCTGTAGCAGGTCGCCAAGCACTTGAGCCAACTGCACCTCGCAAGCACCGTTGGCCGCCAGATCGAGCAGGCCGACCATGACCTTGCAGGCTTGCCTTTCCGGTAGCTTCTCGCTCAGACGTTCCCAAGTCAGTCGATATTCGGCACGGGGAAACATGTCATCGCGCAGGACCCAGCGCGCAAAAGCGCCAGGCTTGCGCTTGAGCGTCGGCACCAGGTGCCGGTAGTCGATGACCTTGCCCCGCTGCTTGCCGGGCGGCACCACACCGCGCACGGTGTCAAAGACGCACACGTCGCCCAGCCAGGCTTCCATGCGCTCCGGATAGAGCCGGAACTTGGGGCGGTGCCCAATCAGCCGCGAGGGGACGCTGTAGAGGATGCGCTTGACGCTGACGGTGCTGTACCTGGTGACTCGGGCATCGATCTCCTCGTACTCGCTGGTACGGCGCACGGGTAATGCCTTGAGTACCGCACGCTCTTCGCTGACTTTGGCTGACACGCGGCGGTTCATGCGCGCGACGACCTCGGCAACGAAGCGCCGGTAGTCCGTCAGCTCGGCAAAGTGGCGATGCCCGCGCAGCAGAAGTGCCTGCTCAATGGCGTTCTTGAGCGTGCCCTGGCGGGACTCGATGCTTCCGTTCTCGTGCGATTCGCCAAGATTGTTGCGGCTGGCCTGCATCCCGTAGTGTTTGCACAGGTCACCGTAGCGCCGGGTCAGTTCTTCCTGTTCGGCCAGGTTGTTGAAGGCGGCGGACAGGCTGTCGGGGCGGTGCTCATCAGGAACGCCGCCCAACGCCCATAGGGCATTCTGCAGACCCTGGGCCAGAACTGCAAAGCTTTCGCCACCCCGCACGACTTCGGCATGACGCCAGCCTGAGTAGGCCAGCGCGCACTGGTACAGTCGGTGCGGGAATGCTTCGCCGGCGACCATGACTCCGAGACCGTCGCACACGGTGAAATCCGACAGCACCAGTCGCCCGGGCGGGTTGGCCTGGGCGAAGTAGATTTCCTTCTCGCTCCCATGTTCGGCGCGCCAGGCACGCACCCGTCGCTGGAGGGTGCGCAGGATGCCGTCACCGAAGCGATCACCGTGACGCTGCTGTAATTCCTCAAACAGGGTTCTTCCTTGCAGACCGGGTTCGGCTTCCAGCAGCGGTACCAGCTCCGCTTCCCAGACGCCGGCCAGCGGATCCGCTCGCGTTCGCCAGTGTCGCGGTCCTCGCTGTGATGGCAACCTCTCTGCCTTCTCGATCCGCCGTGCCGAACGCACGCTGACCCCCATTCTCGCCGCCGCAATCTCTTGCGTGGCCTGCCTTCTCATTGCTTTGTACTTGCGCACTTGTTGGTCCGTTATCTTCTTGCCGGGCACTCAGCGCCTCCTTACATGACTCGTAAGGAGACCACTGTATCCCTCGCTTCCGGACCTTCCCGGCTTCAGGCCCAACCGGCCAAGATAGTTGTCGTCAACCGGTCAGGCTAATTGTCGCCGGCCACGCTCCACCCTCTGGGCAAGTTCTGCCCCTATGGTGCTACGGGTGCGGTGGGGCCGGGAACTGCGGTCATACAGTCCATTGAGGCCTTGGTCTTCAAAGCGCAGTTGCCATTTGCGAGCCGTACGCGCACTGATGCCGCACGCTTGGGCTGCAGCCACCAAGCCCAGTAAGGCTATGCGTTCAATGAGCAACTTGCGTCCTTCAAACGTTAATCTGGCATTCTTATGACTGTTCACCTGGTTGTTCTCTCTGTGAGTGCTGAAGCGTCGTAACTCCAGTCTCCCAGACTCTTCCGGGTGAACAACCTATTGAAACATCACAGCTAGCCCCGACTCAGGCGCCCATCACGCTGGCGACGTCTCTGCTTTTGAGAAATATATTTGCGGTGGCATGAGCCAAATGGCATGGCTTCAGGTAGGATTGCGTTCTGTAGTGAACATAGCAAGTCTAGATGTTCACTTGAAATAGACCCTCATTCCGCCCTTGCCGATGGTGATACGGCATAGCGGTAGCGTGTCAGAACGATCAATACCTACGAATGCCATGACCCCAGAACAGGAAGCCCATTTCAGATTGCTGAAAGTCTTGGAGCAACACCCGGAGTACAACCAGCGCCAACTGGCTGAAGCGATCGGCCTGAGCCTGGGCAGAACCAACTACATCATCCACGCCCTGATGGCCAAGGGCCTGCTCAAGATGGGCCGGTTCATTAAGGCTGACAACAAGCTGACCAAGGCGGCCTACATCCTCACCCCATCCGTCATCCGCGAACGCATGAGTCTGACCCAGGACTACATCGCGCGCAAAACGGCTGAATACGAAACTCTCAAGGCTGAGTTGGAGAAACTGCGTTTGGAGCTGCCTGAAGCGTTTGAGGCCGACAACAACAAGCTCTCAGGGAAGAAAGCATGACCGTCACGACCGTTCAACCCGTCATTCTCTGCGGTGGCTCCGGCACCCGCCTGTGGCCTCTGTCACGTGCCGGTTTCCCCAAGCAGTTTCTCTGCCTCACAGGTGAAGAGAGCCTGTTTCAACTTGCTGCCCAGCGTCTGGCCGCCTTGGGGTCTACCGACATTGCTGTTGCCAAGCCCTATATCGTCAGTGGCGAAGAGCACCGGTTCCTGGCGCAGGAGCAATTGCGCGAAACCGGCATCGAGCTGGGGGCTGCACTGCTCGAACCCATTGGCCGCAACACAGCACCGGCGCTGACACTCGCTGCCCTGCAAGCCGTGGAATCCGGCAACGATCCGATACTCGTTGTTACACCCGCCGATCAAACTGTTGCAGACCAACCCGCCTTCACCGCAGCCATGCAGACGGCTATTCGCGAAGCTGCTGTCGGCAGCATCGTCATCCTGGGTATCACCCCGGATCGACCCGAAACGGGGTATGGCTACATCCAGGTCGAAACCAAATCAGAAAAGTCGTGTGCTGGCGCCGCGTTGTCAGTTATGCGCTTTGTCGAAAAGCCCGATGCCGCCACCGCCCAAACCTTCCTCAACGAAGGCGGTTACTACTGGAATGCCGGGATGTTCGTGCTTAAGGCCTCGTTCTGGCTCAAGGCGCTCGAAACCTTCCGGCCAGATATTGCCCGTGCCACGAAAGCGGCGTGGGCGAGCAAGTCACAAGACGGCGTGTTTGTCCGTCCGGCCAAGGCGCAGTTTGCTGACACCCCAAACGAATCGGTCGATTATGCAGTAATGGAAAAATGCCCTGGTAGCGAGTTCCCCATCAAGATGGCGCCGCTTGATGCCGGCTGGAACGATCTAGGCGCATGGGATGCCGTCTGGAACGTCTTGCCCAAGGACAACAGCGGCAACGCCCATCTGGGCGATGTACTCACCACCGACAGCCGCAACACCCTGGTGCATGCCACTAGCCGCCTCGTCAGCCTGGTTGGCGTCAAAAACCTCGTCGTCATCGAAACGCCGGATGCGGTACTCGTTGCTGACAAGTCGCGCAGCCAGGATGTGAAACACATCGTCAATTCACTGATCCAGCAAAAGCGCGAAGAGCACACCCTACACCGCAAGGTGCATCGTCCCTGGGGTTGGTACGACAGTATCGACGATGGCCACCGCTTCAAGGTCAAGCGCATTCAAGTCAAGCCTAAGGCCAGTCTGAGTCTGCAAAAGCACCATCACCGGGCAGAGCATTGGGTCGTGGTCAAAGGCACCGCCGAGATCACGAACGGCGACAAGACGATCCTTCTCACCGAAAACCAGTCCACCTACATCCCGCTCGGCGAAGTGCATCGTCTCGCCAACCCCGGCACTATCCCGCTAGAGATCATCGAGGTGCAGTCAGGCAGCTATCTGGGCGAAGACGACATCGTGCGGCTCGAAGATACCTACGGGCGCAACTAACGATGCCGGTTGTTACCCTCAAGTCAGGCGTCACCTTTCAGACCGACTTTGGAATGTCGATCCTTGACTCTGCAGCGCAGGCGCATGTCGCGCTGCCTTACAGCTGCAAGACAGGCCGCTGTAGCACGTGCAAGTGCAAAGTCTTGAGCGGCACGACGACCGCGCATCAGCCCGAAACAGGTTTAACTGAACAGGAAAGAGCCGAAGGCTGGATCCTGAGTTGCGTCCGTTCCGCCGAAACAGATTTGGTTCTTGAAGCGGACGATCTTGGCGGCGTTGAACTGCCCATCGTCAAAACATTGCCCTGCCGGATCAGCGAGATAAATCGCTTGGCCCCCGATGTGGTTCAGGTTCTCCTAAGACTACCGCCAACAGCAGACTTCAATTTCATTCCTGGGCAGTACATCGATGTCATTGGCCTGAACGGCATTCGCCGCAGCTATTCCTTGGCCAATGCCAGCTTCGCTGACAAAGTAGTGGAATTGCATATTCGGGCCGTTGAGGGGGGGGCGATGAGCCGGTATTGGTTCAACCAAGCCCACACGAATGACCTGCTACGCCTTAACGGACCGCTAGGCACATTCTTCGTTCGGGAAACGACAAACATCGACCTGATCTTTCTTGCCACCGGCACCGGCATCGCGCCCGTCAAAGCCATGCTGGAGTCGATTGCAAACTTGCCACAGGAACAAGCCCCAAAGTCAGTGACTGTTTTATGGGGCGGACGCCATTCGCAAGACTTTTATATGAACGTAGCCGATATACCGGGTAAATTCGCTTACATCCCCGTCCAGTCGCGCCCTGATGACGCTTGGACTGGTGCCAAAGGTCACGTTCAGGACGTATTGCTTGGTCTGGCCCCTGCATTGAAAGGTGCGGCCGTTTACGCGTGTGGCTCGGACGCCATGATCCATAGCGCCAAGACGCGACTCATGGATGCGGGCTTGCCCGCCAACCGTTTTTACTCCGATGCCTTTGTGTGCTCGGGAACCAATTGATCGAACAACGAAGATTCAGATGAAAGCTGTGATTCTTGCAGGAGGGCTCGGTACCCGGCTAAGCGAAGAAACATCAACACGCCCCAAACCTATGGTCGAAATTGGTGGCAAGCCAATTCTCTGGCACATCATGAAGATGTACTCACACCACGGCATCCACGATTTCGTTATTTGCTGCGGCTACAAGGGCTACATCATCAAAGAGTATTTCGCCAATTATTTCCTGCACATGTCGGATGTCACATTCGACATGCAGGCCAACAGCATGCACGTGCATGAAATGCGTGCCGAGCCCTGGAAGGTCACTTTGGTTGATACCGGTGATGAATCCCTGACAGGTGGACGCTTGGGGCGCGTTGCGGAGTATGTCAAAGACGAAGAGGCGTTTTGTTTCACTTATGGTGATGGCGTAGGTGATATCGACATTTCTGCCACAATCGACTTCCACCGCGAGCATGGTAAATGGGCAACGCTAACGGCCACCTATCATCCTGGCCGTTTTGGCGCACTGGACATTCAGCAACAGCAGGTTATGAATTTCACGGAAAAACCCAAAGGTGACGGCGCCATGATCAATGGAGGTTTCTTCGTGCTGTCCCCCAACGTGCTGAGCTATATCAAGGGCGACCAGACGATTTGGGAGCAAGAGCCCCTGATGAAACTGGCCGAGGATGGGCAGCTCATGGCCTACGAACACCAAGGTTTCTGGCAACCCATGGACACGCTTCGAGACAAACATCACCTTGAGGAACTCTGGGCCAGTGGCAAGGCCCCGTGGAAGAAGTGGGAATGATGATGCGGCCAATCAGTTCCGATTTCTGGAAAGGTAAACGCGTTTTTCTCACCGGGCACACTGGCTTCAAAGGCAGTTGGTTAAGTCTATGGCTGCAATCCATGGGCGCAGAACTGCATGGATTCGCGCTTCATCCACCCACCACCCCAGCGCTGTTTGACGAAGCCAACGTGGCTGCTGGGATGAATAGCACGATAGGCGACATCCGTGACTACAACGTTGTCCTTGCCGCAATGCATGCCTGCAAGCCGGACATCATCATTCACATGGCCGCTCAGCCGTTGGTGCGCTACTCCTATCAAGAACCAGTCGAGACCTACGCCACCAACGTCATGGGCACGGTGCATGTGTTGGAAGCCGCGCGTCAGGTGGGTACAGCCAAGGCCATCGTCAATGTCACGACCGACAAGTGCTACGAAAACAAGGAGTGGATCTGGGGCTACCGCGAAGACGAACCCATGGGGGGCTATGACCCCTACAGCAACAGCAAAGGATGTTCGGAACTGGTCACCAGCGCCTATCGTCGTTCTTTCTTCCAGCAAAGTGACATTGCCCTGGCTTCGGCCCGCGCCGGTAACGTCATCGGAGGTGGTGATTGGGCTACTGACCGCCTGGTGCCCGATATTCTCCGGGCGTTTGAGAAATCTCAACCCGTCGTCATTCGTAACCCGAACGCTACGCGTCCCTGGCAGCATGTACTGGAGCCATTGTCCGGCTACCTCCTACTGGCCGAACGCCTGTTCAGCGAAGGGCAACCCTTTGCTGAAGGGTGGAATTTCGGGCCACATGACGACGATGCCCGGCCAGTCCAATGGATCGTAGAGGATATGGTTAAAACATGGAGCAAAGGCGCCAGTTGGCAGTTGGATGGTGGCGAACATCCCCATGAAGCCAACTATCTCAAGCTGGACATCTCCAAAGTGAAGAACAAACTCGGTTGGCAGCCGCGATGGCATCTTGCGTCGGCACTCGAAAAGATTATCGAGTGGCATCGCGCGTGGTTGGATAAGTCCGACGTACAAGCCAAGTGCCTGCAACAGATCATCGAGTATCAAACCACCCATATTTGATCGGAATTCAACATGACCACGGCTGCGAATCAAACAAACAGCAAGACACCCGAGAGTATCCGCCAGGAAATCGCCGAACTCGTCCAGCAATACGCCGACATTGTTTATGCCCCTAAGCTCTTTGTGGCAGGGGAAACAGTAGTTCCCGTTTCAGGCAAAGTCATTGGTGCCGCCGAGATCAAGAACATGGTCGAAGCCAGCCTAGACGGCTGGCTAACGACCGGCCGCTTCAATGCGATGTTTGAAGAACGCTTGGCCATGTACCTCGGCGTTAAATATCTCATCACCGTCAACTCGGGCTCTTCGGCCAATCTGGTTGCCTTTTCCACGCTAACGAGCCCCAAGCTCGGTGATCGTGCCATCAAGCCGGGTGACGAGGTGATCGGCGTAGCCGCAGGCTTCCCGACCACTGTCAACCCAATCCTCCAATTTGGCGCAGTTCCTGTATTTGTTGATGTCGATCTTGCCACACACAACATCGATGCAAGCAAAATCGAAGCGGCGATTAGCCCGAAAACCAAGGCCATCATGCTCGCCCATTCTCTGGGCAACCCGTTCAACCTGGATGTAGTCACGGCGCTGTGCAAAAAATACAAGCTCTGGTTGATCGAGGATTGCTGCGACGCACTAGGCGCCACCTACAAGGGCCAGATGGTGGGCACCTTTGGTGATATTGCCACCCTGAGTTTCTACCCTGCCCACCACATCACCATGGGGGAAGGTGGCGCGGTATTCACCAATAATGCCGAACTCAAGCAGATTGCTGAATCTTTCCGCGATTGGGGGCGTGACTGCTACTGCCCGCCCGGCAAGGACAACACCTGCAACAAGCGATTCTGCTGGAAGCTGGGCGACCTCCCTGAAGGTTATGACCACAAGTACACCTACAGCCACTTGGGTTACAACCTCAAGATCAGCGATATGCAGGCAGCCTGCGCGTTGGCCCAACTGGATCGCGTGGACGAGTTCATTGCCACGAGAAAGGCCAATTACGCCTACATGAAAAACCGTCTTCAAACTTGTGCCGACTTTCTTCATCTGCCAGAGCCAACGCCCAATTCGGATCCGTCTTGGTTCGGTTTTCCAGTAGTTCTCAAAGAAACTACTGGTATCAAGCGCGTCGATCTTCTTAATTACTTGGATCAAAACAAAATCGGCACCCGTCTGCTTTTCGCCGGTAATCTGGCCCGCCAGCCCTACATGATCGGTCGTAACTTCCGCGTCAGCGGCACTCTCACCAACACCGATATCGTCATGAATCGAACCTTCTGGCTAGGCGTATATCCGGGCTTACAAACCGAACATCTCGACTACGTTGCTACCAAGATCGAAATGTTCCTGGGTGTGAATTTCTGATGTTTGAGTTGCTCGACACCCCTATTCCGGGGTGCTATGAAATCCAGCCACGCGTTTTTGATGATATTCGCGGGCGCTTCGTAAAGGTTTTCCATGCCCAGGCCTTTGATGAACTTGGCCTCGAAACGAATTTCGCCGAAGAGTATTACTCGCACTCGCATAAGGGCGTGGTACGCGGGATGCATTTTCAGACTCCCCCGGCCGACCACGTCAAGCTGGTGTATTGCGTTCAGGGTGAAGTATTCGATGTCGTACTGGATTTAAGGGTTGGCTCTCCGAGCTACGGCAGAACTGCAACATTTCGATTGTCGGCTGATCGTGGTAACTGTATCTACATTCCTCGCGGCTTGGCGCACGGCTTTTGTGCCACGAGTGAATCTGCCACACTGATTTATAAAGTTAGCACCACTCATTCGCCAGAGCATGATGCAGGTGTGTTGTGGAATTCAATCGATGTCGACTGGCCGACTACTGAAATCGTTATTTCAGAACGAGATCGTAGCTTCATTCATCTAGTCGATTACAAGAGTCCATTTGTCTATGAATCATGAAGCAGCAAGACCACAGCGTGCTTTGGTGACAGGAGCGACGGGTTATATTGGATCAAATCTCGTTAAACGCCTACTTAAAGATGGATGGGAAGTACATATTGTTCTACGAGCGAAGTCCGATATTACGGCATTGCCTGATGCTGCCAAAAATATCTTTCGGCATGTCCATAATGGAACCACAAACCAAATGATCGATTTGGTGGCCACTGCCCGCACTGATGTTGTATTCCATCTTGCATCTTGTTTTATTGCGCAGCATACGTCAGAAGACATCGAAAACCTGATATTGAGCAACTTGCTTTTCTCAACGCAGTTAGTTGAGGCTATGGCTGTAAATAAGGTTAATCGACTTATCAATACGGGTACGTCCTGGCAACACCACGAGAACGCGGACTATCTGCCTACGAATTTATACGCAGCGACAAAGCAAGCATTCGAAGATATCCTCGATTACTATGTGGATGCATGTGGATTTTCAGTAACAACACTTGCACTATTCGACACTTACGGTCCAAACGATCCGCGGCAAAAATTGATTTCATTACTTTGGAAGACAGCTCGAAGTCAGCAGCCATTGGTGATGTCGCCTGGAAATCAACTTATAGATATCGTTTACATAACTGATGTCTTGGATGCGTATGTGCTAGCAGCCAGTCAACAGCTAACCTGTAAAGGTGGCGGTCATTGGAAGTACGGTGTATCGTCCGGTCATCCACTCAAGTTGGTTGATCTCGTTTCGGAATTTGAGCGTGCAACTGGAATAAAACTCCCCATAACATGGGGAGGGCGACCGTATCGCCCCCGGGAAGTGATGGTGCCATGGTCAAAATACAACTCTATTCCCGGCTGGTTGCCGAAAGTGCAGCTGAGAGATGGGCTATTATCAATACCCCCCCCCCGTTAAGTATTGGCCTAGGTTCTTTGGCGCCAAAATAATGGCTATCATGTTTCCTGCACGAGTCTCGATGTGAATTACGACGTTACGATAGGAATACCGACCTTTAATCGATCAAATTGCTTGGCGCGAGCGGTCGATAGCGCACTTTCACAACTTGATGTTCGCGTCGAAATTATTGTTTCCGATAATAACTCATCTGACGCCACGTTGCAGGTGATGAAGAATTACGAAGGCAACCCTAATATCAGATACATAAGAAACTCACTTAATATTGGCCCGGTAGCAAACTATAATCAATGCCTTAATTTGGCTAATGGTAAGTATTTTATGATCTTGGGGGATGATGATTGGATTTCAGGAAATTATTGTTCGCTATTGGTTGAAAGTCTTGAAAATATCGACGCAGTTTTCTTGGGAAAGTGTGTAGCAATTTCCCCAGATGGTGCGATTGAAAACGAATCAAGTGATCAGTCATTTAATGCCGAAGGCCACGAATATATTGAAGGTTTCATCACAAAAGACCCTAGGTTCAAGCGGCATGCTAATTTTATGCTTGCTGCAAGAACAAAGGCACTAAGAGATGTTGACGGATTTCCTGCTACGGAGGCTGGTCAGCACAGCGATAATATCCTGTTGATGAGACTGCTTTTGACTCACTGCTTGATTTACAATCCTGCCGCTGTTAATTTCTACTCGGTCTACCCAGACAGCTACGGGAATAAAAATGTGCTAGCTGTTGCTATAGCATCTGTACAGTTTATCAATTACTGGGACTCGATTATTTCGAGACAATTATCGAGTTCATATCCGCCACGCAAGCTAAAGCTACTGCGCAGGGCATTAATACATTCGATTACCTTACTATACATAGGTAGAGTAGTGCGTTACGGCAATGGTTTGATGGAAAAAGTTAAACTCCTGACCGAGTTTCCCCGGTATCAGTGGATTTTTTCATCATTGTTCAGCTGGATATTTATTCGAACTTTATTTGGTAGGCACGGTAATTCAAAATGAAGATTATCATGCTGTCGGAGTATCCGTTCGCAGAAGCAGAACAAGGCCTTGGCGGGATCATGCAGGCGACATTTCAACTTTTGGAGGGTTTTTCCGCGCTTAATCTTCCTGACTTGGAGCTTCACGTTATCACCACTTCGAATTTCTGCTTGACGAGCGAGGTACGCAGAAGTGGCAATATCGTCTGTCATTTTGTTCCTCGCGCCCAATCCACGCTCGGTCACATGATCGTTTCGCCGCTGCGTTTGTTCCTTTACGCGCGGCGCATCATCAATCAAATCCAGCCCGATCTTATTCATGGTCAGGGCACGGTGACTTACCTAATTCTCAGTTTATTACTGGGTAAGCGTAACATCCAGACCGTACACGGCCTTTACCGGAACGAACAGGCAGCCATTCCCAAGGATCAACAATCGACCGCTGTCCGGCTGAAGTTCGCAGTCAAACTGGCGCTGGAGCGATGGTATTTGCGCCGTATTCGCAACCTGATCGCCATTACCGGCCAGATTGTCCAGGTAATGGGTGATGAGGGAAATCACGCGGTGCGCGTATTCAATATCAACAACGCCATCGACCGCGCTTTCTTTGATTTGGCTAAGAAAAGGCTTTCCGCCGCGCCAACCGGGAACTCCATAAATATTCTTTTCGTAGCTGCGATTACGCAACGCAAAGGGCTGCACGTTTTGGTCGAGGCATTCAAACGCCTGGCACCGAAATATCCGAACATCCAGCTGACCGTTGTCGGCATCTGGGATTGGGCACCAGAGTATGTGCAGGAACAATTGGCGGCATGTGGTGAGTTGCAGACAAAAGGAAGGGTGGTATTCACGGGCGGGGTTGGACGCGAGCGACTGATACAGGCTTTCGATGAAGCGGATATTTTCGTTCTGCCGTCATTCTCCGAGAGTGCGCCGATGGTGATTTCTCAGGCGATGTGTGTGGGCATGCCCATCCTAACTACCCGTGTTGGCGGGATACCAGAAATGATCGAGCAGGGTGTAACGGGGGTGATGCTGGAAGCGGGTGATGTCGATGCCTTGACGGCGGAACTGGCACGCTTGATCGAGAATCCGGCCGCCCGCCAGCAACTCGCCACCGCCGCAAGAAAGGTTGGTTTTCAGCGTTACCACCCCGAATCCATCGCACGCTCTACTGCCGCTGCGTATAACGAAGTAATTGTCAATTAAGGAGCGTTACATGAAAGTATTAGTGACTGGCGGTTGTGGTTTTATTGGCTCGCATCTGGTGGATGGTCTTCTCGCCGCGCAGCACGAGGTTGTAATTGTCGACAACCTGTTGCGCGGCCGTTTCCTCTGGGAATCAAGCGCGACGAAGCCGCGTCTGGACAAAGTGGACATCCAGGATCGTGATGGACTGCTCCGAGTGTTTCAGGAAGTACAGCCGGAAATGGTGTTCCATCTGGCGGCGCATCACTACATTCCGTTCTGCGAACAAAACCCCTATGAGGCATTCGCCACCAATGTGACAGGCACACTTAATGTTCTGGATGCCTGTGCGAAAACCAGCAGCGTACGCAAGTTCTTCAACGCATCGACCGGCGATGTATACGCGCCCTGTGGCTACGCCCACCGCGAGATTGATCAGGTGTCACCCGTTTATGTCTACGGTGAAACCAAGTTGATCGGCGAACAGGCCATCCGGCGTTACAAGAGTTCCGTTGCCGTGCCTTTTGATATTGTCATCGGCCGCTTGTTCAATGCTGCCGGCTCGCGGGAGACCAATCCGCACTTCCTGCCCGAAGTGGTGCGCCAACTCGATGCCGGCGCCAAGGTGATCGAGGTCGGCAATACCTGGCCGATGCGCGACTTCATCGATGTACGCTCGATGGCCAATGTCATTCAGTCGCTGACAGAGAAGGCCATGGGCATCGATGTGTTCAATATTGGATCGGGCAAGGTGCAAACCGTGCAGCAAGCCCTGGATGTCTTGGTTCAGGTTCACGGGCAAGCGGTACAAGTCGTGTCAGCCGATGCGCGCAAGCGGCCTAATGATCGGCCGTATTTGTGTCCCTCGGTCGATAAATTGACGGCCGCCCTGGGAAGGGCATGTAAATCGTTCGATGCCGAAACTGCCAAGGACATTTGGGCGGAACCCGCCAGCACACGCCTGCTGTATTTGCCGGCCATGTAATTGAGCGCCCCCCCCATACGCCAAGCCCACCCGATCAAGACGATGCTTTCACGTAACGAGTGGGCCGCTGTTTCCTACCGCATTCTTCAGGCGGTGGCGATGCTCGTTGCGTTTCGCATCATTACCCTCGAATATGGGCCTGCGGTGTATGGGTTTGTCAGCCTATTCATGACCTTTGCCGCGTATTTGATTTTTTTCGACTTTGGCGTGGTGAGTTTCATGCGGACTGAAATTCCCCATGCGTATGCCCTGCATGGTGAGCGCCACGCCCATGCAGTGACAAGGGAAGGCCTGAAAGGGCTGCTGCTCTATGCGGGCAGCGCCTATCTGATCATCCTGGCGGCACTCTATTTATCCGACCGCCCGGTTGCATGGCTTGCCGCACTCATGCGGTCGCCTGAATTTATCACCGATGTAATTATCAGAAATTCGATCCTGTCGCTGCTGATTTATTCGGCACTCATGGTGACGGGAAATCTGATTCTTGCTCTGCTCTCAGCCAAATCTAAGCAATATCGCTATTATTACTTGATGATCGCAGGGTCATTTATTCAGGTTGCCGTTATACACTTTGCGTCTCTTTTCAAACTACCCGTTAATTACCTCTTTGCCGCTTTTATTTTGACGGGATTGCTGCCACTTTTGGGGCTGATTGCTTACGAACTGTACCGCGTAATGAAAAGCTACGACACCACAGTTAAGCTACGCACCTTCAATGGGACTTCAACGGCGTTTTTTATCGTCCAAATTGGCGGCCTCATTGTCAATAATGTGGACGTTTTGATTGTGGCGCACCTTTACTCGATGCACGAAGTGGCCATCTATTCAACCATGAAGCTGGTGATTCAACTGCCGATCTCTCTGCATGGTAGCTACATCATGCAAGCCTGGCCACAGTTTTCCGCAATGCGTGCAGGTGGGAGAGTGGAAGACATCAAAAACCTATTGAAAAATAGATTGCGCTATACACTAATATTTTCTATTACATTTGCAGTATTTTTTGTCGCCTTGGCTCCGGCGGCTATGAGATTGTGGAGTAGTGGATCCTTGGAGGTGGATCGAACCGTTGCCGCAACATTTGCCGCGCTCTTGGTGCTATATACATATTCCGCCTGCTACAGTATTCTGATATTCTCTTTCAATTATATAAAACCATTGGCATTCACGGTGCTTGGCGTCGTTCCCGTTCTTTACGGAATATCACTCTATGGAAAAACATCGGGATTTGGTATTGAGTCGGTGGTTATAGCCAACATGGCGGTTCAAACATTTGGACTTATTGTTGGCCTATATTTCTACTACCGCAAGCTGGCGGGTAGCCTGAAAATAATATAAAAGTGATTTAACAAATGACGAATACATCACCGCTAGTATCAATTATAATTCCAACTATTGGGCGACCTAAGTACATACTGGAAACAGTGCAGAGCGCGCTAGGTCAATCCTATCGCAATATCGAAGTTCTGATCTCCGATAACGTGCCAGAAATCTCGACGCGCTCGATTATTGGCGAGGAATTGGCGAGTCGTGTCAGAATTATCGAACGCCCCGTGCGATTGGGCTTTGCAGAGCACTTTAACGCGTGTGCTCAAAGTGCCAGTGGCGAATATATTATCTTTTTGTCCGATGACGATTTGCTCGATGAGGATTACATTGAAGCAATGGTTAGTTTGATGCAGAAAGATCGGGATATCAAGGCTTGCTTTGGTTACCAAATTATTATCGATGATAAATTTGTTGCTGATGATATTTTTCCAGTGGTATTTCAGCCCAAAATATCCGATATAAAGAATTCGCTTGGGTTCATGCTGGGTTGGCTTTTGCACGTTGGCAAGCCCATCCACAACTCGGCATTTCTGCCGCTATTTTTACGCAAGTCGGATTGGGTGCGTCATGGCGGATTCTGTGATTACCCGGGTGGAGGGCATGTCGAGAATCTGCTGATCATGAAGTTGGCGACTGAAGGAAAAATAGCTTTCGCCTCCACACACTATTACTATCGCGTATATGGGGCGAGCGTGGGGATGAGTTTGCCTTTCGACACGCTTTTCGAAGCGTGTGAGCTGTTCGTGGCCGATGCAAGGGAGTTGCTGTCTCGATCGGGTAAGCGGTGTGGTTGGCTCACTCGCAGCGGAATAGGTTTGTTGCTTCGCTGGCGTAACGCACAAATGATGCTCGGACGGTTGCGCCGCATTTACATCAAGAAAATGTCCTTCCTGGTTTTTTTGAAAAGCATTCTGCGTGTTGGCGGCTTTGCGTTTGGGGTTGCGCGACCCGTTAACAACCGAGCTGTCAGCCATTAAGAAAATTTGAAACTGAATTTTAAAATTATTAATCGAGATTACTTATGTCATTAGCGTTCAATATTTTTAAAAATCTAGAAAAACTCACTCGCAAACCCTTGCAAAAGAACGAGACATATCTATCGGACAAAGGTTCGGAAGAGGTTTTGGATCAAACCGGTCGGATTGCATCAAGCCCAACCCGATATGAGATGACTCGCGATGCAGTCCGTGGGGTGGTATTCGCCAATTTTGAAAACTCTGTTGCACACTCGTATTGGCGCACCCAAGAGCTTAGCCTATTCGATCGCGCCAAAGATCAGTTTGTTGCGCCGGTGCTGGATTTCGGTTGCGGCGATGGTGCGTTTTCAGCCTGCATCTTTGGGCATATCGATCTGGGCGTGGACATCGACCAAAAGGCATTGAGGATTGCTGAAGGCTATAGGCTATACGATAAGCTGATCACATTTGAAGATATGATTTCCACACAGGGTGATCAAAGTGTAGGGACGGTATTTTCCTGCTCAGTGTTGGAACATACGACCCACCTGCGAGACTGTATTCAGCAGATTGCACGCGTGCTGCGGCCCGGTGGAAAATTCTATTTCTCAGTGCCCAATGCCAACTTCACCGAGCAGATGACATCGCTGGTCGATAAGGATTTCGCAACGCACATGAATGCAAGGATGTACCACCGAAATCTGCTCACCAAGGCGGAATGGGAGCAATTGCTGTGCGAGCATGGTTTGGTTGTTGAGACCTTCATCAGTTTCCAGCCGCTGGAATACACGCGTAATTATTTCACCTTGAGCCTTCTGGGCAATCGCGGGTTGGGGATCATTCCCGGGCTGCGCAGTCTCTACCTCAAACTCGGTATGCAGAAGATGCTCGATGACGCGGCCAAATCAATCGACGGCACCGTAAAGCATGGGGCGAATTACTTTGTCGTTGCATCAAAGTTGTCGTCATGAGAGTGCTTCTTGGTCTGTTTGCCGTTTTTCTGAGCCAACCTGCCTGGGCCTATGTTGACCCGGGTACCGGGGCGATGATGATTCAGGGCTTGCTTGCCTTGATTGCTGCCGTCTCGGTTGCGCTGCGCAAGTATTGGGCGCGTGTGAGGTCTTGGTTTGGCGGTGCTAAAGAACACGCCGCCGACGAAAACAAGAAAAGCTGATGTCGGCAACCTCGCAGCGCCATCCGGCCTCGTTTCGCGATCCTTCAGGCTATGTGGTGGCCGAGGGTGAGAAGATGAGCCGTTTTTTGTCGCCAGATGGAGAGGTTGCTTTCCATTCGGCACAGAAGGCTGGTGTTTTTTCGGCGTTGCTTGAGCAGGGCCTGATTTTGCCCCTGGAGGTGATGGCTGCCGAAGATGGATTGAAGCTTTCTCAGTCCCTATTGCTCTGGCCAACGCTTCCTTACGAATGGACCTTCGATGCCTTGCGCGAAGCGGCGCTGCTTCACCTCAAGGTTCATCGTCTTGCGCTCTCGCGAGGTTTTACCCTTTCTGACGCATCGAGTTTCAATATCCAGTTCGATGGCTGGCGCCCCTATTTTGTCGATCTGGGGTCGTTCATCCCCTTTACGCCTGGACAACCCTGGCTAGGCTACCGGCAGTTTTGCGAGCAGTTCCTTTATCCGCTCGTACTGGAGTCGCTGACTGGGCAAGCATTCAATCCCGTGTTCAGGGGTAACGGTGCGGGGGTGACGGCAGAACAACTGGTGGCGTGGCTGCCGCGGTTTTCGATGCTGCGGCCGCGTGCGCTGCTGCATGTCTATCTACCGCACTGGTTGAATCGGCGGGCGACCCAAGGTGGAGCAAATATTTCATCTTCAACTTCGCGCCATATGAATGCGGAGGTGTTCGACGAGATGCTTGCGGGTCTAGCGCGGTGGATTGCGTCGCTGGAGACGCCGCAGCGCTCGAATCAACGCTGGGGTAGCTATGTGGCCGAGCGCACCTACGATTGGCAGGAAGTCGAAGATAAAAGGCGTTTTGTCACCCGGTTTATTCAAGAGACCAGGCCGTCACTGGTTCTGGATCTCGGTTGCAACACCGGCGAAATGGCGCATATCGCGCTGGCGGCTGGGGCCGCCCGGGTGATCGGTTATGAACGGGATGGTGAAGCCGCCAACCAGGCTTATCACGGTGCATTGAAAGAGAAGGCCGCTTTTCTTCCCTTGGTCATGGATCTGCTCAACCCGTCACCCGACCAGGGGTGGGGGCAAAAGGAGTGGCCGGGCCTGGAACAGCGCGCAAAACAAGCGGATGCTCTGCTGGCTCTGGCACTGGTTCATCATCTTGCCCTGGGTTCGGGTATCCCGTTGGCGCAAGTCATCGCCTGGCTGGTTAGTCTTGCGCTGCGCGGCGTGATCGAGTTCATTCCGCCCGAAGACGACATGGCGCAGTCTCTCATCCGGCGGGTGGGCAAACGTCACTTCGCCTATGATCGGGAGGCATTTGTCGCCAGCCTGAGTGAGGTGTCGAAGATCGTGAATACCGCGACCATCACGGCATCGGGGCGAACACTCTTTGCGTATGAGCGTCTATGAGAGTAAGTATACTTAGGTCCGAACGACTGGTCGCCTTTGCTGCGCCCATTCTGCTCTGCATGGCATTGCTGGCAGGCTACTTCGCCGCACATGAAGGCAACATGCTCTCCGATGTGTTCATTGTGTTGCTGTTGGCGATGATGGGGATCGGCGCGCTGCTCGGCGCCGTCACGATGCGGCTCTATCTCCGACTAGGGAATGCCCTGTTGGCTCTGGCCCTGCTGGTGTTTCTCGATGTTCATTTTGGTATCAGCAGCGTTATTGCAACCTGGATGTCGATCAACCTGGGGTTTCTGCCACATAGTGCGAGGCAAGTCATTGGCCTGACCACGATGTTGGGACTGGTCCTTTTCCCCGCCTGGACACTCGGTCGGCTGTTTTCACAGTTGCTCGCCGCCGCAATGCTGGTGTTTTTCGTGTCGAGTCTGTTGCAGCCGATGTTTTCGACGCCGCGTCCCCCTGATGAAGTACAGCAGGTGAGTGAGCCCACCGCCGAGCAGGCCAAAGGGAAGTTAGTTCTGCATATCATCCTGGATGAATTGGCCGCCCCGGAAACCATCAGCCCGTATCTGTCCAATGGCCCGGCTTACGAGGCCGAGTTCAAAGGCTTCTTCGCACGGCATGGATTCCAACTCGAGACTCCACACAAAGCTCCGTTCAATCTCACCGGGTTTGCCATCCCGGCACTTCTCAATTCCATGCCGGCCGATACACCGAAAGAGCAGCTGACGCGACAATGGCAGCTACCCTTCAAGCAATTTTCCGACTGGAAAATTGCGGGCTATCAGGTCCAGGTGGTAGGCGTAGATTTTGTCTCACCTTGTCAGGGCGAAAACGCAAAACTGGTTGACCGGTGTCATTTATTCCCGGCCTTTTCCCTTGCGCCTATATTGGAATCGGACTATCCACTCCCGCAAAAAACACTGCGTGTTACGGAAAGAATCTTCTGGGGAAGCGGGCTTGTTCAAAGAGGCTGTAAAGCTTTTGGCGCGCGTTGCGCGCCAAACCTGAATGCTTCGATGTCATGGTATGCACTGGAGCAAATTGCGACGGTGAAACGAATTGTCCATTCGGCTCAAGGAGATGTCGCCATCTTTGCCCATATTCTTGTAAACATTCGGCCAACCCATTAGCCTGACATCATTTAAAACTGGACACATTGCTCGAATTTTGTTATCGTTGCGTCCATGAGCAAAGATCAGTACGAATTAGAGGATAAGCCAGAGGGCAATGGTGACGCCGTAGCCATACCGTTTTCGCTTGAAACCGTCACACTCAGCAAGCAAGACTACATCCAACTCATCAGTGACCGCAACCGCTTCAAAGACCTGCACGCGCGTGCCGTCAAGCGAGGCAATTGGTACCAAGAACGCTACCGAATATTGCTGCGCGCCGCCAAAGAGAAAACTTCCAAACGCGAGTTGGAACTTACTGCGGAGTTGATCAAAGCCCACGCCACCATCCGCGACCTCAACCAACGGGTGTTTGGTCGCCGCAGCGAACGCAACAAGGGGCCCAACGAGGCGCAAAAGACCTGTGCAACAAAACGCCCACGCGGACACCAAAAAGGAGCCAAAAACCATGGACGCAGCATGCTCAGCGGGCTGCCTGTGGTGCATGAGACCATCGACTTGGTTGATCCGACCTGCCCCCAATGCGGCTTGCCCTTGCACAGCATGCCCGGCACCGAAGACTCCGAGGTAGTCGAAATTGAAGTCAAAGCCTATGTGCGCAAAATTCACCGCAAACGCTACACAGGCCAGTGCGAATGCGAGGCATGCAACACCATCGTGTGTGCGCCGCTGGCACCCAAAATCATTCCCAAAGGGAAATTTGGCATCTCGGTATGGAGCACCGTGCTGCTGGACAAATACCTCTATGGACGCCCCAGTGAGCGATTACTGCAAGACCTAGGAGCCCACGGCCTGGAGATGGCAGCGGGCACGCTCGCCGGTGGCCTGCAAAAAATCGCCCCCTTGTTCGAGCCCATTGATAAAGCCTTGCTGCAAAAGCTGCGCAGCCAAACCCACTGGCACGCCGATGAGACCCGCTGGGCGATGTTTGTCCTGAGCGAGGGCAAAGTAGGCTACCGCTGGTATCTGTGGGTCTTTCACAGCAAAGAAGTCGTGCACTATGTGCTTCATCCGAGCCGTGCTACGCAGGTCGTCATTGACGAGTTTGAAGGTGCCAAGGGGGGCATCATCAACTGCGACAGGTACTTGGCCTACAAGAGCTTTGCGCGCCAGATCAAGGGCTTCATCTTGGCCTACTGCTGGGCACACCAGCGCCGTGACTTCCTGGAGTTGGCCAACGCCTACCCCGCGCATTTGAATTGGGCGTTTGAGTGGGTTGATGCGATTGGGCAGTTGTACTATCTCAATGCACTGCGCCTGCAAACCAGCGCCGACAGTCCTGAGCGCTTGAGTAGTCAAGCCGCCTTGGAGCAGGCGGTGCATCGCATGGCTGACCTGCGTGATGCACTGCTGGCCCAACCCAAACTGGCCGAGCCCTGCCAAAAAGTTCTCACCAGCATGAAAAGCCACTGGAGCGGCTTGATCGTCTTTGTTGCTTGCCCCTGGGTGCCCATGGACAACAACACTGCTGAGCGCGACATGCGGGGACCTGTGGTGGGGCGCAAGGGCTTCTATGGTTCAGGTGCGCTTTGGGCAGGCAGCTTGGCCGCCACGATGTACAGCCTATTGGCCACCCTCAAGATCTACCGTATCAACCCGCGCACCTGGCTTAATGCTTACTTGCAGGCTTGTGCCAACAATGGGAGCAAGGCCCCCTCAGACCTGAGCACCTTTCTCCCTTGGAGCATGGATACGCACAGGCTAGCGGCCATGCGCAGTCATGTGCCGATTGAGTCAGTGCCGCCTGCTTTTGCCAGTATTTCACCGGGGTCAACATTTTTGCCTGCCCCAGAGTTCGAACTCGAACTCGACAGCACATGAGCGTGTACTGTGGGCGGTCAATCAGCCCAGACGATTTTGCGTTGATCCGAACCCTCATCAGCCAAGACCCAAACCTCACCCGTGCAGCGTTGTCGCGCAAGTTGTGTGTGCTGTGGCAGTGGCTCAAGCCCAATGGGGAGCTTAAGGACATGACGTGCCGGGTGGCGCTGGCGCGCATGCAAGCCGATGGTTTGATTGTGCTGCCGCCTTCACGCCTGCCTGCCGGGTGCAGGGGGAGACCTAACTTCCCGCCTACCAGCGCAAGCGATCCCCAAACTCCAATCGTGCAGCCGGTCCATGAGCTGGGCCCTTTGTCGCTGCGTCTGGTTCAGGGTACGGCTCAGTCGCGTCTGTGGAACGAATACATCGCTCGCTATCACTATCTGGGGTACACCCCAATGTCGGGAGCACAGCTACGCTATAACGTCTTCGCAGGTGCACAGTTGGTCGCTTGCATCAGCTTTGGAGCCAGTGCTTGGAAGCTCAAAGACCGTGAGGGTTTTATCGGCTGGAGCGAAGAACAAAGAGCACGCAATCTGCAGCTGGTGGTCAACAATGCACGCTTTTTGGTTCTGCCTTGGGTGCAGTCTAAAGGCTTGGCCTCTAAAATTCTGTCTCGCGTAGCACGTCAATTGCCACTGGATTGGCTGCAGCGTTACGGCTACTCTCCCGTATTGCTGGAGACGTTTGTCGAGTTTGAGCGTCACAAAGGCACTTGCTACAAGGCCGCCAACTGGATCCATGTCGGTCGCACCAGTGGGCGCGGCAAGAAGTCCACCAGCAACAAGGCGCTTCTCCCGCTTAAAGACATTTGGCTTTATCCCCTACGCAAAAACTTCGCTGATTTCTTGCTTCGGTAGGTGGGATGGGTTGGCCGAATGTTTACATATTCTTGCGCCCCATTTACCACTTTATTTCGGGCGGGATTGCCAGCGCAATTACCGCAACAGCGATGAGGTGCTGGAGAATCGGCAGGCGTTTTATTCTGCTTATGCGGATCAAACCATGTGCATCCTAGACTCGCTCTCTCCGCTTATTGAGTCCGCTTATTCACATTGGAGAGTGGCCATAGTAACGATCCAGGGAGACCATGGCCTAAGGACACCAATAACGGTGGGTGGCCAGCACCGTAATGATGAAACGGGAAGCTATCTCACTGTGCGCACAATCAAAGAACAAAGAAAGTAAAGTAAAGAATGCAGCAACCAGATATGTTGTTAAAAGCCATGCCGCAGTCTTTGGGACGTCGCCGGATCGCAGGCGTTCTGGCAGTGCTGACCACGGGGATTCTAGTTGTTGGACTATTTTCTACGATTACCAATCTAATTCCGCTCAGCGTTCTTCCATTTGCTTGGTTGGCATTTCTGCTGCCGCTAACGCTACTGTCCGCACCAAATTTGCCTAAAGTGACAACATGGGCTTTTTTTTACCTATTGCTCTCACTCGGTAGCGTCTTGATTTATGATCCAAGTGCGTTAATCACCCCTGATTTCTATCGATACGATGGGAATTTTTTTATAACCTTTTTACCGCTCCTTGCGCTGCCCATTCTTCCAATTTTCAAAACAAATGTCGAGAAATTAACGAAAGCATTTATCTTAATTGCGATTTTCATTTCTCTGGCGCCGAGCATTTACCAATATGTCACGGGCGGTTACGCTAGTGGTTTATTTGTCGCGACCAATGCGTTTGGTGGCTTCTTAATGTCGATAATTGCGTATGTATTTGCTTGGCTGCTAACCGCTAACAAAAAGATTTTTCCCTCAATGCTGTTATTAATTGCGGCGGCGATGCTTGTTTTATCTTCCTCGCGCGGTTCCGTTTTGGGGATATTGACCGGCATTGCGTGTTTCATCGCAGTTCAGCGCGGCCATAGATGGTTTCCCGCAGCGCTGATATGGTTGATAGTTGTCACTCAGTCCATAATTCTTAGCATCACATACCCACTTTACCGAGACAATATGGAGGGGGCGTACTCCTTGGCAATGGAGTCGGGTGACTCAACTAAAGAAGCCAACATATATATTCGAGCTTACGAAAACTGGCCGCGCGGACTGTACTTGTTTTCGAGTTCCCCATTTCTAGGCACTGGAGTGGGTTCAGCCAATGATATGCCATTAGTTCTCCGTGGCGACTCTCTTTTTCAGATGAATTTGAATGGCGAGAAAACCTACAGTAGCGCACATGCACACAATACCTATTTGCATATTCTTGGAGAACAGGGTATTGTTGGGCTGTTATTATTTTTAATGATGTGGACTTCTGTTTACAAAAGCATAGCAAAACGTCACGACCAGACATTGGTTAGAAATGGATTGTTGATAACCTTCTGGGCGCTAACATTTGCCAGTTTTACGGAGCATAGAATTCCAAGTCCTTCGAATGCATTTCCATTTATGCTTATATATTTGCTCTATTACATGAGCAATCCAGCTAATTACCCAAGTCTAAAGCGACACAAGCATGATTCTTGGATTACTCAACGCGTTAAAATCCCGCATTAATTATGAAGATTGCGATCATCCATGATTGGCTAGTAACCTATGCCGGTGCCGAAAAAGTTCTGGAGCAAATGGTTTGCTGTTTCCCCAATGCGGACATCTTCAGTCTCGTCGATTTCCTGTCAGATAATGAGCGTAGTTTTATCGCAGGAAAGCGTGTGACAACATCGTTCATCCAGAATCTTCCGAAGGCCAAATCCCAGTATCGTAATTATCTTCCGCTAATGCCGCTGGCGATTGAGCAGCTCGATCTTTCTGGTTATGACCTGATTATTTCCAGTTCTCACGCGGTCGCCAAGGGGGTTCTTGTCGGACCGGATCAATTACATGTCAGTTATGTACACTCCCCGATTCGATATGCATGGGACCTACAGCACCAGTATCTGCGGGAGGCTAATCTTGATCACGGTTTGAAAGGATGGTTGGTCCGCTGGATGTTGCACAAAATCCGGTTGTGGGATGTGCGTTCGGCCAATACGGTTGACAGCCATATTGCGAACTCCCATTTTATTTCAAGGCGAATCGAAAAGTGCTATCGCAGAAGTTCGACAGTCATTTACCCGCCTGTCGAAATTTCTTCATTTTCGTTTCATGCCGAGAAGGAGGATTTTTACTTAACGGCATCGCGCATGGTGCCCTACAAGAAAATGCCGATGATTGTCGAGGCCTTCAGCGCGATGCCGGGGAAGCGCCTAGTCGTGATTGGAGAGGGCCCGGAATTCGAGAAATGCAAGGCCGTTGCCGGCCCCAATGTCACGCTGATGGGCTGGCAACCATTTGAGGTTTTAAAAGATCATATGCAGCGAGCCAAGGCCTTTGTTTTCGCGGCCGAGGAAGATTTTGGCATCACGCCACTTGAAGCGCAGGCATGTGGTACACCGGTCATCGCTTATGGGAAGGGCGCCGTTGTCGAAACGGTGAAGGGTTTGGATGCTGAACGTCCGACGGGTGTGTTTTTTTACGAACAAACGCCGGCAGCGATCAAGGCAGCAGTTGAAGAGTTTGAACATGAATCGTCTCGCATTTCACCGGATGCCTGCCGCGCGAACGTAATGCACTTTGCCCCCGAACGCTTCCGGACTGAGTTTGCCGAGTTTGTAGAAATGGCCTGGGCTGCGTTCCAAGCAAAACGATATGTCGCAACCGGGGCATTCAAAGCTTGACGCGACGATATGTAACGCCGTCCCGCCAGCACCGACTTTTTAAAAAAAGGAGGATTTTGTAATTGAAAGATCACCGCATTGCCGACTTGATGGCCTCGTCTGGAGTCAAGTTTGGCACAAGTGGGGCTCGGGGCTTGGTCAGCGCAATGACGGATCAAGTTTGCTACGCCTACACCTCGGCTTTTCTGAGTGCCCTTGAAAGTGATTTCTCGGGCGTTGTGCTTGGGCATGATTTACGCCCTAGCAGCCCTACACTGGCCGCAGCATGCGCTGCTGCGATCAGGGATGCCGGCCGAGAGGTCCACTACTGTGGTGCATTGCCCACGCCAGCCTTAGCGTTGGATGCCGCATCGCTTAGGTTGCCAGCCTTGGTTGTCACTGGAAGCCACATCCCGTTTGATCGCAATGGCATCAAGTTTTACCGTGCCGAAGGGGAAATTTCCAAGGAGGACGAAGAGGCCATACTAAAGGCATTTGTAAAATTGCCTGCGGAGATCAACATTGCTCCGCTTCCTGCAATTGACCTGACTGCGCGAGAAGCCTACGTCAGGCGTTACGTGAACTATTTCGGCGTGTGTGCGCTGGCCGGCATGCGTCTCGCTGCCTACGAGCATTCCAGCGTCGCTCGCGATGTATTGCGTGAGATTCTCGAAGCCCTTGGTGCGGAAGTGATTTCACTCGGGCGAACCGACACCTTTGTTCCAATCGATACCGAGGCGGTGCGCCCAGAGGATGTTGCCCAGGCGAAACGCTGGGCGGCAGAGCATCAGTTCGATGCGATTTTGTCGACAGACGGCGACTCGGATCGTCCGCTGCTTGGTGATGAATCGGGCAACTGGCTGCGTGGCGACGTGGTCGGTATTTTGTGCGCGCGATACTTGCAAGCCGAGACTGTGGTGACGCCAGTGAGTAGTAACACCGCGCTTGAAAAGAGCGGTTGGTTCAAGTCGGTGGTTCGCACCCGCATCGGCTCTCCCTATGTCATTGCCGGTATGGCTAATGGCAAAGGCGTGGTAGTGGGCTATGAAGCGAATGGTGGCTTCTTGCTGGGCACCGATGTTGAGCGTGTTGGTCGAAGACTCTCTGCCCTGCCGACACGTGATGCCGTATTGCCGATGGTGGCATTGTTGTGCATGGCGCGAGAACGTGGGCAGCGCCTTTCGGATTTGCTCCACGACTTGCCAAAACGATTCACCGCGAGCGACCGGTTGCAGGCGTTTTCGACGGAGCACAGTCAGGAGTTGCTAGTGCGTTTGCCGGAAGACACCGCCTACGCAGCCGAGTTGTTGGCACCAGCCTCCGGCGGGATTGTGGCTGTCGATTGCACCGATGGTTTTCGTGCGTCGTTTGCCAATGGTGACATTGTGCATCTGCGACCGTCGGGGAATGCACCGGAACTGCGGTGCTACGCCGAGTCGGATTCGCAGCAAAAGGCCGAAAGACTTTGTGCGGCCTGCCTGGCCAGAATTCCAAAAAACCAATAGATAGTTACGGACGACTGAAATGAACCAAATCGTAGAGCCCAAAGAAGCCTTCCCCTACAAACCACCCACCGAGGAAATCAAGCAAAAGTTCAAGCACATCTTCGAGCTGAAAGAGCCGCTGCCGCCGCGCTTTTTCAAGACCGCGTTCGACAAGCTGGTTGCGCTGGTCTTGCTGAGCATTTCGGCGCCCATCCTGCTACTGCTCAAGATTGCCTATGTGATCGAGGGGTGGCTGATTCCGGAGAACGCCGGCCCCATGTTCTTTTACTACTGGGGCGTCAGCGCCGGGA
>Ga0172367_10002098_pt1 | contig 27818 bp, 23 predicted proteins | sample Lak10m_FD_114542 | JGI IMG/M metagenome (GOLD analysis project Ga0172367, IMG submission 114542) | Freshwater microbial communities from Kabuno Bay, South-Kivu, Congo - kab_022012_10m | ecosystem: Environmental > Aquatic > Freshwater > Lake | place: Democratic Republic of the Congo: South-Kivu...
AAATAATTTTTGTAACTGGCAAAGGTCAGGTGTGACTCGGCGGCAAGGTCGTAGTGCATTCTCACCAGCCCGCTGGAGTGACCGGTTGCGCCCGCCGCGCTAACGGTGCGTTCGAGGATGGCAACTTTCAATCCGCGTTCGGCGAGGTGAAAGGCGAGGCTTGCGCCCATTACACCTGCACCGATAACAATGGCATCGTAGGTTTGAGACATGTGAAATCCTTTTTATGGACTATCGTTGGTTGTTGTGTGAAGATCGGGCGTTACTCTTGGGCATCCGCCTTCGCGGAGGGTATCGGCGGGCAGACCAAAGGCTTCGTACACGGGTGCGCCGTCCCAATCGGGCTGGAAGGGCAAGCCGAGTGCAAATGCCACTGTGGGGGCGGTATCCATGATGTAGACCTGGGATTCGATCTCACCGGGGACGATCTGCGGTCCGCTGATGATCCAGGGGATGGTCATGATCTCTGGGGTGTTTTCGCCGTGTTTTGGGTCTTCGTTTCTGCCGCCATGGTCAGAAGTAATGATGAAGAGGGTTCCATCGTAGTAGCCGCTGTTCTTGAGGGCTTTTATGAGCAACCCCAGGTCGTTATCGTTTTTTTTGTAGGCGGCGAGCTGTTGTTTTGAAAGCCATCCGTATTTATGCCCGACAATATCGCCATCGGGAAAGTGGACGAGCATGAGACCAAAGCCTTTTTTGAGTTCGTCCACTGCCAGGTTTTCAAGGGTGATGCGGTCTTTTTCTTCATCGGTGTTATCAACAAAGCCAAAGAAATCGGTGCTGTTTGGTTCGGTGAGTTGACGTAGTTTCAGCTTGCCGGTGATGATGCCGGTACGCAAGCCGACGGCGTGGGCGAGATCGAAGATATCGGTGCCGAGAGCAAATCCGTTTTGTGGGACGTATTCGTTCCAACGCACGGCGTTCTTTGGCGGGCATGTGCCGGTGACCATGGCAGCATGAGCGGGCAGGGTGTTGCTTGGCATGATGGTCTGCGCGCTCATGGTGTAGGCTCCATTTTGCATGAGCGCGATCACATGGGTCATCTCGGCAGCTTCGATGGCTTCGGGGCGCATTCCGTCGAAGGTGACGATCAGCACGCGCGAGATGGGCTGCGGGGCGATAAGTTCGGGGGTGGGCGCTGTTTCTTCCAGCGTGGGGAGGGTAACTTCCAGCGTGGCTGTCGGTGTGGGCAGCGGCAGAACAGCCGTCTGCACGGGGGAGGCGGAAGCAGGCAAACAGCCTTGAAGAAGGATGGAGAGCAGGAGCAAGGCTGCGGGTAGACGAGGCATGGAGGGGGATGTTGTCAAAATGGGTTTAGGTTTTACAGGGATATTTTTCATGGATCTCAAGTTGGGGTTCGCCAAATATTTTATAAACAGGGATGCCGTCCCATTCTTCCTGCATGGGCAGCCCGAGTGCGTAGGCTGCGGTGGGACCGGTATCGAAGGTGTAGATTTGCAGGTCTATTTCCTGCGGGATGACGCCCGGACCGTAGGTGATCCATGTGATGCGGTAGTCTTCGATGATCGTGCCGATGTGGTTGCCTTCGTGCCCGCCGTGGTCTGAGGTGATGATGAAGAGGGTGCTTTCAAATTTTCCGTTGGCTTTGAGCGTGTTTATGATCTCGCCGAGGACGGCATCGCCTTCACGCAGGACCTTGAAGTATTCGCCAGACATCCAGTCGTATTTGTGTCCGCGATTATCGGCTCCGGCGAAGTGGATGAACATGAGTTGAAAGTCGGTTTCAAGCTGCGGCAGGACGGTGCGTTGGATTTCGGGTTCGCCGTAGGCGATCTCGAATACATCGGTCGTTTCGGGTTCTGCCATTTGGCGCAATTTGTCTTTGCTGACGATCATCACGGTACGCATTCCGGCATTGTGGGCGAGTTCAAAGACATCGGGTCCTTTTGCGTAGCCCATGTACATGAAGAACTTGTTGTAGATCACGCCGTGGTCTTCCATACACACGCCGGTAAGCATGGAGGCGTGGCTGGGTGAGGTGGCGGGGTAGTCTATGGTTCTTGCGGTGAGCGGTGCGTGTGCGCCGCCTTCGCGCAGGGTGATGAGGTTTGGCATGGGGGCGAGGTCTATTGCATCGGGGCGCAGACCATCGTAACTGATGATGATGACCTGTTTAATATCCGCTTTGGAGGGCGCTGGGGTTGGGCTGGGTGTGAAGGTGGGTTCGGGGATGAAGGTAGGCGTGATGCTGGGGATGAGTGTGGAGGTTGGTTCGGCTGTGGGCGAGAACGGTGATTGTGTGGGTACTTCACTTGGGGCAAAGTATGCCGTGGGTGAAGGGACTGGCGGCAGGGAACTTCCCCAAATATTGGGGGCGGTTCCGCAGCCGGAAATAAGCAGGACGAGAAAAATAAGGGTAAGGCGTTTCAGGGCAATGTTCTCCGAGAGGGCAGTTGTCAGTGGGCGGTTGGTAGTGATCAGAAAATTGTTTTCCATCTCCAACCACTACCCACTGTTTACTATTTACTGTTTACTTCTCACTGTTCTATTTCAGCATTGGCATCTTAATGCCGTGGCGTTTGGCGGCTTCGATGGCGATTTCGTAACCGGCATCGGCGTGTCGGACGACGCCCATACCCGGGTCGGTGGTGAGGACTCTTTCCAAACGCGCGGCGGCTTCGGGTGTGCCATCGGCAACGATGACCTGACCGGCATGTTGAGAGTAGCCCATGCCCACGCCGCCGCCATGATGGAACGAAACCCATGTGGCGCCGCCCACGGCATTGATCATGGCATTGAGAATCGCCCAATCGGAGATCGCGTCTGAGCCGTCTTTCATCGCTTCGGTTTCGCGGTTGGGTGAGGCAACCGAGCCTGAATCCAAATGGTCGCGTCCGATCACGATGGGCGCTTTCACTTTTCCGCTTGCCACGAGTTCATTGAACATCAAACCGGCTTTGGCGCGTTCCCCATACCCAAGCCAGCAAATACGCGAAGGCAAGCCTTGGAAGGGAACTTTCTCACGCGCCATCTTCAGCCAACGGTGCAGGTGCGCATCGTCGGGGAATAATTCCATAATGGCTTTGTCGGTGGTGTAAATATCTTCCTTATCGCCGGAGAGCGCCACCCAACGGAAAGGTCCCTTGCCTTCGCAAAACAGCGGGCGGATGTATGCCGGTACGAAGCCGGGGAACTCGAAGGCATCGGTCACGCCGTGGTTGAATGCCTGTTGGCGCAGGTTGTTGCCATAGTCGAACACTTCGGCTCCGGCACGTTGAAAGGCGAGCATGGCTTTCACATGCTTCGCCATCGAGCCCATTGACATGGCTTTATATTTTTCAGGGTCCGATTCGCGTAACTGGTTGGCAGCCGTAATGGATAAACCAGATGGGACATAGAACAACGCTTCATGCGCCGACGTTTGGTCTGTTACAACATCGGGAATGATTCCACGCTGTGAGAGTTCGTCGTACACATCCGCCGCGTTACCGATCAGCCCAATCGATTTGGGCGTGCCGCTTTTGACGTTCTCTTCGACCAGTGTCATGGCTTCTTCGAGGTTATCCACCACCATATCCACATACCCAATGGCGCGGCGGCGTTCGGCACGTTCGGGGTCTACTTCCACGATCAGACCCACGCCTTCGTTCATGGTGATCGAGAGCGGTTGGGCGCCGCCCATGCCGCCGAGACCGGCGGTGAGCACGAACTTGCCTTTGAGCGAGCCCCAGCCTTTGAGCTTGGCTAATGCGCCGAAGGTTTCATACGTCCCTTGCAAAATTCCCTGCGTGCCGATGTAGATCCACGAACCGGCGGTCATCTGTCCGTACATGATGAGTCCCTTTTTGGCGAGTTCATCAAAGTGCTCCCAGGTTGCCCAATGCGGCACGAGGTTGGAGTTGGCGATCAAAACCTTGGGCGCATCTTTGTGGCTCTTGAACACCACCACCGGCTTGCCCGATTGCACGAGCAGGGTTTCGTCTTCTTCGAGATTTTTCAGGCTTTCGAGAATGGCATCATACGCTTCCCATGTGCGGGCGGCTTTTCCGCGCCCGCCATAGACGACGAGGTCTTCGGGTTTTTCCGCCACCTCTGGGTCGAGGTTGTTCTGGATCATGCGGTAGGCGGCTTCGCTTAGCCAGTTCTTGCAGGTCAGGTCTGTTCCGCGCGGGGCGCGGATAATGCGGGGTGTTGTCATTGAATTCTCCTATTGCAATACAATGAATGAATTAATGAACTCGTCAAAAGAAGGAGTTACCGTCTTGTGCCATTTTTCGGTGGTGGAGAGGGTGATATTTAATGTGCCAGTGGGCAGGTCGAAAAAGGCGAGGGTTTGGTGGATGATGATATCTGCGCCGTCTTGAGATGTGGCGGATGTTTCCAGTGTGATCACTCCGTAAGGGGTTTCGTTGGTGGTGTTCTTCAACGCCGCGTTGGTCACCGTTGAGTTTTCAAGGGAAGCGGGCAGTGATTCGGCGAGCGTATCCAGATCGTCGGCGTTTGTAAAATCGGCTTCCATTTGCTGGTCCCAAACGAGGTTGATGTTGGTTACAAAGCCTTCGTCGGCGTGTTCTTCGGCAATATCAAGCATGAACAGGCGGAAGACGTTGGGGTCCTGTTCTTTAATAACTTCCAACGAACGTTGAATGGCGGCGTTTGAGGCTTCGGGGAGTTGCAATGCCTCTTCGTATTCGGGGAAGTTGATGCGCAAGGCGAGCCACTGCATGGGGAGTGTTAATTGATATTTGCCGGTCAGGTCAATGAAGGTGCTTGTTCCATCTTTGTTCTTGTCCAACATGCTTTCGACGGAGGGGGTGGCGGTCGGTTCCGGTGTAAAGGTCGGTTTGGGAGTGGGGGCAGTTTCGGTTGGAGTCGGAAGCGCTTGTTGGGTCATCCCAATGGCGGCTGTCACAGTTTCCGCAACCATCACTTCCAGCCTTGTATCCTGTGTGGGCAGCGGCAGGTGCGTGGGGGATGATGTGTTCCCAAACGGAAGCGCGGGGACGGCACATGCCAGGGTGGTTATTCCAAGTAGGAAGATGGTTGTGAAAATGCGATTGTTTTTCATGATTCTATCCTTGCAGGGTGTATATATTTTTTTACCGTACATCTTTTTATGGAGAGACCCTCAAAAAATATACAGAGAATGTATAAAAAAAGCCTCTCGGCTATTATAGCCGAGAGGCTTTGATTTCTTTTTGTTGTTACGCTGCCACTGCCTGTCCTTTGGCTGCCATATCTGCAAAGTTGGTGCCTTTCAATTTTGCCACAAGCTCTTCCTGTGCTTCACACCACACGGGGCGCAGGGGACAATCTTCATCGAAAGAGCAGCTGCCTGAATCGCCAACGCATTCATTGAGTTGGATCGGACCATCGATGGCTTCGATGACTTCGAGCAGGGTGATCTCTTTCGGCTCGCGTGCAAGGGTTACGCCGCCGCGTGCTCCGCGTGATGTATGCAACAACCCGGCAATGGAGAGTTGTGAAATGATCTTGGCAAGAAATGAAGGCGGAATTTTCTGTTCTTCCGCAATGGTGCTGGTGGCGATGCGTATATCGCCGCTGCGGACGAGGTGTAAAACGGCTCTTACGGCGTAATCGGCTTGACGGGTGATCTGCATGTGACCTCACTTATCTAGGTAAAAATTACCCACAATCACGATTTTATTGTGATAACTTGAACGAGGCAAGTGATAGAGGTCACGGGTCAATTATGACCTTTCGCGCTGAATTGGGGAGGTTGGTTTTTACATATTACGTATTACGGATTACGTTTTGCGTAATCCGTAATACGTAAAGTGCCGGTTATCTTGTGAGGGTGAGGTTGCCCGCGCCCATTTCGATGATGAAGGTGAGAGTGGGTCCTTCGCCTTTTTGGATGTAGTCGCTGCCGCTTCTTTCCCAACTGGGGCTTGTGCTTACATTCATGAGCCCTCCCTCCACTGTGACCACTGCGTCCACCCCTTCAGGGACGATGATGATGAGGTTGCTGAGTCCGCTTTCCACTTTGATGGAGGCGTCGCGTTTCAGGTCGCCGGAGAAATCGAGGGTGTAATCTCCTGCGCCGGAAGAGAAATCGAGCAGGGTAAAGTTGGCGTTGGCAAGCCCCATCAATTTGACGTTGGATGCGCCTGTGCTGTAGGTGAAGGTGCTCATCTCAGTTTGGTTTGGTTCAGAGAAGGAGAGTTCCACATCTGCGGCGCCGTCGGAAATATCGACGGGTGAGGGCAAGCCCGCCGAATTCGTATGTGCCATCGTATGCGCCTGCATCGATGCTCAGGCTCATGGGCTGGTCGCCGAGTTGAAGATCCCATACGTTTTTAATGTCGTTGAAACCTGAAACCATGCTGAAGTCTTTTTTGCCAATGCGCACTTCCACATCGCCGCCATCGACGCTGATGCCCGGCTTGAATTCTTTGTAGTTGTAGGTGGCTGTACCTTCCACAAGCATCTCTGCGCCGGGGGTGAGGTTGAGCTCACCTGCGCCAAATTTGAGCTTTAGGTTGATATCTTTCGAATCTGGGTATTCGACCGTGATGTCTTCGGTCACTTCGGGGCTGGGCGTTGGCGGTTTGGGTACATTAATTCCACATGCCAGGGTCGTCAGCGCGAGGATCGCGATAAAAGTAAAAAATTTGTACATAAGAAAAACCTCCTCAGGTTAATGCCTAAGGAGGTATACGGTTTGAATGAGTTGCAGGTTGCAGGTTGAAAGTCAGAAAGCGGCTTTTGACTTTTGGCTTTCGACGGTTTTTAGATTCGCCAATATCTTTCGCGTGGAATCCGCCACTTCTTCTACCGCCTTGTTGAACGCCTCTTCATTGACTTTGGACGGTTTGCGGTACCCGCTGACTTTTCTCACATATTGAAGCGCCGCCTCATAAATTTCCTGCTCTGTAACGGGATGATCCATATTTCTAAGGGGTTTGATACTTCGGCACATTTCTTTCCTCTTTCGTCTTTCCTCATCACTTGTTTCTCGCTACTCACCACTTTCTACTTTCCAATCACTATTCTCTACTTATCTACTCTCTACTTATCTACTTATCTACTCTCTACTTCTCTTTCTTCAACGCCTTATCCAACGCCTGATCCACCGAGCGGACTTCGATAACTTCGATGCCCTTCGGATATTCTTCGCCTTTTCGAATCGCTTTCGGAACGATGGCGGTCTTGAAGCCAAGTTTCTGCGCTTCTTTCAAGCGCGCCACCATTTGTCCCGGCATACGCAACTCACCTGCCAAGCCGATCTCACCGATGAGAACGACATTGGCTTGAATCGGCAAATCCTTCCATGAAGAAGCGATGGCGGCGGCAACAGCCAAGTCTGCGGCGGGTTCGTCGATCTGGATACCGCCCACCACGTTCACAAAGACATCCTGCTCGGCAAGTTTCAACCCCACGCGGCGCGTGAGCACAGCCGTAATCAACAACAGACGGTTGAAGTCCACGCCGTTGGGCGTGCGGCGGGCGTTGCCGAATTGAGTCGGCGAGGTCAACCCCTGCACTTCCACGAGGATGGGACGCGTCCCTTCCATGGTTACCGCAATGGCAGAACCGGCGGCATTCACCAAACGTTCCGCTAAGAACGCCTCAGACGGATTGGTGATTTCGATCATGCCGCCTTCGCGCATTTCGAACACGCCCACCTCGGATGTCGCACCAAAGCGATTCTTCACAGAACGTAAAAGACGATACGCCTGGAAGCGGTCGCCTTCAAGATACAAGACCGTATCCACAATATGTTCCAATACACGTGGACCAGCAATTGCGCCTTCTTTAGTCACATGCCCGATCATGAAGACCGTCACGCCGCTGGATTTTGCCAACTCACGCAACTGCGACGAACACTCGCGCACTTGCGAAACAGACCCAGCCGACGAATCCAATTCAGAGAGATAGGTGGTCTGGATGGAGTCCACGATCAAAAGGTCCGGTTTGGATTCGCGGACGTGGCTGAAGATCACTTCGAGATTCGTCTCCGTCACCAACAGCAAATCCTTCGGCAGATCTTTCCCGCCGTTGAACAGACGCGAAGCGCGCATCTTGATCTGCCGCTCCGACTCCTCACCCGACACATACAGCACGCGCTGCACCTTGCCCATCTCCATTGCCATTTGCAGCATCAACGTGGATTTGCCGATGCCCGGGTCGCCGCCGACGAGCACGATGGAACCGGGGACGATGCCGCCGCCGAGCACGCGCGCGAACTCACCAATGGGCAGGTGAACGCGATCTTCCGCCTCGCCACTGACCTCGGAAATGGGACGCGGTTCCGAACGTCCGCTCAAGCCGCGAACGTTGACCGCGCCTTTCTTTGGGGCAGGTTCATCGTGGATGACTTCTTCCACCATGCTATCGAAGGCGCTGCATTGCGGGCATTTGCCCATGTACGATGCGGCGACACGTCCGCATTGCTGGCAGACATATCGTGTGTGAGTTTTTGTTTTTGCCATTGGATTGCCTCATTTATGGGCGACCGCAAGGGTCGCACCTACAAATCTTTGCGGTCAGTATAACAGAATTTTTGTTCTGTTTTTCACCTGCTATACTGTAGCGCGACGTCATGTTGAAAACGTGACCTACAAACAGGAGAACTCCATGAAACTCGTATCAGATATTCTTATCGTACTCGTTGCCCTCTTGCACTTCTTTTTTCTTTACCTCGAAATGTTCCTGTGGGACAAGCCGCGCGGGATGAAATCTTTCAACCTGACACCAGAGTTTGCCAAACAATCGAAACGGCTCGCCATGAATCAGGGGCTGTACAACGGATTCCTCGCCGCTGGTTTGCTGTGGGGACTTGTTGCAGGCGACCCGGTGAAAATCTTCTTCCTGAGTTGTGTCATCATTGCGGGAATTTTCGGCGCGTTTACCGTGAGCAAGCGCATCTTTTATATTCAGGCTGTGCCCGCTATTTTGGCTTTGGTGATTTTATTGGTCTCGTAAAACTTCACTCCGCGCAGACGACCCGATTCCGTCCCTTGTTTTTTGCGGCATACAAGGCTTTGTCGGCTTTTTGGAGCAGAGACTCCAATGTGTCTGATCCGCTCTTGAATGTAGAAACGCCAAAACTGGCAGTGATCTTTAGTTGCTGATCGTCCACGTTCAATGCGGCGCTTTCTACGATCTTTCGTATCCGTTCGGCGGTCCCTTTGGCTTGATCCAGATCCGCTTCGGGCAGCACAATGGCAAATTCTTCGCCGCCAAACCTGGCAAAAATATCCACCTGGCGCAGGTTTTGTATGCAGACCTTTGTAAAGTGGACCAATGCTTGATCTCCGGCTTTGTGTCCATACCTGTCATTGACACCCTTAAAGTGATCAATATCCACCAAGATCACTGAGAATGGCAGTTGAGAACGGAGGGAGCGTTGAATTTCCACTTCTGCCAGCGTATAAAAATGACGCCGATTGTAGGCATGTGTCAGCGGGTCTTGAGTGGCGAGCTTTTCAAGATCGGCTTGAATTTTTTTCAAGTTCGAAATATCGCGCCATACAACCAGTCGCCCAATAAAATTCCTGCGCTTGTCGAAGAGCGGTGAAATTTGAAGGTCAAGACAGGTGTTCATTTCCTTTCCGGTTGTAACTTCCACGCGGGTCTTTGATATTTCCACAGCTTCCTGATCAATGTTTACCCAGTGAGAGAAAACTTCCTCGACCTGCCTGCCAATTGCACCAGCGGGTGAAGCGGATAGCAGTTTGCCCGCTTCAGGGTTCATATCCACGATCCGATTATTTGCATCAAGGACTAACACCCCGTCACTCATGCCCTCGATCAACGTGTCGCGCGCAACTGGTACAACATCCAACATGCGATAACGCAGCAAGGCGTAGGCAAATGCAAAAGCGGCAAGCGTAAACGAAAAAGGCGTGTTATCGGCGTTTGGGAAAGGGCTTAACCCAGCCACAAAGATGAAACTATTAAGCCAGGTAACACCTGCTCCAGCGATCACAACCCCAAGCTGGCGGCGATAGATACCTGAGGTAGATATGAATCTACGCACCAGCAAAATGAACGTCACGAATAGCAGTAAATAGGAGTACACAACATTCCCCCAAAATACCGGACCCGCATTCAGAATCATGCCGGTGTTTTCCAACCGCTTTCCGGCAAAGAACAAGTTGTGCCAGGGATCGGTCCACATTAATAGGAGCACCAGTAACGGCTCTACATACAAACCGATCAGGAACGGTTTTTTCAGCCATTCCTGCTGCCCTGAAATTTGCATTGCAAAGATAAAGAAAGTAGCCGGAACAATGACCACCCCAATGTAGCTTATATCCAACCAGAAGTAAGGTGAAGGTTTTGAAACACCACCCCAGAAAATGCCGTATGAAACATCCCACCAGCACATGGCAAGGATAAACACCATTAATGGAACTGAGCCAGGGGTGAACGGACGCCTTTGTAAGACCAATAACCCTACAATAAAACAGCATAACCCCGCGGTTAAGAGCGCCGTGCTATATAAAATGTTTGGAGGTGTCATAAGAGCCTTTGTATTTACCATTGTAAACACAAAGGCTCTTATTTACTACCTTATCACGATAGTGAAACAAAAGGATCGTTATTGCAAAATGTTATTTCACCGTATTTACAAAATCGGCAAAGAGACCATAGGCAGTCTCCACCGGTCCGCCGGTCATGCCGGGTTTTTCAGAGAGGACGATGGAGTAGTCGATGATGACATCGGTGCGGAAGGTGATGCCCGTGCTGGAATTCATCATGCCATAGAGCGGCGAGGTTGAGTCAACCAGTTGCGGGGCAACGCCCACTTTGATCTCGCCATTCACTTTTTCAGCAGAACAAACCAGTTTATAACGCTTGCCTTCGGCTTTGGCGTTGGCGATCATTTCGCTTGTAATGCCGCGAATGCCGGTCGGGCTCACCTGTTGCGGTGTCATGGGCGTATCCCACAACACGGTGACAAGAGAAGCCACTTTGATGGCGGCATCCCAACCGTCCACGTCGTTGGTGGGGTCGGTTTCAGCGAGACCGATCTTCTGGGCGTAGGCGAGCGCCTGCTCATAGGTTTCACCGCTTTCCATGCGCGATAAGATGACGTTGGTCGTGGCGTTGAAGATGCCTTTGAAGGATTCCAACTCTGCCAGCGGGAACGCCTCACGCATGACCGAGAAAACGGGTGCGCCGCCCAAGACCGCAGATTCGTGCCGGAAGATTTTCCCCTTCGATGCCGCTAACGCGGTCAACTCACGATACCCATGCACGACCGGACCTTTGTTTGCCGTGCTGACGTGCATTCCCAATTCCAACGCCGTGCGGATGTGCTCAATAGCGGGCTGACCCGTCTGTGTGTTGACGGGGGAGTTCTCGAACATGAAGTTGGCGGAGGAATTCTTGATGACATCCAGTGAATTGGTAATTGGGAATTGGTAATTGGTAAGTTGGGAGATATCTTGTCCACTTTCCACAAGTTCCAAAGCCTTATTAATATCCAAGCCGTTCGGGTTCACGGCGTGACCATGCCGACCGGTTGAAATGCCGGTGAATGAAAAGGTGACGTTATGTTTTGATTTCAACACATCCTGTTTGCGGACGAGCAGACGAGCAAGCGAACGAGCGACATTTCCAAAACCGATGAGCGCGAGGTTGTAGTGCATATTTTTCTCCTGAAAAAGTAGGGGCGACTTTTAAGTCGCCCTTACGGATTATTGAAACGTGATCTCTTCCACGCGCCAGTTCTCTTCGCCCATGAGCTTCCTTAAGTTTTCAAGAAGTTCAGGGCAGATGCGGGTGGTGTCGTTGGGGAAGTCGATCAGATGTCCCTTGCCGTTCTCGAAGATCTGAAAACTAAAACGGTCTTTGCCATGAAAACGGGTCAGGTTGCCGTGCAAGGTCTTGATGCGGCGCTTGTCACGGTCGCGGTCGCCGGTGGGGCGCAGGGTGATGGTGATCTGCCTGGGCGGATGATCTTTATCCTTGTCCTCTTTGGCAAGCGGAACATACAGCGATGGAATGAACGCTTCATCACGGTCTTCGAGTTGGTCTGCCAACCCAGCCTGATCCAACGCTGTAACTGCGCGAGTTACCAACGGCGGTGTCACCGGTTCATCTTTCTTAAACTTGGGCGCAGGCTGCGCAGCGATGGCGGCTTCATCAAAAGAGGGCTGCCATTCATTATCCCAACCATCGGGGAAATTATCGGGCGGCGGGGGCATGTCGTCACCCCCCTCTGTCTCCCCAAATTCCCCCGGCATTTTGGGGGATGAAAGGGGGGTATATGATGGCTCAGGTTCGGATGCTTGGTAGGTCACGTTTTCAACGTGACTTTCTTGCTTGGGGGAGTCTGTCACGCTGGCAGCGTCCCCTTTGGGGGAAGCGTGACCTACATTTGTCGGCGTGGGATTCGGCTTGGGTTGTGGAGCAACTATCGGCTTGGCTTGATCCGGTCGGCGGGGAGATTGCGCTTCGGTTCGAGCGAGGAGCGGCTTGGGAGGAGAGTCGTTCGTAATGAAGGGATCATCCGCCGATGTTGTCACAGGAATCTCGGTCTTGACCGTATCGACCAAAATCTTGGGCGGGGTACTGCCCTGATCGACCTTGCCTTCCACGATGACGATCTGCCCGATGGTGAGGTTATCTTTTGCCTGTTCCCAGGTTTTGGGGAAGAGCACAAGTTCGATGGTGCCTTGAATATCTTCCATTTGCGCGAAGCCCATGGGCTTGCCGGTCTTGGTGGTGTAGGGGCGCACGCCGGTGATCAGCCCTGCCATGCGGACCTTTTCTTCGTGATTGGCTTCACCGAGTTGACCGGAGAAGTAGCTGACGATCTTGGCGAGTGTGGTTTGGTATTCGTTGAGCGGGTGGTCGGAGATGTACAGCCCAATGAGGTCGCGTTCCCAATTGAGCATTTCGCGCTTGTCCACGTCTTTGACTTCGGGCAGTTGTATCTCTTCAATGATGCCGGTTTCAGCGCCGAAGAGACTCATTTGTCCGGCATCGGCGGCGCGGAAGTGGTTGCTGGAGATGGCAACGATGCGGTCGAGCGAGGCAAGCAGCGAGGCGCGGTTGCCAAACGTATCCATCGCGCCCACTTTGATGAGACCTTCCAGCGCGCGCTTGCCCACGGCGCGAAGGTCTACACGGCGGGCAAAGTCGTTGAGGTCTTTGAATGTGCCGTTGGCGATGCGTTCCTGAATGATCGGTTCCACCGCGCCTTCACCGACGTTCTTAATGGCGCCCATGCCAAAGCGGATGTTTGGTTTGGCTTGTCCTGAGCCTGTCGAAGGATCGACATCTTCAATGCTGAAATCCCATTCAGAGTGGTTGATATTGGGCTGCAATACGGGGATTCCCATGCTGCGGGCGTCAGCCACGTAGAACGCCACTTTTTCGGTCTGGCTCGCCGAAGCGGACATGAGCGCGGTCATATACTCGGCGGGGTAATGTGACTTGAGGTAGGCGGTTTGAACGGCGATCACACCGTAGTCTGCGGCGTGACTGTTGTGAACAAGAATATCGTTGGCGACGAAGTTATGCGTCTCTTCGATCTCAAGGTCGTAGGTTTGCTTTTCACCTACGTATTCGATGAAAGCGATGCGATCCCAATAAATGTCTTGGGCGGAGCGCGGGCTGAGCGGGGCTAAAGCCGCCTGCTCAGTTCGTGGAAGCCCTTCGGGCTGGACGAGCGAGTCCACTTTAGTGGACTTCCAAGTACTGAGGGAGAACTTTAGTCCGCCCGGTGCGGTTGCAAAAAGACCTTCTGCTCGAAGAATGTGATTTGAGAAAATACCAAGGCTTTCTTCCTCGGTAACAAGAATCTGCCAGCCGCGTTCCTCGTTTGAAATATTGAACTCACGAATCTGGCTCAAAATTCCAAAACGCAGTAACAAATGTTGAATTTGGTTGGCGGTTCGTCGTGAAGCGCTTAGATACGATGCGGATTGATAATCACTTGCACCAGCAGATTCCCAAAGCACATTGAGCAATAACGCAATTTGGCGTTTGGTTAATGAAAAGACTTCAGCAGGGATTTCTTCGGAAGGATTCTCTGCCAGCAAGTGACCGAGCGCAATCGCTTCATGATCCGCCCATTCCTGTTTGCCTTCCACTGGAATGATGCGCGGAACGGCAATGAAATCGTCAGGTTGGAGTTCTTCGAGATTGCGCCAACCGTTATAGGTGTAAAAAGGATGATTGCCTGTTGCTTCGATGGTGCGTCCTAGTGCAGTGGTCAGGCGGAAGACGGGTTTCACGCCATTGTCCATGACGTTGAGCACGGGCTGGTTCTTCAATTTCAGTGTGGAAATATCGCAGGAGAGAGTCTTTTGAATTTCTGCCACGCCGCGATACAGGTCTTCCACTTTTACGAGGCGTCCGGTGGCAGAGTCCAATACTTCCACGTCACCGGGCAAACATTTATTGAAGCCATACCTTGCGAATTCTTCCCAATCCGCATAGATCGCATCAGCAGTGGATTGCTCCATGCCTTTTTCCACCGCGCCTTTGACGAACTTGTTGCGGTGCTTTTCGATGTCTTCTTTTTTCTTCTTCGAGATTGCCTTGCGCAGTTCATCCGACTCGGAGGGCGTGTACCCGGCGAGTTCTACGGCGGCGCGCATGAGTTGTTCTTGATATACGGGGATGCCGAAGGTGTCTTTGAAGATCGGCTCCATGGCAGGGTGACGATAGACCACTTCCGCTTCGCCGTGCATACGCGCGATGTAATCGGGGATGAACGCCATTGGACCTGGGCGATACAACGCCACCATCGCGATGATGTTATCGAGGTTCTGCGGCTTCATCTGCACGATCCAGCGCGTCATCCCCCCACCTTCGATCTGGAATAGCCCTGCCGTCTGCCCGCTTCCCATGATCTCGAATGACTTCGGATCTGTAAGCGGAATGTTACTCAGGTCGAATTTAATTCCATGCCGCTTGTAAATGAGGTCACAGGCACGCGCCATCACGGTTAAGGTGATGAGACCGAGGAAGTCCACCTTCAACATGCCGAGCGTGTCGAGGATGCCCATTTCGAACTGGGTCACCGACTTGATGGGGGTATCTTCTGAATTGGATGTTGGGCGGTGAAGCGGCAAATACTCAAGGATGGGTTTATCCGAGATCACCACACCGGCAGCGTGCGTGCCTGCATTGCGCACGGTCCCTTCCATGCGTTCGGCGATATCGATCACCTCGCGCATCTTCGGGTCGGTGTCGTAAATTTGCTTGAATTCTTTTACTTCTTTCGCCTCAGCAACGGTTGTGCCGCCCGCCGAGAACGGAACGAGCTTGGCGACCTTATCCACTTCGGGCAGCGGAATTTCCATCACACGCGCCACATCACGGATGGCGGCTTTCGTTCCCATTGTACCGAATGTGATAATCTGCGCCACTTTGTCGTCGCCGTATTTGCGCGCGCAATATTCAAGCATTTCATGGCGGCGGTCATCGCGGAAGTCGAGGTCGATATCGGGCATCGACACACGCCCCGGGTTGAGGAAGCGTTCAAAGATGAGCGCATGTTCGAGCGGGTCCACCATCGTGATGCCAAGCGTATACGCAATGATCGAGCCAGCCGCCGATCCGCGCGCGTTGTACCAAATGCCATGTTCTCGGGCGAAGGAACACAGGTCCCACACGATCAGGAAGTAGGCGTCGAATCCCATGGTGTGGACGACGCTTAACTCGTAGTTCAGCCTCTCGCGGACTTTGGGGCTGTCGCAATCGTCCCCGTACCTTCTCTCCGCCCCAGCCTCGCACAGCGAGCGCAGATATGATTCCGCGGTGTGACCTTCCGGCACGGGGAATTCAGGCAGGTGATATCCCTTGAAGCCAAGGTCCACGTTGCAGCGCTCGGCGATGAGCAATGTATTTGAAATCGCATCCGGCACTTCAGAGAAGAGTTTGCTCATCTCAAGCGGCGAGCGCAGGAAGTACGAGTCATCGGTCATGCGCATCCGGTCTGGGTCTGCCAGCGTGGAGTTGGTCTGGATCGCCAGCAACACATCCTGCAATTTTGCATCCGCCTGATTCACATAATGCACGTCGTTGGTAGCGATGTATCGCGCCGAATAGCGTGCGCCGAGTGAGAGTAATTTTCGGTTCAGGTCAAGAATTTCTGGGATGTTGTGTTCCTGCAACTCGACGAAGAAGCGGTCGGGTCCGAATACATCGTAGTACCAATTCCACTTGCGGACGGCTTCTTCGGGGTTGTCGTTCAGCAGCGCGCGCGGAATCTCGGCAGACATACAGCCCGAGGTGCAGATCAGCCCTTCGGAGTGAGCCGCTAAAAAGTCATGGTCGATGCGGGGGTAGTAGTAGAAACCATCCAACTGCGCGGCAGAGGCGATCTTCAACAGGTTTTGGTAACCTTTGTCATTTTCTGCAAGCAACAATAAATGGAAGGAGGAGCGATCTAGCTTCGAGTCCTTGTCCTTCATGCCGCGTGCCGCCATGTAGGCTTCCAAGCCGATGATGGGCTTGACCCCTTCCGCTTTGGCGGCTTTGTAGAAGTCGATCACGCCGAACATCGTGCCGTGGTCGGTGATGGCAACCGAGTCCATGTTCATTTCTTTGACGCGTTTGACCAGCTTCTTGATATTCGAGAAACCGTCGAGCAGGGAGTATTCGGTGTGAACGTGGAGATGGGCGAAGGACATAGTAGTTGGATGGTTTAGGTGGTTGGGTAGTTTGGGTAGTGAACTATGTAACAATAAAACTGTCAAACTACATAACCACTTTGGGCATTATAGCACGCATGTTCAGGTTATTCCCCTACGGATGGCTTAAAGTTTTTTGGCTTTCTCAAAGTGAATTGACAAAGGCAAAAGACTTAACGCGAATGACGCAAATGGGGCGAATGGCGCGAAAAAAACCTTTCTTCGCGCTTTTTGCATTAAGACTTTGAGAAAGCCATGCTTAAAGTTTTACGGCTCTTGCGATCCGCTCAGGCGATAGATAGACCGCCCCTTGACTTCGGCTTCAAGGTAGTAGTTTTGTTCTATGAAGGCGAGCACTTCATCCAGGTTATGCGGTGGGTTTGCGGGGTACACCCCCATGGATTTTTGCTCTTCCCGACGGATGGGGTCAAGGGATGGGATGGAGAGCCGTCCCATATCCACAATGAGCACAGGTTTTTTTGTTTGCAGTTCAACAAGGAATTTGTCGTTCAGGCGGTCTGCGATATCAGATATCACCATGTTCGGGTAGAACAACGCTGTCATGGGGGCATCGCGGTGAGACATAAAATTTTCGCCTGGGTGCGTTGCCCAGAACAGGACGTACTCGCCGGGGTTCGTGTGATTATCCACATAGATGGAAATTGCAGAGCGAAGTTCACGGTCAGATGTAGTGAAGAAGCGGTCTATAGCTTGGGTGTATGTAGAAGCGCTGCCTGTAAAAATGAAAACCGCAGTGGCGATCGCAGAACATAAAAGGATGGATGTTTTTTCGCCAAGTTTTAGGGACGATTTTTGTTGAAACGTATGAAAAGCAAAGGCTGCCAGTACGCCAATGAACGGCAGCCAGTTCATAAAATAGTGACCGTAATTCCGTTTGGCGGGGTCGCTGAACATAACGACGGCTGGCACACCCAAAGCAATGACAATGAAGAACGGCAAATACGGGCTTTTGCGAATTTCATTGACCTTTGCGAAGGCGAGCAGGTAGCCGGTCAGTCCGATCCATGCTGTGATGTTGAGGAATTGGAACCCAACCTCAAGCGGTGATGAGGCGCTTTTATCTGCGGCGCTGTAGGCAAGGTTGTAGAGAATGGCGGCATCGAGCATTGCTTGAAAGAGACCATGGTATGCAAAGTACGCGGATGTGATCGCAAGCGGAATGGCAATGCCGAGGGAAACCCAAAGAACGGCGTTGAAGATATCTTTCCAATTGCGCTGCCATAAAAGTGTGAATCCAAATACAAGGATCGCCACTGCTTCGACGACCGCGTTGTTCGGGCGAAATAAAAAGCTGATGGAAAAGAGCAGCCCCAATATCAGGGCATAGAGCCGCTGTTTGGGATTTTCGATCAGATGGAGGAATAGAGTCAAGGCGAGGAAGTGGAAGGGCAGAGGATATTCCTCGGTATAGTTCCCGCCTTGCAGGGTTAAGCTCATACCAATAAGCCAGATTGCGGTGCCAAAAAGCGCAGATGGGGTTCCCCAAAGTTTTTTGAAAAGGGAATATGAAAACAGAATGGCGGCGAGAAGAAATACGAACTCAACCAGCCAAATTCCCCAGCGATAACCGCGCCCCAATGAAAGTGCCGCGGCGTTCAGGTAAAAAATGGCGGGGGGCTTGCTTTCCCACACATCTTGGTAGGGTAATTTTCCACGCAAAACCTGTAAGCCAATATAGGAATAAAAACCGTAATCGCGGTTGGGGATGACCGTGCCTGGGTTGGTCTGTGTGAGGACGATGAGTGCGGCGAGGGCTGCGAGCATTGCCAGCGTGATCTTGCGGCTTATTCCCTGCCAGGATGCTTTGTTATTTAACATTTCTCGGCATTATACACCAATGGATTTTTGAAATACCCGAGGTAAATGCCTCGCATTTCTCTTACATTCCTCCAATACCCCACATGCTATAATCTTTTCCCATTGAAAGGGATTTCATGCTTAAGAACTTCGTAAAACTATTTAGTGGCGACCCCACAAAGAAAACTGTAGACCAATACCGCCCGGTCGTGGAGAAAGTGAACGCATTGGAGGCTCAGTTCGAACCGCTGAGCGATGAAGCGCTGCGTGCCAAGACGGACGAATTCAAGAAACGAATTTCTGATCTAACCGGCAACCTCGAAGGGTTGACCGATAAAGAGCGCCGTAAAGCAGAACAGGATGCGCTTAACGAGATCATGCCCGAAGCCTTTGCGGCGGTGCGCGAAGCCTCTAAACGGACGATCGGTTTGCGTCATTATGATGTGCAGCTCATCGGCGGTGCGGTTTTGCACAACGGGGAGATCGCTGAAATGCGTACGGGGGAAGGGAAGACCCTTGTTGCCACCATGCCGGTATATCTCAATGCCCTGCTTGGGCGCGGCGTTCACCTGATCACTGTCAATGATTATTTGGCGCGGCGTGATGCCCGTTGGATGGCGCCCATTTATCAGGCGCTTGGCTTGAGTGTGGGCGTGCTTCAAATGGCGGCTGCCACGGAGAACGGTAAAAAAGCCTTTGTTGTGGATTTTGAACGTGAGTCGCCGCAAGAAGATCAGCGGCATTTGCGCCTCGTAGACCGTGTTGAAGCCTACCGCGCCGATGTGACCTTCGGAACCAACTCAGAATTCGGCTTCGATTACCTGCGTGACAACATGGCAATGAAACTTGAAAACCGTGTTCAACGCGGACATTACTATGCCATGATCGATGAAGTGGATAACGTCCTCATCGACGAATCGCGCACCCCGCTCATTATTTCCGGTCCTGCATCTGGCGACCTGGAATGGTACGGGCGCATGGCGCAGATCGTGAAGCAGCTCAAGCCCGAAGATTATGAGATGGAAGAAAAATCCCGCTCGATCAACCTGACCGAGATTGGGATGGCACGGGTTGAGTCTTTGCTTGGCATTCAGTTGCTTGACCCCGACCGCCCCGAAGATGTGAACCCGGAACAGGCACGCCTGATGGGGTACTTGCAGCAATCCATGCGGGCGCAATTCCTTTTCCACCGCAACAAGGATTATTTGGTACAGGCGGGCAAAGTCGTCATTGTGGATGAGTCTACTGGGCGGCTCATGCCCGGGCGAAGATGGAGCGATGGTCTTCATCAAGCTGTGGAAGCCAAGGAAGGCGTGAAGGTTGAGCCCGAGTCGGTGACGTATGCCACGGTCACATTGCAGAACTACTACCGCATGTACCAGAAACTTGCCGGTATGACCGGTACCGCGCTCACCGAAGCCGAAGAGTTCAACAAAATTTATTCCATCGAAGTGGCGCCGATCTCGCCGAACCTTGAATATCTTTCCTATGGAAAAGATGCGCCGTTGAGCGAGGTCAAAGCCAAGGATGAAGAGGGCTATACCTATTCGTATTTTACAAAAGCGGGTGAGACCGAGCCGCTTTTCTATCGTCGTAAAGATTACCCCGATGTGATCTACCGAACCGTCGAAGCCAAACTGCGCGCCATTGTGCAGGAGATCGTGCGCTTCAATGCGTTGGGTCGTCCGTTGCTTGTGGGTACCACCTCGGTTGAATCTTCTGAGCTGCTTTCGAACCGCCTTAAGGCTGAACCCGTCCGCCGCTTGATGCAATACCTGCTGGTGCGTGACCATTACGTCCGCGCCAACAATATTGATGAAGACGGGCGGCTCATTGCGGACCTCGTGCCTTTTAACGTCTCCATTGACCGAATCTCCCCTGATGCTTTGCGTGCCTTCATAAAACCGCATGGCTTGACGAACATCAGCCTTGATGACGAAACCAACCTGCAAACCTTGTGCGAAATTCTGCGTGTGCCGGAAACCACAAAAGACCGCCTCAAGAAAATATTCCAGGGCGGGGTGATGCACGAAGTTTTGAACGCCCGCCGCCATACCGAAGAGTCGCAGATCATTGCGGGTGCGGGTGCGTTCGGCGCGGTGACCATCGCCACCAACATGGCGGGGCGTGGTGTAGATATTAAGCTCGGCGGTGAGCTTGCCGAAGAAGTTATCTCTGCGGTCAACCGTGTGCTTGGAAAAAACGGTTCAAATGACCCGTTCGATATGACTCACGATGAACGCCGCGCGGCGTTGAAGACCATTGACCCATCCGGTTACGGTTTGTATGAAGCCGAGGTTAAGAGTTTCCTTCAATATTTTGAAGATATGGAACGCGTGAAAGAGCTTGGCGGTTTGCACGTCATCGGCTCTGAGCGCCACGAAGCCCGCCGCATCGACAATCAGCTGCGCGGACGCGCCGCCCGTCAGGGTGACCCGGGTTCCTCCCGCTTCTACCTTTCGCTTGAAGATGATCTCATGCGTGTGCAAGGCGGGGCGCAGGTGAGCGCTTTGATGGAACGCCTCAAAGTGGATGATTCACTCCCGCTGGAAGCCCGCCTGGTTGCAAGCGTCATCGAACAATCGCAGCATCGCATCGAAGGCGCGAACTTCGATGTCCGCAAACATTTGCTGGAATATGACGATGTGCTGAACACACAACGTCAGCAAATTTACGGTCAGCGTGACAAGATATTTGTAAAAGAAGACCTGAGCGGTGATGTGGCGGAAATGCTCGATGCCGAAGTGACCAAACGTGTAGAAGTTGGTCTGGCAGATGAAGAGGGTCCATGGCGTTTGCTGGCTTGGTTGGACCAGGTACAACCGGCGTTTGATTCAAAGAACGGTTTGTATCCCTCCTACGGGTTTAAATTATTGCTCGACCAAATTACTGGAACTGAAAAAGAGGATGTTAAACGTTCTACGTTGGATGTCGTTGCAAAATCCATCAACGCTGAATATGCCCACGCCCTCCATGCCATTGACCAGCTTATTGAGCGGACGGGTGAAACCCTTGAGACGCAGATCGCCGAACGGGAAGATACCCTTGATGCCTTCTTCCAAACTCTTGCAGATCGAGAAGATAACCCCAAGCCGCAAAAACTGGTTGAAGAGATCAATACTTTTGCGCGGCTTGCCCTGCGCCCGAACAATGATCTGTTGAAAAAACTGGCAGATGACCCCGAAGAAGCAAAGGGCGATATTCAGGAAATGGTCGCCGTACAGTTGACGGGGATCAGCGCGGCACGTGTCATTGGCGCTATTCAGAACCGCCTTGGCGAACAGGTGCAGTGGCAAAGCCCGCTGCCTTCAGATTGGGATGAGCTTACGGATGTATTGCTCGGAACGACTCAAGCGGCGTTCGAGGCGAAGAAGAAAAAACTGAATACTCAAATTGCCCGCGATATTGACCTGTTGTTGCAGCGTGAAGATGTTTCCACGACTTCGGGTAAATTGCGTTTGTTGATCACCCTCTCTCAAGGTCAGCGGACTGCGTTTGACCAGCGGACTCACAAACAGGTAAAGCAGGTTTACACACGCTTTGCCTATGCCTTTTACGCCGCTCAATTGCTTGACGGCAAAGAAGCGGAAGAGATTGCCGATGATGTGATGGCGCATCTTGAACAGGCGGAAGAATCTCTGCGCGAAACCTGGGGACAGAGTGAATTCAATCGCTTGAGCCAGAATGCCACGAAACTTGCCGATTTTGGTCCGGCGGCGAGAATCGCTTTCGGCGAAGAAAAACTTAATAACGCTCCATCCAGCCTGGGCGGGGAAGAGGCGGCGCAGCTTTCCTCTGCAATTGGCAAGTATGTTTTGAATGAAGTCCACCGTCAATTGCTGTTGGGTGCGTTCAGCGAGTTGTGGGTGGAGTACCTTACCAAGGTTGAAGCCCTGCGTGTTTCGATCGGGTTGGAGGCTTATGCCCAACGTGACCCGCTGGTACAATACAAAGGTCAGGCTTCTGTGATGTTCCAGCAGTTGCTTGAAGAGGTGCGAGGGTTGGTGATCAGCCGTGCGTTTGCGGCAAGACCGCGCCGGGTTGAGATCACGCCGATTGAAACGGCTGAAGCGGCTTCGGTTCCTACTGAAACAAAGATCGAGATCGGCGATTCGGATTCAAAGAAGAAGCGCCGCCGCCGTTCGTAACGAGGATTTGTTTGGCAGAAAAAACTTCTCCACAAAATCATTTCCATGCCCTTCCTAAGGTGGAACTTCACCGCCATTTGGAGGGGTCGTTGCGTTTATCGACCATGCTCGATATTGCGCGCAAGCATGGGGTGACGGTTCCGGTTTCGTTGTTGAATTTGAGCGGGTTGGTGCAGGTGCAAGACCGCGACCCGATGACCTTTCATAACTTTCTTGAAAAATTCAAGACTCTGCGCCTGTTCTATAAATCGCCTGATGTGATCCATCGCATCACCCGCGAGGCGGTGGAGGATGCGGCGAAGGATAATATCCGCTATATGGAATTGCGCTTCACGCCGGTGGCGTTGAGCCGTGCCGAGGGTTTTCCGCTTCATGATGTGATGGATTGGGTGATGACTAGCGCGCAGGCGGCGGCGCAAGAGACCGGTGTGAAGGTTGGTTTGATCGCTTCGGTGAACCGCCATGAAAGCCCTGATCTCGCCGAGCAGGTGGCGTGGCTGGCGGCTTCTTACAAAGACAGGGGCATGGTCGGTTTGGACCTGGCTGGAAATGAAGCGGAATTCAAGGCGAATCCGTTTTATGGGATTTTCAAGGAAGCGCGGCAGGCGGGGTTGCATATCACCATCCACGCGGGGGAGTGGGGCGGCGCCGAGAATGTGCGCGATGCCATTGAGAATTTGGGCGCGGAGCGTATTGGTCACGGTGTGCGTGTGTTGGAAGATGAGGCGGTCACTGCTCTTGCAAAGGAGCGTGGCTTGACTTTTGAAGTCTGTGTGACCAGTAACTTTCAATCAGGTGTGGTGAACCAGCTTGAGAAGCACCCATTGCCTCAAATGCTGGCGAAGGGTTTGAAGGTCACGGTGAATACCGATGACCCAAGCGTTTCCCGCATTACGCTTTCGCACGAAGTTCAAACGATCCACGAGAAATTGAAAGTTCCATTGGACCTGTTGAAGAAGATGACTGTTCTCGCAGCACATTCTTCCTTTTTGCCAGATGCGGAAAGAGAGGAATTGGTCCAATCGCTCAGGAAAGACCTGAACGTGTAGGTAGTTTGTAGTGAACAATATGGGGATTCCACACAGTTAATTTACCTGCGGGCAAGATATTACAACCCGGTCGATGGGAGATTCCAGTCACGAGATACGTGGAGTGGGGATTACAACCGTCCCTTGTCCCTGAACCGGTGGATGTATGTCGAGGGGAATCCGGTGAATTTGACGGATCCATTAGGAAACAATCCAAGGTGTACTGGTTATTATGAAGAATGTGCAAGGGATCGTTTTTTTGAAATAATATCAAAAGACCCAGCAACTGCTGGTAAAAACGCATTGACACTTGTGGCTTTATTTGAAGATAAAGAACTTCAAACACTTTGGTGGCAAGCCGCAGGGCGTACTGTCTCAAGTAGATTAGTATGGTTACTCCACATGACGCGTGGTAAGGATGCTAATTATTCCCCCTTCCCCTTCCAGTTTCGTTATTCAAATCTATTTGGAGATAACGACTGTTGGTTCAAAGACGAATTGCAAGATAATCACTTATATAATAAAAAAGACAATAATGATGGTTTTCCCATATGGCTGGGAGGTGGACCATCCAACCAAGTAGGACATTTTTTGACCGCAGTCGCCTTGACCTATTTTTGGAAAGAAAATTGGGTACTCCAATTTGTTATAGGGCATGAGTTATTAGGGGATCAATATGGGAATCTACCACAAGTTTACTCTGATGTATCTGAGGAGATGAAACAAAATTTCCTGGACGCAGTAAAAGCCGATGAACTTGGAAATGAGGTAACACGAGATGAACTATTATGGAAAATAATATTCCCTGGAAGAGAAATAGATGCTAATTATATTGAAAGAGGTCGCATTGGAAACAGTTTACCTGATCTAAGATTAACAGTAAAAGGATATCGATTTGCAAAATGGGTTGGAAGTCATGCCAACCTGCCCTCGGGTAGCGGAGGTTCTTGGTTGCGTCAAAATATTTTACGCGGAAGGTTTGAGCGCTAATGAACTCAAAATATATAATTACATCATTTTTCCTATTCTCTATTTGTGTTTCTTGTACGCAACAAGTAGGCAATAACACTTCTCTGTTAGTCGTGCAATCTGTTGGAGGTGAAGGGCTTCTGTTTGGGCAAAAAAAATCATATATCATAAATGAAGATGGTCAAAACAAAAGATATTATTTTCCACAGGATATACCTTTGGAAAGCTGTCCTGAATGGTCTCCAGATGGAAATTGGATAGTATACATAGGTGCTAATAAGAATCCGAAGTTCTCAAGTGATAATGATATTTATGCAATGTCCATAAGTGGCGATAAAAATATTCGCCTCACTGATAATGTCGATTATTTCCGTAACAGTATTGGGTGTCCAACATGGGCCCCTGATGGGAATACTATTGCTTTTAGCGCTTCAATTGCCAAATCACAGGCTGCAATTTACTTAAAGAATGTTGAGTGTATTTATCAAAGTATAGAATGTTCTCTAAATGCAAAATTTCTCATCTTGGGCGGTAGTCCCAACTGGTCACCTGATGGGCAAAGGATCGTATTAGACAGTCCAAATGGAATTACGATATTTGATTTAAGAAATCCAGAGAACCCCATTGTAATTTCTGATTATGGAAATCTTCCAAAATGGTCACCAGATGGTAAAAAGATCGCATTTTCTTCAGAAGGTTCTATATATTTGATTGACGCTACTGGAACAGCGCTAAAATATTTAGTATCAGGAAATAATCCAATATGGTCACCAGATGGGAATGAAATAATTTTCATTGGAAACAAAGCAAACGATCCCAATTTAGGGGTTAGGATTGATATTGAGGGGATGTTCCCCTCAACTGCGGTTTTTAGTATTAATGTTGATGGCACTAATTTGCATCGGTTAACTAAAAGTAATAAAGAAGTAGTGTTTTGGATAACTTGGATGAAGTGATATTTCCCACATACAAAATCTTGGCAATCTCCTCTAACCCCACCAACAAGGAGATTATCATGCACCTCAACCTCACCCCGTTCAGTGACTGGCTGACCTGTCAGTATCCACACTCCAGCGCTAGGAAACACTATCTCAGTAAACTGGCGCTTTTCTTTTCATGGGTAGGGAAACCACCCTCAAAAATATTCCCGCAGGATGTATCTATTCGAATAAGTTATCAATCGCTTGTTGCGCTGCGTTAACCACCCGTTCTGATATCCATAAAGTAGATTTGGCAAGATTATCCAATAAACGATGCGCTATTTGCTTATCGCCAATCTGACCTGTTGCCGCACCCCATAAAAGCACGCCAACCGACCCATGAACTTCCAATCCCAAGGCTTCGGCAAACTGACGAGCCGCGGCATCATCCGTCAACAGCCAATCTGCGTGGACTTGTAATGCTAACCCAATCGCTTCGGCTTCCCCACCATCGATTTGATTTGCTTGAATCCAGCTCTCTGCTTTTTGCCTTATGGACTTTTCTAACCTCACTTCTTTCACCCATTGAGGCAAGTTCCAACCCTGCGAATTCGCTTCAAACTCCTCTGCTACGAGCGGGGGAACGTATACTTCGCCCATTTCCGCCAACAAGTGAACCGCCCCTGCCTCGCTTAAATGCAAAAGCGGACCCGTGTCACACACGACAATCCGCTTCATTTCCCTTTGACCTTTTGCTTTAACGCCCAATTGACATCATCAAGTTGATATTTTTCTGCTAACGCCCGATCTACAGGGATTTTAGGAATCAAACGGATCGTGCCGTCTTCTTCAACAACTACTTCCAGTAGATCGCCTTCGTTTAGCTTTGCCTTTCGACGGGTGGGAGCTGGCAGGGTGATCTGCCCATTGCTTCGAACTTGCAAATATTCAGACATGTTCTCTCGCTCTCTTCAATCTGATATCCTGAGTTCTCAAATTTTACAGCAAGGCAGAAATGATGTCAACTTTGCCAAAATGGGTAAGAAAAGCGCCAAGGCACTGAGATAGTGCTTCTTGGCGCTTGGGTCTGACGACTACCTTTGTTTCTAACTTGCTGTTTTATTCATCCATCATCTCGTTTCTTCTGCGCCTGCTCACTAAATTATTTGCAGCAATTGTCTCACGATTATAGACACAGAGGGTACTGAGTCTTAGTTCAAATTACCCACATAGTTACAATACTATTGTGAGCCTTTAAGCCATCCTTTAGGTTCCATATTCTTAGTGATTAATTGCATTGTTTTATTCTTTAAGTCAACCATTATTACATCAGAACCTGTTTCATTATTACTAAATAACAATATTTTTTCTTCGTCAGGCGACCAAATAGGCACGGCACTATAAATTGCTGGTTGATATATAAAACAAGTGTCTAGCGTTCGGAAAGATAGTGTGTCCAATATATATATTTTGACCTTGTTCGAGAAAGGGTTACCAACAAGTAATAGTAAATAATCTCCAGAAGGAGACCAGATATAGTCAGAAACAAATTCCCCATCTTGATTTGGCAAATTAATCAGTTTAGATATCTGTCCATCAATATCTACAGAGTAAAGTCCATCATCAGGTTGCGGCCATAAATTCTGCTTGCCCAAATAGGCGCTAATAACAAAGCGTGATCCATCAGGAGCCCATCGTGGTGGTGCTCCTGCCCCATGCAATAACTGTTTTAACTCTTTTTGGCTTTGCAAATCCCACAAAATATAAGTGTATCCTCCCTCTCCCAAGTATACAACTCGAGAAAGTGACGAATTATATGTAGCCAAACTGCGTCCCCATGGTTCCCCCCAGTAAGGAAAAGGATAGGTTTCAAATAGCCCTGGAAAATCTGATTTTAATATCCTCGTCCCTTGCGTAGATGGGTCTAAAACTAGCAAAGAATTTGGCACTAATCCTTTATTTTCAGCTTGGTCAAGTCCAGCTATATTAATTATTACTTCTTCTTGATTCAACCATGTGGCTCCACTTACCCCGCCACTTGGCCAAGGGATTTTGTTTAGAACAATACCATCTGCCGAAATTATCAATAGTTCTTCTTTGACAATTTTTTCCGCATCGCCCATATCAAAAGTAACTAACAGAGCTGATAACTTGTCCAGTTTCGGAGAAACAAATACATTTAACAACCTTTCATTTGATTTTTCTATATTTTTTACTATATTATTTTTCTAGCGACCTGACAGTTTAGCAAAAGTATATTGATCGGCATGAAAAAGCGGGTAAAGTTGTTTTGTGACAAACCACTTTTTCCGGAGCCTATCATGCCGATCAATGAGACCTATCGTACTT
>Ga0172367_10002099_pt1 | contig 27809 bp, 23 predicted proteins | sample Lak10m_FD_114542 | JGI IMG/M metagenome (GOLD analysis project Ga0172367, IMG submission 114542) | Freshwater microbial communities from Kabuno Bay, South-Kivu, Congo - kab_022012_10m | ecosystem: Environmental > Aquatic > Freshwater > Lake | place: Democratic Republic of the Congo: South-Kivu...
CTCGCACAATCTCCTGCACGAACAGCTCGTAGCCGAACGTGCCATCTAAACCCGATGCACTGTCCTGGTCTAAGATCCCAATGGCATCAAAAGTGCCCGAGGGGGCGCTCCCCAGATGGAGGGCTGGCGACGGTGTGCGCACTCGAAAAAACCTGCCCGCGCCATCCGTAACGACGGAAATACGCTCGAAATAGGGCACCTTCCCCCAGCCCGCGCCATCCACAAGCTTGAGATTGTTGATCCGGATCCGTCGGGATTGCCATCGCTCCCCCCCACGGGCACGCGAGAGATCGAAAATGTCCTCGTGCGTCGAAGGCTTGCCATCGTCGACACTCACCAAGTCGGCAAGCGTCACCGTTTCGGGCTCCGGTAACCCATACCCCGGCGTGACGAGCTCGACGGAGAAGTCCGCCTCGGTAGCCAGCTCGTGCGCTTCGTTGATGTTTCTTTTTCCCGCGAAATCCAACGAACGTGCAGCGTTCACCCGAATCAAATCCCCCCGACGGAACCGTCGCCCGGTCCGGGCGTCGTGTTCAATTCGCTCGATCTCGGCCTTCCACAGATCGTTCGAATAGCTCATCTCTGAATCGTGGATGAAGGGCAGGTTTCCGTAGTTCTGACCCATCCATGCCGCCGTGCCCCCCTTGTCTAACGGGTCCACCGATTGAACGAAAATCTGCCATTGCCCACCCAGTCGAAACATATTCGCGCCACCCTGCCACGGAGCGAAATCAGGCGTTGCATCCAGAAACTCTTCTGGGTCGTTTAGAAGCACGCCCACCACACTAAAAGGGGCAGTGCCCTTCCAAGTGCTCAGTCCGCTCGCATCGACCGCTTGCAGTCCCGAATGAGTCTCCAAAGCGAACCCGTTCACTGGCGTCGTGGTCAGACTGGCTAGATACCCCTGGCGACCTTCCGCCAAACTCGAAGGTGAATTCCCTCCGAGTGCGAGGGTGTATTCGCCGGCCGCTAAGCTCCAAGTGCGGGTCGCCTTGTGTTGAGTGGAATTATCGACATGATCCAAATAGCGCACATCCTCAGCCGATGCAATGTCGCCACGGTTGTTGTAGGTGTGATCCTGATCCAGCGTTGTCCCATCCGGATTCTTAGTCACCCCAGCGTCCGTGTCCCATCCCCTATAAAGCGTGAAGGAGGGAAAAAGGTTCGTGCCGGCGACGCGACTGGGATCACTCGGACTGGGCCAGCTCACCCCGTCCCGACTCTCCAAGGTCAGGGTCAAAAACGCCGATTGCTTCAGAGTGAGTTTCAGCCAGGAGGAGGTGTGCGTCCAGCCCTTCGCCGTCTCAGGAAAGCTATCCTCGTCCCAGCTCCACGCTCCCACATGGTCAGGGACGGCTTGTGCAGTCGCTCGATCGCCGAGAATCACCTCAGCCGAGTAGGGGATGCCCACCGTGCTCGGAGGCAAACTGACCAGCAACGCATTGTTTAGAACCACAGGTGTGGGCCGCGTTTCCACAACCGCGACAAACCCCTGCCGACCCTCCGCGACAACCGCCGGCGAGTTTCCACCCAACGCGATCGTGTAGTGCCCTTGGGGTAGCACCCAAGTTCGCGTGAGCGTGTGGGACGTGGCGTTCTCCGCATGCGCCAGATAGACGACGTCCTCCGCCCACTCGATGTTCCCACGGTTATTGTAGGTGTGATCCTGGTCTACGGTCGTGCCATCCGCGTTCTTGTTCAGCCCCACGTCCGTATCCCAGCCTTGATAGAGAGTGATCGATGGAAAAAGGTTGGTGGCTGCAACCCGCTTCGGATCTTCCGCACTGGGCCATGGAACACCAGCTTGGCTGCGCATCGTGAGCGTGACCGTCGCCGTCTCTGTCAAATCGAGCTTCAACCACTTCGATGTGTGCGTCCAACCTTTCGCAGTCTCCGGAAACCCATCCTCATCCCAGCTCCAAGCCCCCACGTGATCCGGAGGCGTTTCAACTTTCTCGTGGGCGTCCACCTCGATCAACCATGAATAAGGAATACCCACGGCGCTGGGTGCCAAGGTTTCGACCTCATGCGCCATAGCGGCACCACTTCCAAGCAGGCTCAAGCTTATCGCAAACCCCATGCTCCGCACGGTTCTCCAAAGTCGGTTGATTGTGTCTTGTTCGTTCGTCGTGTTCTGTTTCATATCTATCGCTCACTCTCCAAAGATGTTCTCTCCGCTTCACCACCAAATCCGCCTAAGCCGGAAGTAAAGCGCCCGTTCCTCACCCGCGTGGGAATCCACCAGAAGCGAACCACGAAGGCCAAGCCGTGGCGCAGGCACCGGAATCCATGGGCCCTCAAGGATCGGAGTCTGCTCCAGCAACCATCCCAAGGTCCCGGTCTCCCACGTCAGCCGAAAGCCTCCTCCAACCGCGTCGACTGAAAGCCTCGGGGTCACCTCGTCACCGTCCCCAACCCCGTCCTGGTTCCTATCCGTCCCCAGACGTACCCCATCGCCAGGCAGTACTCCCAAGATGCTCAGAGCATCCCCATCGCCTATCAACGCTAGGAGCTGCGCGCGTGTCCGTGAGGCCTCCCCGGTGCGCCCGGATCGATAGCCGCCAACGGCCCCGTCAAAATAAAACCGCGCCAACGCTCCTCCCACCATTCCGAAGGCCACCAGATCGTTTTGCCCAGGGCTCATCGCCTGACGTTCCAATGTCGCCAGAGTTGCGTCCAAGCTCGGATCCTTCACGTTGTGCCACGTCACCGTCCGGTTGAAACCCACCGCCGGCGCAGTGCCTGTCTCGAAACAATAGAGAAATGCGCTCACATCCCCAAAATCGGCCCCCTCAAGTTGGTCAAGTTCGTAAAAGTGCACCGTAGGCAAAGTCTGATTCCCTCCCGTCCCATCGTGTCCCAAACCAATGCCCGAGACGTTTTCGGCTCCTACTCGTGAATCCAACAGCGCCCGCTGATAGACCGTCTGAAGCGGCGGCGTCTTGATGAATTGGCTCCCACCAAAGTTGCGTGGACTGTCCACGTTGTTGTCTGAACCCGTGGGCAAAACGTGGCACACACCGCAGTGGTTCAGGTGCGTGGTAAACAACTCGCGCCCACGTATCGGATTCGCTCCGTTATAAACCACGGGCAGCGTGTCCTCCAACGTGCGATGGGGATTGGGGTGGTGCCGCAGGGTAATCAGATACGCCTCAAGCGCATCAAGGTTCGACTCCGTCAGCTTCGTTCCACCTAAAAGAGTGTCGAAGGCCCCGTTGAAATCCCGTATCGAACCTCGGTCGCCTCGCCAATGAAGGAGTTGGTTCGTCCCCAGCCCTCGAAGGGTCTGGGTGACCATCGGCCCCTTCATCGGGTGCATGACCCGGGGCCGGGGCCGAGTATCATGGGAAGCCAAGTTCGCCCCCATCACCGTCACAAGCTCCCCGTTCGGATCCCCCAAATCCCACGCCAGCCCGTCCCGATCCATATCTACATGGCAGCCAGCACAGGACGCCAACCCGTTGCCAGATCGCCGAGCGTCAAAAAGAAATCCCCGCCCCTCACGCACGTTCCCAGGGGTCGGATCCGCGCTCCCGACCAATACTTCCCCCAAGATCGTCGATCGGCGGGCATCCACAACCGTGAGCGTGTTCGACAGCTTGTTCAGCACGTACAAACGTCCCGTTCGATCGTCCAGCGCCAAACCTCGCGGCCCTCGCACCCACCCGAACCGGCGCGCCGGCACCGTATCACCAACGGCCGCCACACGGAGGTCGACCCGGTTCAAAACCTCCCCCGTTCCCGGATCAAAACGAGCCACCCGGTCCGAGCCAAAGGCAGCCACCCACCCCTCACGACCATCCGCAGAGAATAGGAGGCTCCCTGGCTGCGCTAGCGCCCGCTCCCAGGCCTCCGGGTTGGGAAGCCGCGCATAGTCCACGCCCGGGTTGAGATCAAACGATCGCCCCCTACCGCCACCCAACTCAACGCGAGTCAACCGATGGTCAACAAAATGGCCGCGCAACGCAGGCTCAAACCGCGTTCGGTTCAACGCCTCCGTGTTCGAGACCCAGAGTTCCTCCGTTCCAGGACGTTGAACGAGATCGAATAATACCGTCCCCACGTCCGATCGATAGCCCACCACTTCCAGCGTCACGGTAGAAAGCTCCGCCACGTCATGGTCCAGGAGTTTGTATCGAATCCGGGCATCGTCCCCGTTGACAATCAGCGCTGTGTCCGGTGCCGCCGGCAGGTTGGTGTTCAGTGGACTCGGTGGCGAGGGTGCCAACGCCATTGGAAGGACCGTCGTCCGGTTGCCCGAAAACTGAAATGCCACAAACACCCTCAATCCCGTCGTGTCCACCGCCATGGCTCGCGGCGAAACTCCCTTCAACCGAATCTGCCCCACCTCCGCACGGGTCAAAACGTCAAACACCCGAACCACACCGTTACGCGCACAGCTCACAAATGCCTTGCCCCGCGCAAAAACAATATCCGCAGGCTCGTCCGCGCACGGAATCGTTTCCACCACGATCCCACGTCGTAAGGAGACGATCGAGAGGCTGTCAGAAAGCTCGTTCACCACCCACACCTCGTCGTCGGTAAACGCTCGCAAAGACACCGGCTCCAGTCCCACCGGGATCTCCGCCACCAACAGTGGCTCAACGCTCGCGCCCAACCTCAAATCAAACACCGAGAGTCGCGAGTCCGGCGTGTTCAACACCAGAAGCCGCCCACCATCCGGGGTCAAACCCACCGGATGAACCTGTCGTCCTTCAAACTGTACAAACCCAGCCTGCCCGAGTATCGAGAGTCGACACCACAGGGCAACCCACACCAAAAGCTTTAGCCATCGATCCATCAGCAGAACGCCGTCCGCTCATGAATAGACAAACTTCGCTTCCGAAACCCAAGCCCGTCCTGTGCGGCATGATGTCGCAGGGCATAGCGCTCCGTTCCAGCGAGAAGCGCCTCTCCCAACATCGCAGCAGGGTTGCACATGATTTGCACATGATTTGCCCTGTTTCAGACTTGAGCTAACCCCGCTTGATAGATATGTAAAACACCACCATGAGGTCTCGAGTCACCGCACGCATCAAACCCAGGAAAACGCTAAGGATCACCGTGATGATGTTGATCTTGAGCTCGTTCGATTTAGCCATCGCTGATACCCACATCTTCGCTGGAGCCACAGGCACGAATCTGAACGATGCCCTCGCCTTCACCGTCGCCGCCTTCTACGATACTCAGTCCGGCTACAAGCTGCCAATGGCTCTTCGTAATACCGGCCTCAACAAGGGCTACTATCGGGGTGATGTGCTCACGTTCACCGCTCTATCCGCCACCGACGAGGGAACCGGCCAAGTCCAAGGACGCGCCCTTCTCGGCTCCCGGCTTGCCGTTCGGCTGGTGAGTGTTTCAGGCCCCCCGGGCGGCAGCGTCGCATTCTGGGAGGGCGACGGCGAAAACCCCGGCGATTCCGTCACCTTCAACGTCCCGGTCGGCACGACCAACGGAAACTCCTCCTTCATCATCAGCGAGAACGATGGAAAGCCGGGGGCCGATCCCTATGGTCATATCCACGGCCGAGCGTTCACGACCACCCTCCCTGGCCTCTACACCATCGGATTCCAGCTCATCGACATCTCCACCAACGGCCTCAACGGGGCTCCCATGCACACCCCTTCCGCTGTGCTTCCAATGTATTTTCAAGCCGGTCCAAACATCGAAACCATCCAGTCCTCATCGAACGGCTTCCGAATCTCCTTCCGTAGCGCACCCGGGGTTTCCAATGTCCTAGAATCCACCGAATCCCTCAGCCCCGCAGCCTGGAAATCCGTCGGACCCACCGTTCGCGGCAATAGCACACTCCAATCCATCACCGACACCAACTCCCCTAGCGAAGCCCGACTGTATCGACTCCGGCTTCTCAGCACCCCGCCCTAAACTACCCACTACCCACTTCCCTTCGGCACCACTCCTCCTCCCCCCCCCAAAAAAAGGCATGGCCCTCAGGGGTCCACCTCCCGAGAGCCATGCGTCCACCAAGACGGCACCGCGGCCTTGCATCCGCGCGCGTCCGTCAAATCATGCCGCGTTGCGCGCCGCCCGACTTCGACGTTGGGCAAACGCAACCAAACCCATTCCAGCACCGATCAAAGCCCAAGTCTGAGGCTCGGGCACAGCGCCAACACTCAGAGTAGCCGAAACCCCATAGGCAAGGGCCGCGTCCGCAGACCCCTTGTTGGAGATATCATTGCCTCCCACGAAGATCGTATAGTCGCCTGCCGGAAGGGTCGTGCTCAGGTCTGCCGTTCCATTCTTGTCGAAATCCACTCCAAATCCTTTGTAGGAAAAGCTGCTCAACTGAGCGAAGCTACCCGGCAGATCGCCGTCGCCACCAATCCTCCAGTTGCCCAACGCATTCCAACTGCCATCCGTCGCATGCGCATCCAGACCAAGTCCTAAGTTCACCTCAGCAAAAGAAGTTCGCCACGCCACCGAAGCCTCGGCTTCATCATGGTCACCACTGGAGGGCAAAGCCGTCTGCGTCGCCGGAAACGGAGCAAGTCCCGCCAAACCTTGGTAAATGGAAAACGCCGGGACCAATCCCCCCACCGATGTCGCCGTCGCAGTCGGGTTCGCCGATACGCTCAAGGTCAGAAATGACTCCGTGTCCAAATGAAACCGAAACGCCCGCCCCTTATGGCTATCACCCAGATTCCCATCCGCCGCGTCCGCCCATCCGAAGTTGCCCGTGACCGCTTGGTTGGCGATTGTCACCGACTTAAACTCAAGACCGGTAAAGGTTCCAAAGTCGCGGCCCCCATAGCCGATGTGCGCATGGGCCACCGGGGTGAGGCTAGCTAACCCAGCCACCACAATAAAAAGGTTACCAGAAAAAGTTCTCATGGAGTTCAAGCTTGTGTGTAGGTTCAGATTCTTAAGCGTGCCAGTTGCAGCCGATGCGAACAGTTATGCCCCTTGATGCAAACCGGACAAGAAGAATGCCTTCTCTCCACCCGCTCCCCACACGCCTTGACCACACCCTTCAAAGGACCCGATCAACAAGCACTCCACCCCAATAAAATCAGGCACTTCATCCAACTTTAGCTCGCTCAAAAAGGCCCTCATCCCCGCTTGCCCTGCGGCAATTTGCCACAGGCTTCGCCCCCTCCTCATCGGGACCACATGAACCTCCAGATCATCACTTCGAACCCGAAAACACCGCCCCGATGAACGGAACCGAGGAGTCGATTCGACGCCCCACAAAATCCCGTGCCGCGGCCGCAGGAGCCGGTATGGCCCCGATCTCAACGACATCACGCCTGGCCGGAAGTACCACACCGAGCCGAAAGGCGCGAAATCGCCTCAGCCCCACCTCCTGAAACGGAACCACCCCATCCCGATGCGGACTCAGCTCCGGGTCCGTGAAATACCCCACGTCCTCTCCCCGGGAGGTTTCCTGGCCGGTCCGATTCCTCCATTCGAAGAAACTGGAAAACCGTTCGTTTCCCCAACCGACACCAAACGGCTCCCCGCTCCGCCAATAAAGATTCCCTTCGAATCGCACGCCAGGGCGAGGGTCTGACACCTTCAAGGCCAAGGCTCGGCCACGAGAGACAAAAACGTTGTTGCGAATCCGCGCTTCAACACCCTCTCCATGGACAGAGGCCGCTTGATCGCTCCAGTCCCCAATGACCACCGTGTTGTTGTGGACTTCCAGCCCCGTCATATTGCGGCCGTCGGCACGAATCCAAAGGCCCGCGTAGGTCCGACTTCGTCTTGAGTCGTTCTCCGAGATGTTAAACCGTACGAGGTTGTTGCGATCTCGATATGAAGCATACGGATAGGTATAAACCATCAACCCGGGCCCGTCGTTGTCGTGGCTGTAGTTGTATTGGAGGACGCACTCCTCGCACCCGCCATCAATGTCGAATCCCCCCCCATCCATTCCCCTCGTCTTGTTTGCGAAGCTCTCGCACTCCTGAATCACAACCCGACGTGCGGCGCACACCCATAACCCAACTCCACCCCCGGCTCGGTTGTCCCCTAATGCACCGTTATTCCACGCCTTGCATCGTTCAATGGAACCGCCGTCAACTTGATAGAGCACGATCCCACTCCCCGAATGGTTCCGCGCAAAATTAGGGTCGCCCGTGTTGCCAAAGGCTCGACAACCACGCACCACAACATCCGCGTGCGCATAGCGGCGATCATCGTACGGCAGCCGCCCCGCGATCTCCATCCCGCCCCGCAGATTGTCATGGAGATCCGAATCCGTTACCCGCACGTGTTCAAATCCGTTGCCGACACCACTGATCAGAATCCCGTGGATGCCGAACCCCGCGACGTCAACCTGATGGATGCTCAGGTTTTTCAGCCGTGTGGCGTTCGTTATCAGGTTGTCACAAAGGATCCCATACCCACCGTTGACCTTGGAGCCTGACCCGCGGATCACGAGGTTTTCGATACGGATGTTCCCCGCGTTCTCAACCGCAATCCCGGTTCCGTTTCCCGCCAGCAGCGTCGCACGCCCACGTCCCTTGGAACCGATCAGCACCGGGCGATCACTTGATCCCGCGTCCTCTGCCGTGAGCCGGAGGTTCCCTCCAAATGTATGCCCTCCCTCAAACCAGACCCGATCCCCAGGACGGAGGACCGCTGCATTCACTCGCTCAATCGATCGCCATGCCCGCGAACGCGACGTTCCCTCCGCGGCATCTTCACCGTCCTCCCGCACATAATAGTCGCGAGCCGACAGTTCCCCGAGCAGGCATAAGCCGAGAAACCAAACCAGGGCTAGGGTGGTCGTGCGAAACCGCCGAGTTCTGAGCGACCTTGAGGACATGGACTGAGTTTAGTAGAACCCGCACGTCTTGGGAAGCTGGCTCAAGCAACAATCCCCTCGCATGGCCTTGACTACGTCCGTTGCCAACACCGCAGCGATGGAGATGTGGCCAACACGATGACTCGCGCTGTCGAGAAAGCACGAGAGGCCTCATCAGGCCCGATTGGGCGTTACAGGAGCGTGAGTTCTTCGAGCTTCCCCCCTTCTCCTAGAAAATTCTTGAGAATTTGCTCGGACCAAGCCTCGGGCAGGTGATTAGTACCCTTTAAGTTCGAATGAAGCTCCGTCACGGCCACGAACCTTCCACTCAAGGACGTTCCTCGTCGCTCAAAAAATTCAGCATTGCTCAATGCCACAACTACGTCATCGGTTTCAGCGCGCCACTCATAAACTATAGCTACGTGCTTGGAGGTCGATCCCCCTAGATCCGCGTGGATAGCACCCAAAAGCCGTAACGCATGAGGCTCGAGGCTCAAGCGAAGTTCCTCGTGAAGTTCGCGGATCGCACCCTGAACGACGGAGTGGCCGTTATTCGCATCCTCTCGTCTGACATGTCCTCCCGCCCATATGACCAGCCGATCATGGAGAGGATTCTGTTGTTGTTTCTCCCGACGGCGCAACAGGAGCACTTGGCCGCTCCTGGTTCGGATCACTGCCACAGGGAGTGCTTGGACCATCTCAGAGGAACCTTCCGCGCTCGCCCGATGGATGTAGCTGCCCTTTGTAACGAAGGTGTTCACCAGCTTTTCTGCGGAACTCGCCAAGATCGTTGTCTTACCACCGAAAAAACTCTGCACCTCGGAACGTTTCAAACAGAGGATCTCCTCTTCAAGCTGCTCTGAAATCAGATCCAATACTATACGGGCGACTTTCTCCGCTGTGGCCTTCTTGTTCGATGCAGGCGCTGATGTATCAACCTCGAATATGCGAAACTGGGCAGCAAGTCGCTTGCACGCCTCGCTAACATTCATCTTGAACTGGTCTAGGACCGCCTCATTCATAATCGATCCTCCACTACCCTCGACAGGGAGGTCGCCTTGCTCCCGTTTCATAGCTTGGTTCGGGGAGGCCGTCATTACTACCACCCCCGAGATTCTTTTTCTCCAGTCAGACAAAAGCAAAAATCGCTCAACTACTTCTCGCTCCTCTCTTCGGATCCTCGCTAATCGTTCCATCATACCTAACCAAGCAACGGCATCAAACAATCCCCGGTCCAAGATCAGCACATCAGGATCATCGATCCTCGGCGGGGTTTGGGTCTTCTCTAGAACCTGGGCGAGTGTGGTGCAAGCAGTCCATATGTTGAAATTCGCGTGCTTCCTATCCCTAATCGGGCAGACTGAGGCTCGTTCAACAACGATCTCAACCTTGAATCCGCATCGCTTCAAAAACGCTTGAACAGACGAAAGAGTAGTGGTCTTCCCAGCTTTGGGGGTACCTGCAAACTCAATGACCACGGGCTTCCTGCCTTTTTTGCGAAACTCCTCGGCAAGGGCTTCTGCACGGATTTGGAGATCAGTCTTCATGGATACTAAGAGTTGGGCTGCGGACCCGTAATGCATACTCCGAACTCCCGCAGGGCATGCGGGCCACCACAGGGGCAACCGATACGACGGATTCTGTCCCTTGATCAAAGGGTGAACAAGCAAATTGCCATGTTTCTGTGGTTCCCTTCGGTTGCACCATCTCTCCTCACACGAGGCGACAACATCCCTCCGACGGTCACCCAGCCGAGATGGGGCCTTACATGCCTCCCAGGATACCAGTCCAACCTTGATGATCTACCTTGCACGTCGACAGGCGAGGTTCCCCTAGCCCCGCGTCGCCAGCCTCGGTTCTGCAGGAAGTCGGGCCTATTCCTCAACAGGCACGGCCCGAATCCTTCACCTAGATGCCCAGCACCTTCTCACCGTCCCAACGGCGAATAAACACAACGAAAACCTTGCGTGAATCCTGCATGACTCGCACTCACCGCTAACCGGCTCGACACCTGACACCATTCAGGGAGCGTCCCCCAACCTCCCCCACGCACCACACGCCGACTGCCTTCACTAGGCCCGCGTGGATCCACCGCCTCAGAAACCTCATAAGCTTCGTAACCATCCCAGCACCACTCCTCCACATTGCCCGCCATGTCGTGGATTCCGTAGGCGTTGGGCTCAAACCGCCCCACAGGACTAGTAAAAGGCCATTCTCCGAACGCAAACTCCGGATGAAATTCAGGATACTCCGAGGGATCGTAACTGTGCCCAGGACGACTGTAATAATTAGCCCGCTGATGGGAGATGGAATGTCCCGGACTCCAAGGAAACCGTTCCCCCTCCCGCCCCCCTCGCGCCGCTCGCTCCCACTCTGACTCGGTCGGAAGCCGAAATCCAACGTTCCATCGGACATGCGGGATAGCCTCCCCCGTCTTAAACACCTGCGTAAAACCCGCGTCCAACCAATACGCAGGCTCCAACCCGTTCATCTGCGATCGTGCGTTGCACCACTTCAACGCGTCAAACCAACTGACCGAGTGAACCGGGTGATCGGTCCCCTTGCCTAAAGAAGGACTGTCAAATCGGTAACCTCGGGTTCGGCCCCAACTCAAAACCTCATCCCACAAACCCTTCGTCACCTCCGTGCGATCCATGTAATACGTCCCCACCCGAACCTCGTGCGTCGGCCGCTCACCCGCGTGCTCAGGCAACAAGCCGTCGCCCGGATAACCCCCCATCCGGAATCGACCCGACGGCACACTCACCATGCCGGGCGGCGAAAACTCTCCCACCGTCGCCTCCTTCAGCTCGGGTACCGTTCCTCGATAAAATCGTTGCACCCCAAACGGAACCTCGTCGTAAAGAACGTAAGGCGAATGCGTGACAAAAACCTTTGCGAACGGCTTCCACACCCCCGTCTCCATGTTGTCCGTGTAATCAATCAGGTTTGGTCGTCCCAACCCCGAATGGATCTCCAAGCCTGCGCTCGCATAGTGAAACACAAGGCGCAGCGGCTGAGCCTCCGCAGCGCTGCAGCCGATGACGGCAACGCACAACCAAATGAGGATCCGATTACGTATCATAAAGCGGGGCAGGAAAGGCTTGGGATACAGCAATAATCAGCAATGCACGTGCCAACTTCACACCCGATTCACCCCCTAAACGGGCACGCATCGAACCACGTTGCTCGCCCCTCTCCCTCCTGCCCAAGAACCAAATATCTTAGCCGTAACTATGCGGTAGGAATTCAACGCGGAGGCGGAGAGGAGCAAAGACGCAAGGCGGGGCAAGGGAATCTCCAGCCGCTGTAGGATGGCTCCACACACCAACGAGTGAGGCGTACACTCCATGGGAATAGAATCAATTCCTCTGCGCCTCTGGCCCTTTGCGCCTTCGCGTTAAAAACTCTTCTGAATTGTTACGGCTTAGCGTCTCTCCGGTTCATGGACCCAATACGCAAGGTTCCAACCTCGAGGCAAGCGGATCATCCTCCCCACGTGCGCTCCCATTTGAGCCAGACCAGGGATTATTATCGACTCCCGCCTCGCTTTTTGTAACGCTGTCGGCCGACTCAAACGATTCCTGATGTTTGGCCTGCTAAAACAACTTTTTGGGAAGAAGACCGAGCAACCCGCGCCGCCTGAGAGCTCGAGAGCGCCAGCGGCACAACCGCCGCCACCCTCGGCACCTCCCACCGCACCCGCAGCCGCCCTGTTCCCTCCTCCTTCATTCCAGAAACTCCCGCTGCCTCCAGGCCCGCAGATCCGACTGCCCCTCAAGACTCTCATCGCCCTGCTCCCACCCGATGTGGCAGGTGCCCAACCCGCCAAGCCTAAGGCCAACGCGGAAGTCACCATCCCCAAGAAACGGATCACCGACCAGCTCGCGTTCGGGGTCGTCCGAATCACCTACGCCGAATTGTATTCCTGGGCCACCCCCGATAGCCTCACCCCCTGCGCCGGGAACGAAGAGTCCCTCATCGAATTGCCTCTCGGCGAAATCCTACCTCGCCTCGCCCCCGAAGACTTTGCACGCCGACCAAACCAAGGGAAAACCGACCTGCCCGAAGATGTAGCCGATTTGTTCGGCCCCAAAGGAAAGCCGAAGAAGCCCGGTCACACCGCATTTAAAGCCGGTTCACTTCCCCCACCCAAAAACCCTTCAAGCCAGCCCTCTTCCCCGGCTCCAAAACCGCCCGCACCCGCCCCAGCACCGGCTCCCAAAGTCGAGCCGGTGGAGTCGCCTAAACCGCCACCCACTCCCGCTCCCTCTCCAGCTCCCGCCCCCTCAGAGCCTCAGACTCAGTCTCCTCCGCCAGCGCCGGAACCCGAGCCGCAAACACCCGTTCCCGCCCCCGCTCCTCCCGAGCCTGAGGTGCCACTGAAGCCAGCCATTCCGCTGCCCTCCCCCGAATCGCTGCGCCCCACAGCTCCATCTCAAAAATCGGCACCTCAAAAACCGCCGACTCCACCACCGCCATCACAAGCGCCTCAAAAGGCTCCCGAACCCGAAGCCCCTCTCAAACCCGCCGTCCCGCTTCCGTCGCCAGCCTCACTGCGCCCCACCTCAGAGCCCAAGTCAACTCCGCCCAGACCCGCTTCACCCGCGCCCGCATTCCCCCTATCTCCATCCCCAGCTCCTGCCCCAGCTCCTACGGCGGCGACCGGTTCTAGAGTCGCTATCCCACTCCCAGGCCTGCTCGACTCCTGGCCGGCGTCCGCTCAGTCCGCTCTGCAATCCCAGAACACCGCGAAACTCGAACTCCATATCCCCGCCGCCGACGTCGAATCCGGCCTCAAAAAGGGGCGCCTCGCGTTTCCCGGCACGGTGCTCGCGAGCCTGATCAACCCTCCACTCCCAAGTTCTGTCTCCCAGTTGTTCGAGTCGGCCGAGATCGAACTCCCCCTCAAGCTCGTCGTGCCGATCTTCATGGCTTCCCATAAGCCAACGACCAAGCAGAAACCGATCGTCATCGCCTCCAACATTCCCGATTTCTTCAAAGGCAAAACAGCCCCCCCGCCGACCTCACCCGCGCCCCCATCGGCCCCCGCTGCGACCCCTACCCCTGCCCCGGCCGAATCCCAAGCCCCCGCGAAGAAATCCCCAACAACCCCCCAAGAGGTCGTGGAGCAATTGGCCTCGCGCAAGGGGATCGAAGGAGCTCTCGTCGCGCTCGAGGACGGGATGGTCGTCGCGTCCCAACTCCCTGTCGGGTTCAATGCCGACTTCGTCGCCGCGTTCCTCCCCGCGTGCTACCAACGCTCCGTCGAACTCCTCAAGTCTCTCAACTTCGCTGAAACCGATCGACTCACTCTCGTCCACGAACATCTGCAAATCGTCATCGTTCCCGTCGGCAAAACCTTGCTGCTCGTCCTCAGTCACAAGAGCTCTCCTCCGTCCGACGCGCTCCTCAACGAACACGTTTCCCTCCTCGTCAAGCAAAGCAGCCCTTCTTGAAAATCCGCTATGGCTCTCATCAATGATAAAACCAAGGAACTGCAGCTCAAGATCGTCTATTACGGCCCGGCGCTCTGCGGGAAAACGACGAACTTGATCAAGGTCCACGAGAACGTCGAAACCGCCCAGCAAAAGGGCAAGATGACCTCGCTGAACACCGGAGCCTCGGACCGCACCTTGTTCTTCGACTTCTTGCCCCTCGAAGCCACGTCCATCTATGGCTACAAGACCAAGTTCGCTCTCTACACCGTGCCCGGCCAAGTGATCTACAACACCACGCGCCAACTCGTGCTCAAGGGGGTCGATGGCCTCGTGTTCGTCGCCGATTCTCAGTACGAAAAAATGCAGGAGAACGTCGAGAGCTTCCAGAACATGGAGGACAACCTCAAGTCCATGAGCCTCAAAATCACCAATGTTCCCTACGTCCTCCAATATAACAAGCGAGACCTACCCAACTCCGCTCCGGTTGAATACATGGAGTTCCTGCTCAACAACCGAGAGGTCCAAGTCCCTTCCTTCGAAGCCTCCGCATACGCCTGCGAGGGAGTCTTCGAAACCCTCAACATGATCACCAAATTGTTGATCAACAAAAATTTCAAGCAGGAGAACAAAGCCAGCTAGCGCTATGGCCGCCTTTCCTCAGTTAATCGAGGAAGACTTCGAGTTGTTCAAGGCTAGCCTGGAACGTCTGCGATCAAGCAGCCGTGCACACCTCGTCCTGCTCGTTGAAAAAGCAGGCTATCTCATCCATCAAACCGGCGAGATCGAAAACGTCGACCCCACCCAACTCGCCGCTCTCGCCTCCAACTGCTTCAACGCCACCCTCTTCATCGCCTCGCTCATCCGTGAGTCGAATTTCAATACCATGTGCCAACAGGGGGATAGCACCAGCATGCTCATCCTGAATGTCGATGACCATTGCCTCATCGTCGCACTGTTCGATGCCTCCATCAGCGCAGGTTCCGTTCGTTTCTACGCCGCCTCAGCAATCGAAGCCATCGCTTCCCAACTTGCACGGGCCGGTGGACGTAACCCCGAAGGAGCCATCAGCATCGTCGATATGAATCCCACCGACATCCGAGATGTGTTCCAACGTCGGTCAGCGGACCCCGCCTGACTCCAAAGTTTTCACGCCCGTCCGATCCCCTCCCGCCGAAGCAGGTTGCTCCCATCGCGTGCTCTGAATGGCCAGGATCACGGCCGCAAGGATGAGCACGGCACCAATCCCACGCATCCACAACACCCACGGATGCCTCGCCGCCGTCTCCAACGATGCCACGCGCTCCCCGAGCATCCACACGATCACAATCCCCCACAGCCCCCGCAAACTGTAAACAATGTTCACCCCCGTCGCGTCGCGAAACAAACTGATGCTCGAGGCAATCAGCAAGGCCTGGAATCCCATCAATACCGCCCCCAGCAACACCCAGCGCCCGCACTGACTCCAATCCGCCCCCTTCAACCCGCCCGTCCCCAAAACCATCACTGCCGACAACATCCCAACCCACAAAAACATCAACGGCAGAAACCGGAACACCCCAAACTCCGCCGCCCATCGCTGCATGAATATGTCGCACAAGGCGAAGGTTGCACTGCTCGCCAACGCATATCCCGTCGCCGGCCCAATCCACCGCCCCCCGCGCACCTCTGTAAATCCTAACAAAAAAATCCCGACCGTGGTCATCAACGCCGCCACCATCTGCTCAACTCCTACCGAAGCCCCCAAAACTAGCTTCGCAAACAAGGCCACAAATAGGACCTTCGTTCCCATAAGCGGGGTCACCAACGAAACATCCCCCGCGCGTAAGGCGCGAAAGTTCAATACGTTCGCCGTAAAAAAACACGTGCCCGCAACCACCGGATGCCAACCCATCCGCCAGGGAATCGGCTTCGACTCCACCCACACGAAGGGCATGAACAACAGCATCAAGGTCAGATTGTTCGCCAGAAATGCCTGCGAAACCCTCGCCCCTCGCGCAAAAGCTTGCTTGTAAGTCAACGAACTCGCGGCAAACAAAATGGCCCCGAAGAACGGCATCCAAAGATAAGCGGGCGGCGACTGCATCCGACGCATCCTCCCAGACACACGCCCACAATCCAGCGTTATGTGGAAGCTGCCGTCGCTGACTCCACCTCTTCCAATTCCTCCGCATCATCAGCCCTAGCGGCATCAACCCATCATCGTCCCCCTCCCGTCCCGTCCGCCAAACCCATCCCTCCCACACTCATCGCCACATCTCTTCGATCATCACCTCGCGCCCCAGCTGAAGCGATCGCTTCGACGCCTCCAACGCCGCTATCAACTCAACCTCCTCCTCCACCGGATACGGCTCCACTCCCGTCCGCACATAGTCCAAAAATGCCTCCAGCAAATACGCGTACAGATGGTTCAGGTCCGGTGTCACCGTCCGCCACCCTTTATGCCCATAAAGATTGATCTGATATCCCGCCGACATCCACGAACTGTCGCCCACCAAGAGAATCGCATCACGATGATCAGCAAAACGGATTCGCGCTTGGTTTAGCCCCGGTTGGCCCACATTGACCGCAGAAATCGCCCCGGCTCCCAACACCGCGTAGATCATCGAAAGCGCGTGGATCCCGTAATAAACCAGATCGTTCCCGCACGCCGCTGTCGCCAAGTGCACCCCATCCAATTTCGGAACCTCGCTTCGAAGTTTCAAAATGTCGGGCACGAAGCGAAGCGAACTCGCCGACATCAACCGCGTGCCACGGGATCGCGCGAATCGAACCGTCTCCCGAGCCTCCTTCGCCGTCATCGCCAACGGTTTGTCGCAAAAGACCGGCACCCCACGAATCAGTGGCGTGCGAGCATACCGCCACTGCTCCCCCGATCCGTCATCAATCAAAACCACCGCATCCACTCCCACCGAAACTTCATCCGCAAATCCACAAACCGTCTCGATCGAACACGCAGACGCCAGTCGTTCCGCCGCCTCGCGGTCGGGATCCCAAACCCGTGTCACACGCGCCCCCGTAAGACGTCGCTGCGAACGCACGAAGACTCCCTCACACCGTTTCGCAGCCTCCTCATCCCAACCATTGAGCGTCGTCGCAAACGCCGTTCCATGGTTCGAGCCCGGCTTCCGAGATGCCCCGAGATAGCCGTAGCTCGCCGCCGAGATCAGTCCGAGTTTAATCATGCTTCCCTCATGTCACCGCCCATCGACCCGACAACCAATCACTCCCGCCTTTTCAAGGTCGAATTCCTTTTCCCACTTCGCCACCACCACCATCGCCACCGTGTTCCCAATGAGATTCGTCACCGCACGTGCCTCCGACATAAAACGATCAATCCCAAGCAACAGCGCAATCCCACCCACCGGAATATGCCCCACCGTCGATAACGTCGCAGCCAACGTCACAAACCCGCTGCCCGTCACCCCAGCCGCCCCCTTCGATGTCACCAACAACACGGCCAACAATCCCAACTGCTGCACGAAGCTCATCTCCGTGTTGGTCGCCTGCGCCACAAACACCGAAGCCATCGTTAGATAGATACACGTGCCGTCCAAATTGAAGGAATACCCCGCCGGAAGCACCACCCCCACCACCGCACGCGAACATCCCACATCCTCCATCCGTTGCATGAGGCGAGGTAACACCGTCTCCGACGACGACGTCCCAATCACGATCAAAATCTCTTCCTTAATGTAGAGGATCAACCGCCAAAGGCTAAAGCCATTGAGGCGCGCCACCAGTCCCAGTCCCACCACCACAAACACGAAGCAGGTCAGATACACGCACGCCATGAGTTGACCCAACGAAAGCAAAGCCCCCAACCCATACCGACCAATCGTAAAGGCCATCGCTCCAAATGCCGCCACCGGGGCAACTTTCGTCACGATCGTCACCACTCCAAATACCACCCGTGCCAACTCATTCAGCAGCGTCACCACGGGCCGTCCGTGCTCGCCCAATCGGCTCAACGCAAAACCAAACAGCAACGCCAAAATCAACACCTGTAGAATCTCCCCGTCCGCAAATGCCCCAACAAAGGTGTTCGGTATCAGATTCAATGCCCACTCCACCATCCCCGTCGATTTCGCTTTCTCCGTGTATTGCGCGATCGACTTCACATCCAACGACGCCGGATCCGCATTCACACCAACCCCCGGCTTGATCCAGTTCACCACACCCAAACCAAGCACCAGCGCCAAAGTCGTCAAAATCTCGAAATAAACCAAGGCCTTAAGCCCCACACGGCCCAGCTTGCGCGTGTCGCCCATGCCCGCAATACCTCCCACAACCGTCGTGAACACGATCGGAGCAATCAGCATCTTGATCAGCTTGATGAAGGCGTCCCCCAAAGGCTTCATGCGCACCGCCTGCTCCGGAGCGTAAACACCCAAAGCCCCACCCAAAATAATCGCCAGTAAGACCTGAAAATAGAGCAGTCGAAAATACTTCATCCCGGATCACCGATCTCTTCGACACCCCCCCTCAAATCATCTCACGTTCGCTCCGTCTCAAACCACGCGACAAGCGCTCCATCTCGAGCCCAAAGGTTCAGGGTGCCGTGCCAGAATCTTACTCCTCCTATACCCTGTCAAGACCACCGGTCACGAGTGCGCTTGCCCACCCCACAACCTCAATGTCCCCGGAACCGCCGGCACCCCTGCCGACCTTCTACGCCCCGGGACCGCCGACACCCTTGCCAGCCTTCCTAGGCCCTGGGAGCGCCGGCACCCTTGCCGGCCTTCGGAAGCCCCGAGGCCCGCAGCATTCATGCCGCTTCAACGCACGAAGTTCAATCGCCCCTCGACAAACCGGACGCGCTCGATCGTCGAACGTTGAAGCGGCGTAAACGCCGCGCTCCAACTCCAGCCCTCCCCACGACCCCCTCACTCACGTCACCACATTCGTCTCGATAAAAATCGGCTCCCGCACACCGCTCAGCCGTGCAAAGTTCCGCAACCGCTCCAGGAGCATCGGCGAGATCTTGTAGCCCGCCGAGACAATCAAAATATTCTCCCGAGTTTGAACGTCCTCCGCCAACACATCCCCAGGTCGTAGCTCCGAGAACGGGATCGCCTTCTTCCGCTTCACCGCCTCCCCATGCTGCACCGCCCGAGGACAAAAAAGCCGCATCGCCACCTCCAACACCTGTGGATCATAACAGCCCGGCGTGTTCACCATCTGCTCCAAACAGAGCTCCGTCGAAATTCCTTCCGCCTCCAATCGCGCCAAATCGATCAGCGTCTTCAGAATGCGTGAGCCCAAAGGAATCTTGTCCCCCGACACCACATCCGCCGGAAATCCACCCCCATCAAACCGCTTCGCCTGGTAGTAAACGATCCGGCCCACCGATTCCAATCGCGGGATCTGCGAAAGTAATCGTTGGCTCACCTCCGGCACTCGGGTCAAAAGCTCCGATTCCGCGTCCAAAAGGTCCTGACCGTCACGCCCCCGAGCCAACACATCCCCGGGCACCGTCACTTGCCCGATCTGGCATAGCATCGCCGCTAATTCCAAATCCCATGTCGACTCCACCGACATCGCATGCCCAATCTCACGCATCCGATCACGCAGCTTTTGCGCGCGCCCAAACGACTCCGGCTCAGAAAGGGCCAAGATGTCCGTGAGCACGTTCACACTCCCCTGAAGTGTCTTCTCCAACAGATCGCGCTCCGCCGTCACCAATCGAAATTGCCTCACCCCACTCTCAAGGGTTTTTAAAAAGGTCTCAGGGGGGCACGGCTTGGTCAAAAACCGGAAAATGCTGCCCTGATTGATCGCATCAATCGCACTGTGCAAATCCGCACAGCCCGTCAGCATGATGCGCACCGTGTCGGGACACTTCCGCTTCACTTGGGACAGAAACTGGATGCCATCCATAACCGGCATCCGCATATCCGCCACCACCACCGCGAATGGGCTGCTCTGGTTCAATGCGGATAGGCCCTGCACCGGCCCCAATACCGCCTCCACGTCGAACTGGTTTCTCAGCAATCGCTGGAATGCCGATAGAACGTTCGGGTCATCATCAACGCACAATACTCTGTCCATAGGGCCTCAATCAGAATCAGCCTGCTGATGTCGTTGGTTGTTCAAAGCTCATCCATCTCATCGTCCCGCTCCACTTCCACTCGCTCTCATGCCGCATCCTCTCCCGCCACCCGAAGTGGAAGTCGGATAATAAAAGTAGTCCCCACCCCCAAATCGGTCTGAAACATAATCTCTCCTCCGTGCCCCTCCACGACAGCCTGGTGCACAATATATAAACCTTGCCCCGTTCCACGTCCCACTTCCTTAGTCGTCGTGAACGGATCGAAAATCTTGTTTCGTACCTGCACCGGAATCCCAACCCCGTTGTCCTCCACCTCAATGATAACGTGCTCCGCTTCAACCCGCGACCGAATGCCTATCAACCCTTTACCGCCATGCGCCACCCGCGGAGAATCCGCAATCGCATGGGCCGCATTGACCAAAAGGTTCAATAACACCTGCGTGATCTGACCCGCCGCACAGACCAACGGCGGCAGATCCGGCACCAATTCCAACTTCAGCTCCGCCACACTCTTCCACTCGTGCCGCGCGACCACCACCGCCGATTCAATCGCTCGGTTCAAATCCGCCGGCTCCTTCCTCAACGCGTTCGGATACGAAAACTCCCGCATCGATTGCACAATCTTCGCCACCCGATCTAATCCCTCCAAGGATTGATGAATCGCTTTCGGAATCTCCCCCAGAAAGTACTGCAGCTCCGTAGGCCCAGACGGCTCTGTGGACGGCACCGACTCCTTGCACGGAACTCCAATCGAAGCCGCCAAACCCTCGAAAGCCTCCCTCAAAAAGGCCAAATTATCCCCCACAAACTGGATCGGAGTGTTGATCTCATGCGCAATCCCAGCCGCCAGATGCCCCAACGACTCCAGTTTCCTCGCCTCCACCAGTTGACGCTGCAAAAGTTGCGTCCTCAACTGGGCCCGCACCCTCGCCCGCAACTCCGCCAACTCAAACGGCTTTGTAATGTAGTCCACCGCCCCATTCTCAAACCCCCGAACCTTGTCCTCCGTGCTATCCTGCGCCGTCAACAGGATGACCGGCACCAACTTCGTTCTCGTATCCAGCTTCAACTGCCGCACCACCTCGAACCCTCCCAAATCCGGCAACCCTAAATCCAACAGGATCAGGTCAAACGACTGCCTCTGCGCACAGCTCAACCCCTCCTGCGCCGTCATCGCCGACGTAAATCGCACCGTCCCGTCGTCCAATGCATGGACCAACATGCTCTGAACGCTCGCGTCGTCATCAATGGATAGGACGTCTAATATCGGAGGCGACATAAATCGCGGGTGGCAGTAACCGCAGAACTGTGCCAATAGTGTTTCGGCCACTCCCAGAAAAACGTGAGCCCCGACCGCCTTCTAAATCCCCTGTTTCCGCTTGGAGGTCCGCACATCCCGTGGCACCGTATCCCGACAGTTCAGCTCTAGAAGCCTATGCCTCCGGATACGCTCATCATCGTTCCGACGTATAACGAGCGGGATAACCTCCCGCCTCTCGTGGCTCGCGTGCTCAACCTCCCCGTACCCGTTGACCTCCTCGTGGTCGACGACAATTCTCCCGACGGCACAGGCCAAATCGCCGACTCCCTCGCCAAGTCTCATCCCACCGTCCATGTCCTGCATCGCAAGGAGAAAGATGGCCTCGGCCGAGCCTACTGCGCCGGTTTCGCCTGGGCTCTCCAACGACATTACGAATTCGTGTTCGAGATGGATGGTGATTTCTCCCATAATCCCAACGATATCCCCCTGTTCTTGGAGGCCGCCAAGGACGCAGACCTCATCGTCGGCTCCCGATATTGCAACGGAATCCGCGTCATCAACTGGCCGCTCTCCCGCCTCGTCCTCAGCCTCTCCGCCGCCAAATACGTCAACCTCATCACGGGGCTCCCCGTCTCAGACCCCACCGGCGGCTTCAAATGTTTCCGCCGATCCGCCCTCCAAGCCATCGATCTCGCCTCCGTCCGCTCCAATGGCTATAGCTTCCAAATCGAGCTGACTCACAAAATCTGGATGCGTGGCATGCGAATCAAAGAGGTGCCGATCATCTTCACCGACCGCTTCCAGGGCAGCTCGAAAATGTCCCGTCACATCGTGCGTGAAGCCCTTTGGATGGTCTGGCGGCTCTGGTTCCAAAACGGCCTCCGCCGCTCCCCAGACCCAAAGCGCCGCCATCCCTAAGCCAGGTAGGGACGTCCCGCTGGGACGTCCGCGTCCGGCGCCAGCCGGACGCTCGGGAGCCTCGAGTCTCCGAGTCTCCCCCCAAAAGCAAGGTGCTCCATGACTCAAAGCCCCGTTCCGTCCGGCCGTTGGCCGGACGGGGACGTCCCAGCGGGACGTCCCTACCTCGACACCGAGCTCCCCTACAGGTTCAGAGGCCCAGGGCGCGAAGATTCAGCTTCGAGGAGTTCTACTCCCGAGGAACTCGACGCAAAAACCACGTTCTGAACCCATGTGTTCGGTGACGGTTCTTCAGGAGGTTAAGCGCCGACGGCGCGCAACTCCCCACCCCACACCCAAACGGCCCTCCATCCCTCCGCGCCCCATACCGCAGGCCCAACGGGCTATCCCACCGCACCCTGGGCTCCTGATCCAACGGGCCGCTATCGCTTTGCCTAGGTCAAACGGCCCTCCCTCCCTCCGCGCCCCATACCGCAGGCCCAACGGGCCGCCATCCCTCAGCCCAGGCCATCGGCCTGGGTTCTGCCACCGCATTGCCCCTGCGGCCTGAAGGGACGCGATCCCATCGGCAGCAGGCACCCAGTGGTCGCACCCCTTCTGAATTAATACGCCTAGGCCAAAATCGGCCGTATCAGCTCACCCCCGATATCGGTCAATCGATAATCCCGGCCTTGGAATCGATACGTGAAGTCCGTATGCCGTATCCCCATGAGGTGCATCACCGTGGCCTGAAAATCGTTCGCATGCACCGCATCACTCACCACGTTGTAACCAAACTCATCCGTCGCACCTAAGCTCACCCCCCGCTTCACCCCCGCACCCGCCATCCAAATCGTGAACGCTTTCATGTGATGGTCGCGCCCATAATTCCCGTTCGCCGAATCGCCTTGGTTCATCGGCGTCCGACCAAACTCGCCACCCCAGATCACCAGCGTGTCCTCCAAAAGCCCTCGTTGCTTCAGGTCCTGAATCAACGCCGCCGTTGGCCGATCCACCAGCTTCGACGTGTTCGTTATATCCGTCGGCAGGTTGTTATGATGATCCCAACCGCGATGATAAAGCTGGATGAATCGCACTCCTCGCTCTGCCAACCGCCGGGCCAGTAGACAGTTGTTCGCATACGACGACTTACCCGGCTCCGCACCATATGAGTCCAGTATATGCCTCGGCTCCTTACCGATATCCATCAACTCCGGCACGCTGGTCTGCATCCGGTAGGCCATCTCGAACGATTCAATCCGCGTCGCAATCTCAGGATCCCCCACCGTCTCCAGTTTCAGTTGGTTCATCTGCCGAACCCCGTCCAACAGCCGTCGCCTAACCTTCGAGTTAATTCCCTCCGGGTTGTTCACAAACAGCACCGGCTCGCCCCCAGAACGAAACTCCACCCCTTGATGATTCGTCGGCAGAAAACCGCTACCCCAATACCGTGAAAGCAGGGGTTGGTCGTTCCCAAATCCCGAGGCCAGAACCACAAATGCCGGCAGTTGCTCGTTCTCGCTCCCTAACCCATATGAAACCCAAGACCCCATCGCAGGCCTTCCCGCCTGCTGGTGGCCCGTCTGCATCAACGTCACCCCCGGATCATGATTGATCGCCTCCGTATGCATCGACTTAATCAACGCAATCTCGTCCGCAATCGAACCGATATGCGGCAGGAGCTCCGATATCTCAGCCCCGCTCTGCCCATGTTTGCGAAACGCAAACTTCGAGCCCACACAGTTCAGAGGCTGCCCCATCAGCTGCGCAATGCGCTGCCCCTTCGTCAAACTCTCCGGCATCGGCTTGCCGTTCATCTCCCGTAACTTGGGCTTGTGATCAAACAAATCCAGCTGCGAGGGAGCGCCTGACTGAAAGAGATAAATCACTCGCTTCGCCTTCGGCGCAAAATGCAACGGGTTCAGCACGCCTTTCAACCCAGCGTGGAGCGGAGCAAAGCTTTGTGGTGTATCCCCCATCCCCCTGCCTCCCAAAAGACTTCCCAATGCCGCCACCCCAACCCCTCGCGCCGCTCGACCAAAGAATTGGCGCCGCGTCAGAAACGTTCTCAAACCTTCCGAATTCTCGATTGAGCTCATGTCAACACCTATTCCTTCGTCACCATTTCGTCCAAGTTCAAAATCACGTTCGCAATCCCTGTCCAAGCCGCCAACTCAACCGGATTGACCGCCGCAACACGCGCACTTGCTCCTAACCGTGTAATTTTGTCAGCCGCCGTCTCATCCTCCGAATACGAACGACGCACGTCCTCCAACACACCCGCCAAGATCCGTTGCTCATTCTCTCGCGGCCCCCGCGCCAACGAAGTCTTAAAGGCATAATCCAACCGCGATTCCACACTCGCCCCTCCCTCCTTCAAAATGCGCTGCGCAAACACACGCGCCGCCTCCACGTAGGTCACATCGTTCATCGTCACCAATGCCTGCAACGGCGTGCACGTCGACGGTCTCGACACCGAGCAAATCGCCCGGTCTGGCGCGTCAAAGGTCTGGAGCGTCGGATTCAACACCGTCCGCTTCCAAAGGGTGTAAAGGCTCCGACGATAGATCTCGTCTCCCTTGCCTACCTCATACTTGTTGCCCGCAAACATCTTCTCCTCCCATAACCCAGGCGGCTGATACGGCCGAACACTCGGCCCACCCATCTTCGCAACCATCAGCCCGCTCACCGCCAAGGCATTGTCCCGAATCATCTCCGCCGCCAATCGCATCCGCGGGCCCCGCGCCAATAACCGGTTCTCTGGATCCTTCGTGATGTGATCCGCCCGCACCCCCGAAGCCTGTCGATACGTCGCACTCATCAGCATCTGCTTCATCAAGAGTTTGACGTTCCACCCACGGTCCACAAATTCACGGGCCAGGAAGTCCAACAACTCCGGATGCGACGGAGCCTCACCCTGCGTGCCAAATTCATTCGCCGTCTTCACCAGCGGAGCCGGAAACAACAACCCCCAAAACCGGTTCACCGCGACCCGCGCCGTCAACGGATGCTTCCGATGCACCAACCACTTCGCCAAAGCCAATCGATTCGTCGGCCCGCTGGTCTCCATCCCAGGTAATGCACTCTCCGGCACCCCCGCACGAACCGTCTCCCCCTTCGACCGATAGTCCCCACGAATCCGAATGTGGCTCGCTCGCGGCTCCGCCATATCCTCCATCACCCGTATCGTTGCAATCGACTTGTCGATGTCCGACTCCTTCTTCCGTGCCGCACTCAAAGCCTCCGCAGAACTTTTCACTTCCGGAATTTCCCGCTCCCGAAAAAAGGTCCTCAACCCTTCGATCTGCTCCGGCTTACGATCCTTCGTCGGAACCCGAGCCCACTCTCGAATCTTGACCAGCTTCTCGTCCCCGGCGTCCTTGTCCGTTGAAAAATAAAATGCATAGCCCCCGCTACCGTTGACGATTTTCATCAAGAGTTGGTTCTCCCCCACGCGCAGCTCACCTTTGGCCTCGTCCTGGTTGGGAGCCACGCCACGGCTCACGTCGCGGCTAAGAATCTCCTTCCCGTTCAACCACACACGTATCGCATCGTCACTGCCCACATAAAACGTCACGCTCTTCGCCGTCTCAGCCCTGATCGTGCGAAACAGGTAAGTCGCCGAGTTGTCGCCCGCCAGATTGTTCGCCTGCCCGTCCTTAAAACTAGGTTGCTTCGTCCAACGAAGTTTTCCGTCCTTATAAGTTCGCTCCAACTCGACAACGCTCTCCGGACCGTAGTCCGTTTTGAAAGCTTCCGACGGCGAAGCCGCTCCAAACGGCCCCAGACTGCTCCATTCGCTCATCTTAAAACCATCCATCGCTGCTGCACCCGTGAGAATTCGAGTCTCCCAAGCCTCTTGCTTCTTGGCCCACTCCACATCCACACGCGCCAACCGCTCCTTGTGCGATGCTTCAATCCCCGCCAATGCCTTCCGTGCCAACGCCAAGTCCTCAGCTTGCCTCCCCACCGGCACCTTCACAAACGGAGGCGCAGGGTCCGCATCCAATCCCTTCTCCGGAACGCGATTAAAGAAATCATAGAGCTGATAATACTCCGTTTGCGTGAACGGGTCATACTTGTGGTTGTGGCATTCCGCACACTGAATCGTGCTGCCCAAAAACACCGTGCCAAACGTGTTCACTCGGTCCGTCACATACTTGTTCATGTACTCGTCCGGATCCGCACCCCCTTCCGTGCTCGACATCCCGTTCCGGTTGAACGCCGTCGCAATGCGCTGCTCCAATGTCGGGTTCGGCAACAAATCCCCCGCTAACTGCTCCACCACAAACTGGTCAAAGGGCTTGTTCTGGTTGAAGGCCGTAATCACGTAGTCTCGATACTGCCACATCGAGCGCTGAACATCCGCGTGATACCCGTCCGAATCAGCAAATCGCGCCAAATCCAGCCACTGTATCGCCATACGCTCACCATACGCGCTCGACGCCAATAACCGATCCACCAGTTTCTCGTAGGCCGCCGGACTCGCGTCCGTCAAAAATCGATCCACCTCCTCCACGCTCGGTGGTAACCCCGTCACATCAAACGACGCACGCCGCGCTAACGTCCTCCGGTCCGCCTCCGCCGAGGGTGCCAATCCCTCTTTCTCCAATCGGGCCAATACGAATCGGTCGATGTCCGTCCGCACCCAACTCTCTTGCTTCACCACCGGCAATGGGGGGCGCTCAGGCGACACGTAAGCCCAGTGCGATTCAAACTCCGCCCCCTGCTCAATCCAACGTCGAATCAACTCAACCTGCGGCTTGGAAAGATGTTTCCCCAACTTCTTGGGTGGCATCTGATCCTCCTCCGAAGTGGTCGTGATCACCTCCATCAACCGGCTCTTCGAAGCATCCCCAGGCACAATCGCGAATCGACCCGAATCCAGCTTCGCCAACGCCCCTCCGCGCTCGTCCAGCCGTAAACCCGCCTTGCGCTTGGCCTTGTCCGGGCCATGACACGCATAGCAATGGTCCGCGAAGATCGGTCGAATATGCTGGTTGAACCGAATGCTCGTACCCTCAACGCCCATACTCGCACTCCATGCCTCCATCCCAAACCCACCCAACAGCATCCAAAGAACCACCACCAAACCCGCACGAAGAAACCTCCCCCACTCCGCAACGCATGCTCGCTCACAACGGCTTCCGATCCAAACAATGAGCTGGGCTTGGGGTATCATAAAAAACTCGTGCAACAAAGGCTGAGCCAAGATTGTTCCGCGAACCGCAATCGGTGTCAACGGGTTCCTCAACCCACGGGTTCCTCAACCACGGTTCTTGGTGGAAGATTTCTAAGTTGTTCAGGAGTGTGGAGTTGGCGATTTTTATAGACAGAAACGACCAAAACCCCCATCTTCGAATGGGATGAAGACTCCAAAACCGACAACTC
>Ga0172367_10002102_pt1 | contig 27794 bp, 20 predicted proteins | sample Lak10m_FD_114542 | JGI IMG/M metagenome (GOLD analysis project Ga0172367, IMG submission 114542) | Freshwater microbial communities from Kabuno Bay, South-Kivu, Congo - kab_022012_10m | ecosystem: Environmental > Aquatic > Freshwater > Lake | place: Democratic Republic of the Congo: South-Kivu...
GAAACGCTTTTTCTGCTTTGTTGGATAAATTAAATATCTTACAGCCTAAATGGCAAAGTTTTACTTCTATAGAAGAAGCTTTGAAATTTATTAAAAATGAAGGTTTTCCAGTTTTAGTACGACCTTCGTATGTTTTATCAGGTTCTGCTATGAAAGTTTGTTATAATAAAAAACAATTATTTAATTTTGTTAATAAAGCATCCATTCTTTCTTCTTTATGTCCCGTGACTATTTCTAAATTTATAGAAAATGCAAAAGAGCTTGAATTTGATGCAGTAGCGCAAAATGGTGAATTAATGATTTATGGTATTTCTGAACATGTAGAAAATGCAGGAGTACATTCAGGTGATGCTACTATTGTTTATCCTACTCAGAGAGTATATGCTTCTACCGAATTTCAATTACGTGAAATTTCAAAAAAAATAGCTTTAGAATTATATATTACTGGACCTTTTAATATTCAATTTTTAGTGAAAGATAATATTCCTTTTGTCATTGAAGTTAATTTACGAGCTAGTCGTACTTTCCCATTTTTATCTAAAGCGATGGATGCTAATTTACCAGAAATAGCGGTAGATAGTTTTTTTGGTCAAGCAAAAGTACATAATTTTATTTATCCTAAAAGTGTATTGGTAAAATCTCCTCAATTTTCTTTTGCTAGATTGCTTGGTGCAGATCCTATATTGCGAGTGGAAATGTCTTCAACTGGAGAAGTAGCTTGTTTTGGTCGAGATTATAATGAAGCACTTTTGAAATCAATTTTAAGTATTAATAAATTTGATTTTAATAAAAAAAATGTTCTTCTTTCTTTGGGAGGTAGTTTAAATAAAGCTAAATTTTTAGAAGCAACTCAATCTCTTATTTATTTGGGATATAATATCTTTGCAACTGATACTACTGCTGAATTTTTTCATAATCAGAATATAGATTGTATTTCTGTTAGAAAAGCTTTTGAACAATCGCCCAATGTTTTAGATATTATTGAAAATAAAAAAATAGCTTTTGTGGTAAATTTAAGTAAAATTGAAAATATAGATAATCTTAAAAAAGAAAGAAATGAATTAAAACATAGTATAACTGATGGATTTAGAATTCGTCGTGCTACTGTAGATAATCAAATTCCATTATTTACTAATTTGCATTTAGCGCGAGCTTTTATTAAATCTTTGGTTAATTATCAAATAGAAGATTTAGAAATTAAATCTTATAGAGAATATCTAAATTAGAAACATGAAACATATTCTTTCAACTGAACAATTTAAAAAAAAAGAATTGGAAATTATTTTAGATAAATCTTGGAAAATGGAGCAAGCTTGTAAAAAGGGGAAGATATTATCATTTTTAAAAAATAAAATTATTGCTTGTATTTTTTTTGAGCCTTCCACTAGAACTAGGCTTTCTTTTGAAACAGCTGCTCTTAAATTAGGTGCAAAAGTTATTTCTGTAGAAAATGCTGAAAATAATTCTTCTGCCTATAAAGGAGAAACTATTGAAGACACTACTCGTATGGTTTGTTGTTATGCTGATATTTTAATAATGCGTCATCCTGAAGTTGGCGCAGCGTTAAGAGCTTCAGAAGTTGCAATAAAACCAATAATTAATGCAGGGGATGGTTCCAATCAACATCCTACTCAAGCATTGCTTGATTTATATACCATAAAGAAAGAACATGGTCGGTTAAATAATTTAAACATAGCTTTTGTTGGAGATTTATTGTATGGACGTACGCTTCATTCTTTAGTTCCACTTTTGGCTATGTATAGAGGTAATACATTTTATTTTATTTCTCCAAAAGAATTAAAGTTGTCGGAAGAATATAAAAAAAATTTAAAAGATAAAAATATCACTTTTAAAGAAATAGATAGCATAAAAAATGTTTTACCCATTGTTGATATTCTTTATATGACACGTGTGCAAAAAGAGCGTTTTAAAAATATAGAGGATTATAAAAAAGTAAAAGACCTTTTTTTATTAAAAGTAGAGGATATAAAATATTTAAAGAAAAATGCAATTATTATGCATCCGTTGCCGAGAGTAAATGAAATTGACCCAAAGATAGACAAAGATTCTAGAGCAGCCTATTTTCGTCAAGCTAAAAATGGTTTATATGTACGTATGGCACTTTTACTTTATGTGTTAGGTTTTTAATTTTGATTTTCTAGAAATTGAAAAACTTTTTCGTTAGTGAGAATATTTTCTGCGTGAAGTCTTGCACGTTCTTTGTCTGCGTCTTTATAATGTTCTAATATTTGTATTACTTCTTTTGAAACTTGTTCTGGGTCGGGTTTAATTTTTTCTTTTTCAGCAATTTTATTTAAAACTAAACCTAGTTTAGCTTTTTTTTCTGCATCATTTTTAAATTCTTTTCTCAAATCTGGTATTGTTTTATTTAAATGTTTTAGATAGTCTTCAAATTTTAATCCCATTTGAGTAATATCAGATTCCATTCTATATAAAATTTTATCTAATTCTATTTCAATTAAAATATCTGGCATTTCAACTTTTAAATCATCAATAATTTTTTCAATTATTTTTAATCTTATTTTTTCTTTTGCTTGATTTTCTTTTTCTAGTTTTATATTTTCTTTCAATTTTTCTTTAAAATCTATAATATTTTTGAAAGGGCCTAAGTTTTTTACAAATTCGTCATTAAATTCTGGTAATTCAGTTTCTTTTAGTTTTTCGTTAATATGTGTTTTTTCTTCTTTATGAATATGTTCAGCTTCGTCTTTTATATTTATTTTAGGAGCGCGAGATTTTCTAATATCCATAATAGTATCTTCAATTTCTTTTTCTGTTACATCTATATTTTTATCCTTCTCTTTTATCTCCGAAATTATTTTTTTAGCTATTTGTTTGTAATCTGGAAGTAACATTTCTGGCATAATAGCAGTTTTTATTTTAAATCCTAGTGGATTTTTACGAGCGAGTTTAGTAATAGAAATTTCTGGTCTGCTTATAGCATCAATTTTATTTTCTTCTAAAATTTTTGGATAGTATTCACTTAAAGCCATTTCTGCCATTTCTTCTAGAATTTGTGCCTCAGGTATTTTTGAAAGTAAGACATTTTCAGGAACTTTCCCTTTTCTAAAGCCATCTATTGTTATGTTTTCTCCAATTTTTTTTAAAGCTTTACTGAAATAGGCTTCAAAAATATCTACTTCTAGTTCTCCATCGATTTCTATTTCGCTTTTTGGTAGTTTGTTAATTTTTGTTTGCATAATTTATTTAGAATTTTGATTTAATAAATTTGAATTTTCATTTTGATTGTTTTTTAGTTCTTGTATTTTGCTATAAAATATATATATTCCACCAATTATCAAAATAATAATGATAACTATTGAACCTAAAAGTGCTCCATTAGATTTTTCTTTTGTTTCCATAGTTTGCAATTACTAATTTTATTTAGTTAGAATTAATCTTAAATATACTATTTTAAAAAAGTATAATTTAATTAAATTATATCAAAAAAGCTACTATAAGCAAAGCTACGATATTTAGAATTTTTATCATTGGATTGATAGCGGGACCTGCTGTATCTTTGTATGGGTCACCGACAGTATCACCAGTTACAGCTGCCTTATGAGCTTCGCTTCCTTTTCCTCCATGGTTGCCTTCTTCAATATATTTTTTTGCATTATCCCATGCTCCTCCACCTGAAGTCATTGATATTGCTACAAAAAGTCCAGTGATAATAGAACCGACAAGTAATCCTCCTAAAGCAACTGGTCCCAAAATAAAACCAACTAATATTGGAGTAACGATAGGAATGAGAGCTGGTAATATCATTTGTTTAATAGCGTTTTTAGTGACTATATCTACACATTTTCCATATTCTGGTTTAGCAGTACCTTCAATAATTCCTTTTATCTCTTTAAACTGTCGGCGTACTTCTTCTACTACTTTTCCAGCTGTTTTGCCAACTGCCTCCATACACAAAGCTCCAAAATAATAAGGCAAAAGTCCCCCTATAAATAATCCAATAATAACTTTAGGGTTGGTTAAGTCAAAAGTCATTATGTTACCAAGTTTCATTGATATTTCTTGAGTATAAGCAGAAAAAAGAACTAAAGCAGCAAGTCCTGCTGAACCGATAGCATAACCTTTAGTGACTGCTTTGGTGGTATTTCCTACAGCATCTAATGGGTCAGTAATATTTCGTATTGATTCTGGTAATCCAGCCATTTCAGCAATCCCCCCAGCATTATCTGTGATTGGACCATAAGCATCAATGGCGACGATTATACCTGTCATTGAAAGCATGGACATAGCTGCTACAGCGATACCGTAGAGCCCACCAAAATTATAAGTAACTAAAATTCCAATTACGATAGTAAGAAGTGGAAGTGCAGTTGATTTCATTGCAATTGCTAAACCTTGAATAACATTTGTTCCATGCCCAGAAAGAGAAGCTTTAGCAATAGATTGAACTGGATTGTATTTTGTAGAAGTAAAATATTCTGTAATTATTACTAGTAATCCTGTAACGATAAGACCAGTTAAAGCACATATAAATAAATTAAAAGAAGAATATAAAGAACCATTATTAGACATTAAAATTTTTGTAATTGGATAAAAAGCGATAGCGGCTAAAATACCTGCAACTATAAGTCCTTTATATAAAGCGCCCATAATATTTTTTGCTTTACCAAGTTTTACAAACCAAGTGCCGATGATTGAAGCAAAAATAGCGATACCACCAATAGCTAAAGGATAAATAATGGCATTGTTAAAATTAACAAAAAGAAGTGAACCTAAAAGCATAGTAGCGACTGAAGTAACAGCATAAGTTTCAAAAAGGTCTGCAGCCATTCCAGCACAATCTCCGACATTGTCTCCAACATTATCAGCAATGACTGCTGGATTTCTCGGGTCATCTTCTGGAATCCCTGCTTCATTTTTTCCAACTAAGTCAGCTCCAACATCAGCAGCTTTAGTAAAAATTCCTCCACCTAATCTAGCAAAAACAGAAATGAGAGATGCTCCAAAACCAAAACCAATTAGAGTTTTCATATCATAAGAAGTGATAACATAAAGTGATGCAACTCCAAAAAGAGCAAGACCGACAACTAACAATCCTGTTACTGTCCCTCCCTTAAAAGCTACATCTAGTGCTTCCTTTAATCCATTTTTAGCAGCTTCTGCTGTGCGTATGTTTGCGCGGACAGAAACATTCATACCAATATATCCAGCTAAAGCTGAAAAAACTGCTCCCAAAATAAATCCAATAGCTGAAGTAAATCCTAACCCCAACCAAAGTATAAAAAAAAGTACTATAGCTATAGCGCCTATAGTTTTATATTGTCTATTTAAATATGCTTTAGCTCCTTCTCTTATTGCTGAAGCAATATTTTTCATTTTTTCATTACCCTCACTTTTTCTTAATATTATTTTAGCTATAAATAAACCATAAAGTATAGCTATAATTGAACTGATAATTGCAAACAATAAAAATTGATTCATAATTATTTTTTATTTTAAATTAATAATAAATTTATTTTATTCTTTTACTTCTATTTTATCTCCATCAGTTGAAGTTATTTCTTTACTATTGCCTTTAATATCTATTCTCCAACCAGTAAGTTTAGCAGCTAATCGGACATTTTGTCCACCTTTGCCGATAGCAAGAGAAAGTTGGTCTTCTGTTACTTCAATCACAGCTTTGTGCTCACGTTCATTTATTTCTATAGAAATGACTTTGGCAGGCGAAAGAGAATTGGAAATAAATTGTTTTGGGTCTTCAGACCAAGGGATTATATCAATTTTTTCTCCTAGAAGTTCTTGAGTAATGGTATTAACTCTAGTACCTTTTTGTCCGACACATGAACCAACTGGATCTATATGTTCATCATTTGAATATACCGCTATTTTAGAACGAGCTCCTGCTTCTCTTGCGATAGATTTTATTTCTACTGTTCCATTTTCTATTTCTGGCGCTTCAATTGCAAAAAGTTTTTCTATAAATTTAGGATGAGTGCGAGAAAGACGAAGATTAATACCTCTGATTGTATCTTCTACCCCGTATAAATAAGCACGAGTCCTTTGCCCTCTTTGGAAAAATTCTCCAGGTATTTGTTCTTCAGTTGGTAATATTCCTGTAGCACGATTGAAATCCACATAAACATTTCCTCTTTCTATTTTTTGAACGATACCACTTATTATTTCTCCTTCTTTTGTCCCATATTCATCTATTATTGAAGTACGTTCCGCTTCACGAATTTTTTGAATAATAACTTGTTTATCTGTTTGAGCGGCAATACGTCCATAATCATCTTTTTCTTCAAGAGGAAAGACAATTTCATCATTTAATTTTACATCCTTTTTTATCTTTTTAGCATCTTCTATCATTATATGATGTTCGCTATTAAAATATACACGTTCATCATTTTCATTTTTAATAGAATATTCTTTTTCTTTTTTTTCATCTTCTTCTATTTTAGTAATAGTATCATCTACTACAATTTTTATTTGAGAAAAATCTGTTTTACCACTTTCTAAATCAAATTTTGCTCGGATAATTTGTCCTTTCTTACCGTAATCTTTTTTATAAGCAGCAGCCATAGCTTGTTCTATAGCGTCTAATATTTTTTCTTTTGGTATTTTTTTTTCTTCTTCCAGCTGTTCAAGTGCTGATTTAAATGTTTTTATGTCTAACATAAAAATAGCTTTTAGCTTTTAGGTTATAGCTTTTAGCTTTTTTGGAAAGCATACTTAGTGCCTAAAACTAACTTTATTAAATTTTTAAAAATAAAAGCCCTGTTGCGACAGGACTTATACATTTGCAATACTAGCACTTTTTTTAAAAAAAGCAACTAGTTTTTTAAAAAATATATCAAACATAATAACTCACATAAAAACTATGCAAAGTTCGACTTTGCGTAAAAAGTAAAGTGATATGAATGAAAAAGGGCTCAAAAAAATTTTATTTTTGAGCCCTGAAAATTATTTAAGAACAATCATTTTGTTCTGCAATACAAAGTTATTAGTTTGCAAAACATAAATGTAAGTACCTGATGCTAAATTTGTCGCATCAAAGGGTACTTCGTAAATCCCAGCTCTCAATTCTTCGTTTACAAGCACTTCGATTTCTTCACCGAGTAAACTATATACAGTAAGTTTTACCATAGATAATTCTCCCAATTCGTATCGAATGGTTGTAGTAGGATTGAAAGGGTTTGGATAGTTTTGTTCAAGAACAAAACCGGTAGGAACTAGGTTGGGTATTGGCTCAACACTTGTTGGCCAAGTGTACTGAAATGGTTCGACTAGTATTGTCTCACCATTTTTTTTAAATTCCATATTATTAAGACTTATAACAGTCTTAATAATAGAACTATCTTTTGAATAAGAATAAAAATCTATTCCTATTTTGTTGACTTCATTTTTTTTTATTAAAACTCCTAAATCTAATTGTCCCCAGCCGGAGACAATTGGTATTTCTGAAAAAATTGTTACTATACAATTTGCTATGGTATCAACCATAGAAATTCCTATTCCTATAAAATTAACACCCCCCATGGTGTCAATTACACTAACTTCTACGTTAATAGTATCGGGCCAGGGGAACCCGTCAATTAATTTCTCTTTTCCAAAAGAGCTATGGATCAAGTATTCTCCATAATACATGATAGGTTGTCCCATGTTAAAGAATTCAATACAGCTATCTACTGCATTTACTTCTTTAACATTTAAATCTACGCTATCAACTCCAAATCCCCCAAAATACCTAAAACCGCATATATTTTTACTTTGTGGTTTTAGGTTAAAATTAAAACTAAAAACAATAATAAGTACTATTAGTACTGATTTTGTTATATTTTTCATTTTTTTACTCCTTTTTTTTAATGTCAAAGAAATTTTTTTATATTATATCATATAAAACTAATTTTTAATATCAAAAGGTGATAAGGGGGATAATTGTATAAAGTTATACACTTTTATTTGTAGAAATTTTATTATAGTGTATAATAATAACATTATTTATTATTGAGTTAATTTCAATTTTGTATATTATTAATTTATTAATTTATTAATTTATTAATTTATTTTTTATGAATAAAAAATTTTTCTATTTGTTTTCTTTTTTGTTATTGGTAGGAATCTTTGGGTTTATAAATCAAGCTCACGCTCTTTTATTTTATGATATAAATCACGCATATCCTGATTTTGGAGGATATAGTTTGGGTGATGGAAATGAAGGTATAACGATTAATTGGTATAATGTTCCTAATTCTTCTCATTCAAAATCAGAATATATGTATGCTGAAGTAAATTTTTCACTAACAGACGGAGTGTATTATGGTGATGAATGTGCAAGTGGTAGTGGTTTAAAACAAATCTTTATTACACCTAATGGAAGCAATTATGGTTTACCAGCAGGATTTAATGTAGAAAAAGTTACAACTTTTAATAATGGTAACGGTAGTGCAATTTTGCAGACACTTAAGATAAGTGTGACAGATGCAACTCTTCTTCTTGGAAGATATGAAATTCATACTGATATAGAAAGCACAACGCCTTTTAATTGTACTTATCGTCAGCTTAATTTTGCTTCTAATGTGACAACTCCAATATATTTAGGATATCCAACTATATGGAATGGTGATTCAGGAGCTAATTATTTTCCTGAAATATCTCCATTTTCTCCCAATAATAATTTTCCACTTACTAATATTAGATTTGGAGGAACAGCTGTTGTAAATAGTGTTGATATTTCAGATTATGTTAATATTGATTTAAGTTCTTCAACTGTATTAGATATTATTGACCATTCTCCTTCATCAGGATTTTATCCTCATATGAAACCAGATTTAGTAAATAATCCATTAAATTTTAGTAATTCTTTACATAAAATAACTGATTCTGTTTGGCAAACTTTTTATTTTAATGGCTTAGGTATTCCTATTCCTCCAGTTGATAATACTCATGATATAGGACAGTTTAGTGTAAAGTGTGATATGTGTATTACATTGACACCAACTCCAACTACCATTACCGAAGGATTAACTCAAATATTTTCAATTTCTAAATATAATGGTGATATAGTTAATTTAAGTACTGGTAGAGTAAAAATGTATGCAGGAGACTGCATTAATATTACCTGTACAAATCCTATTCCACTTGGATCAACTGAAAAATTTGTTGTTCAGTCGATTTCAAGTGGTAGTTCTTCTGTCGGAACAGTTACACTAAAGGCAAATGTAGGAGAAGGTTTAATAAATGGTGAAAAATACACTATTGAAATAGGTTCTAATGATGCTAATTTTTATTCAGAATCATTTTATCCGCGTGCAAAATCTCTTATTACAGTTATTACTGTTCCACAAAGTATTTATTTAGTGGGTGATCAGGATATTTTGTTAGATATAGGAGACACAAAATTTGTGACATATACTGCAAATGTAACAAATATAAATCAGGTTGATTGGTTTTCTAACATAGGTGACATAGATGTATCTTCTAGTTTAATTGATGCTGGGTTGAATGCTTCTAGGTCCCCTGCTTCAGATGCCTCAAGTCCATTTACTACAGTACTTACGTTAGATGGAGCGCTTGTTCCAGCAACTGGAACAATAACGTTATATGCTCAAGACACTGATGGGACTCCTACAGTTCAAAAAATTATAAATGTAACTATTCGAGGACGTGATTTGACGACTGGGGCTGTAAGTCCTACTTCAGCTACTGTTTATGTTCCACAAGATTTTTCTGCAGTTATTACTAATATTGGAGAGGCTTCTACCACAGGCTCTTTCCCTTATATTTTTCAAAGGGCAGGTATAGACGGTACTGGAACTGTTACTACTTTGCTGCCTTATGGCACAGTAACACAAATTCTTGTCCCTGGAGAAGTTCCAAGTACAACAGTTACTAAATCTATTACTTTTGATTCTACTGGTACTTCTTATTCATTAAGAGTTTGTGCAGATAAAAGTTCAGCATCAGGTGGAGGGACACAAACTGAATTAGATGAAAATAATAACTGTGGTCCTTGGACTAATATTGCGGTGTCTCAAGTACCTGTTGTTACTTTAACAGCTAGTCAAAATCCTGTTGATTATAATACATCTACCACGCTTAGTTGGTATGCTTCTGGAGCAACAGGTTGTAATCCAATGACTTGGACTAATACATCTGGCGGTAGTGGTAGTATTCCTATTGCTAGTGTATCTGGTAGTGTTTCATCTCCTAATTTAACTTCAGCAACCACTTTTTCTCTTACTTGTAGTGGAGCTGGAGGTAGTGCCACAAAGACGGTGGCAGTAAATATTATTCCGACAGTAAATTTAACAGCTACCCCTACAGATATTAGTGCAGGAGGAGGCTCGCTTCTTGCTTGGAATTCCACTAATGCTACATCTTGTAGTGCTTCTTGGACTACAAGTACCACTACTTCTGGCACAATGACAGTTTTTCCAACCTTATCATCAACAAATTATTCTATTAGTTGTGTAGGATTGGGAACAGCAACGACACCTGCTGTGGTAGATACAGTGATGGTTACTATTAAACCAACTCTTACTTTAACAGCTACTCCAAATGTTGTTTCTTATGGAGGGTCCACAACTCTTACTTGGGATTCAACTTATGCAACTTCTTGTATTGCAAGTGGTGCTTGGAGTGGGTCACGGGGGCTTGATTCTAATCCTGAAATTCCTGTAACGTTTAATGGTTTAACTTCAGCTAAAACATATACACTTACTTGTACAGGTCCTTCTCCAACACCTGTGGTAGCATCTGTTACAGTAAATATTATTCCGACAGTAAGTTTAACAGCTACACCTTATAATATTGTTTCTGGTGGACAATCTCAACTTAATTGGACTTCTACTAATGCCGATTCATGTACAAGTCTAGATTTTGATACAGGAGGTAGGACTTCTTCAGAACTTGGTTCTGTCCCAGTTTCTCCAACTGTTACTACAACTTATCATATTGTTTGTTCTAAAACAGGAGTGGGTACTGGTAATGATGAAGTAAATGTTGTGGTTGATGGTTTAGGAATTGGAATGACTGGTTGGCTTACTACAAATCCAACTTCTTGTGAAATTGCTTCAGGGGCAAGCACTTGTAGTGTTGGTTTTAATTGGAATGTTACTAACCCAGAGAATCCTGGAGGTTCTGCAGTTACTAGTCCTAGTTATCCTTTAGGTATGGGTGCTTTATTTACTAATCATGATTCTGGGCTTAATGTTTCTCACACTGTACCTTTTGGTCTTTCTAATTATTATCTTTATAATAATGCTAAATTACTTGACCAAACTGGGGTAAATGCAAGTTGTGTTTCTACAGCTGGTTGGGATGGAACAAAATGTGTAGCTTTACCAACAGTTACCTTTTCTGCTAATCCAACATTAATAGCTTATGGAGGGTCCACAACTCTTACTTGGGTTACTAATAATGCAACATCATGTTTAGCAAGTTCAGAGCCTGTTAATAGTTCTTGGAATGGAGCTAAACCATCTGCAAATGGTTCACATTCTGGGAATTTAACTTTATTTAATAGTACTAATTTTACAATTACTTGTAGTAATGCTATAGGTTCAAGTACAAAAAGTGTAAATGTAGGGGTTGGTGCACCACCTACAATGACTGGAACACTTACTCCAGCTACATCAACTTGTGAAATTCCTTCAGGAGCAAGTAGTTGTGGTAATACTTTAACTTGGACTACAACTAATCCTCAAGCAACTTCATCAATTACAAGTAAATATGGAACGCCAAGCCCTGTTAATGGAAATAATGGTTCACAATTATTTACTGTTCATAGTATAGGTGATACATGGTTCTTTCTTTATAATAATTCTATTGAGTTAGCTCAAAGTGTAATTACAGCAAATTGTGTTTCTGGTAATTATTGGGATGGAACAAAATGTGTAGTAGCTTTAGGATATCCAACTGTAGATATTTCAGCTTCTCCAAATCCTATTGATTCAGGTCAAGAATCTTTTCTTACTTGGACTTCTACTGGTGCAGATACTTGTACTGCAAGTGGTGATTGGAGTGGTGCTAAACCACTTCAAAAACTTCCTCCAGGAAGTGGAACAGGTCTTTTAACTTCAACAAAAACTTATAATTTAACTTGTACTAATACTATCGGGATAGCAACTGATTCTGTAACAGTGGAAGTTAATAGTTTGGAAATGACAGGAACATTAACAGTAGAACCAACTTGTGTTATTCCTGTAAATCAAAGTACTTGTTCAGTAAATGTAGATTGGAAAGTAAAAAATCCACAAAATGTAGGTGGGTCAGAAGTTACTTCTAATTGGCCTTCACCTAATACTGTTGTTGGTAGTGGAGATTCAGGTGCTACTTCTGCTACTATTCCTTATTCTTTTAGAAGATTTTTCTTATATAATAATTCTGTACTTTTGGCTCAAGGTATTGCTAATGCAAGTTGTGCTATGGATACTTATTGGAACCCTGAAAATAATAAATGTATATATTTTGCTCCAACTGTTAATCTTACAGCTAGTCCAAAATCTGTATTACCAGGTGAGTCTTCCACTCTCTCTTGGTCATCAACTAGAGCAACCTCTTGTACTGCAAGTGATGGTTGGACAGGTCCAAGAAGTCCTGAAGGTGGTACTGAATCAACAGGTCCTTTAAATTCAACTAAAAAATATACTCTCACTTGTACGGGTCTTGGAGGAAGTATTTCAGATCCAGCTACAGTGACAGTAACGACTACTACTGCAGATAAACAACCAATATTTATAGAAGATTAATAAAGAATAATTTATAACAAAAATTCTCCATTATCATAATGGGGAATTTTTGTTATAATATAAAAATGGTAATAGATGAAAATCAATTTAAAAAAGCTATTTTAGATTCTAAAATTATTTCACGCTCAGAGCTTGAAGTTTTTATTAAAAAAGCAGAAAATAAAAATCAAAAACTTGGTAAGATTTTATTATCGGAAGGTAAAATATCAGAAAATGATTTAAAAAAAATAGAAGCTTTTGTTTTAGGCATACCTTTCGTTAGTTTAGTAAAAGAAAAAATTGATTTTTCAGTTCTTTCTCTTATTCCAGAACCTATTGCTCGAAATCATAATATTATTGCGTATAAAAATAGCAAAATAGGGTTAGAAGTAGCGATGTTAGACGTAGATGATTTGCCAATGATTGATTTTATTAAAAAACGTTCTGGAGAAAAAATATTAGCACGATTGACTGATAGTGAATCAATTAAATCAGCTTTGGTGCAATATCGAAAAAGTTTACAAGCTGATTTTGATAATATTATTCAAAAAGAATCTATTTCATTGAAAGCTGATTCGATTAAAGAAGAAGGAGATAAAACTGAAGAAGAATTAAAAGCACTTGCCGAAGATTTACCAGTTATTAAAATTGTTGATTCTCTAGTTTTTCATGCTATTTTACAAAATGCTTCCGATATACATATTGAACCTGGAGAAAATGAATTAACAGTGCGATATAGAATAGATGGCATATTGCACGATGCAATGATTTTGGATAAAAATACAGCTCCAGGAATTACAACTCGTATTAAAGTATTAGCAAATTTAAAGTTAGACGAAAAAAGATTGCCACAAGATGGGAGATTTAAAATAGATCAAAACGGAGAGAAAGTTTCTTTTCGTGTTTCCACTCTTCCAACTTTTTATGGAGAAAAAACTGTTATAAGACTTCTCAAAGAAAGTTCTCACGGATTTTCCTTAGAAGGTTTAGGTTTTCATGGTGTAGGGCTCGAGCGAATTCATGATGCATTAAAACAAAAAATAGGAATGGTGCTTGCAACTGGACCAACTGGTTCTGGTAAAACTACTACACTTTATACTATGCTTGATATTCTAAACAAACCCGAAGTAAATATTTCTACCGTAGAAGACCCAATAGAATATCAAATGCCTAGAGTAAATCAAACACAAGTTAAACCAGAAATAGGTCTTACTTTTGCAAATGGTTTAAGAACCCTATTACGACAAGACCCAGACATAATAATGGTTGGAGAAATTCGTGATGGAGAAACAGCAAGTTTAGCAACAAACGCTTCCCTTACTGGGCATTTAGTGCTTTCTACTATACATACTAACTCTGCTTCTGGTGCAATACCAAGACTTACTGATATGGGAGTATTACCATTTTTAATTGTTTCTACTGTGAAAGTTATAATTGCTCAAAGATTAGTTAGAAAACTTGTTTCTAGTAAACAAAAATATTTCTTATCAAAAGATGAATTAAATAATTTGAGCAAAGTTGTAGATCTAGATAGAATGCTTAACTTATTAAAAGAAGAAAAATTAATTGGTCCGAATGATATGTGGGATGATGTTTCTTTTTATAAACCAGTAAAAAGTGAAGAATCTCCAGATGGATATGCCAGCCGAGTCGGGTTACATGAAGTTTTAAAAGTTACAGCTACAATAAAAGAAATGATTCTTCGTGGTAATTCTCAGGATGAAATAGAAGCACAAGCAAAAAAAGAAGGAATGATGACTATACTTGAAGATGGTATTTTTCAAGCGGTATTGGGGAATACAAGTTTAGAAGAAGTGTTCCGTGTTGTTTCAGAATAATTATTTTAAAAAATTTAAGACTATAAAATGCTTTTTTCTTACAAAGCAAAATTAAAAAATGGAGAAATTTTTGAAGGTACAATGGAAGCGATTGATCGTTTTACTCTTTCTCGTGATTTAAAAAGTAAAGGAAATATCCCACTTTCTATAACTGAAAAGAAAATAAGCTCAATCAATATTTTTAATATATTTTCAGGTATTTTTCAACGAGTTAAAATTGCTGAACTAATTATTTTTACTAAAAATTTAAGTGGAATGCTAAGAGCAGGACTTTCTTTATCTAGAGCTTTGTCTGTATTAAAAAAACAAACAAAAAATAAAACATTTTATAATATATTGGAATCTTTAAATAAAGAAATTGATTCAGGTGGAACTATCTCTAGTGGTTTTAAAAAATTTCCAAAAGTTTTTTCTAATTTGTTTGTTTCTATGGCTCGTGCTGGTGAAGAATCTGGAGACTTGGCGGGCTCACTTAGTGAAGTGGGAGCCAATTTAGAAAAAGCGTATTCTCTAACTAGAAAAATTAAAGGAGCGATGATATATCCTGGGGTTATTCTGTCAGCTATGGTGGTTATAGGAATACTTATGTTTGCTTTTGTTGTCCCTACTCTTGCAGGGACCTTTAAAGAGCTTGGTGTAGAACTTCCTATTTCTACTAGATTTATTATTGGATTAGGTGAATTTTTTTCTGAATATTTAATATTATCATTTTTACTTTTAATATCTTTTGGTATTTCTATGTTTTATATTTTTAAAGCAAAATTTACTCAAAAATATATAGATTTTTTAACTATTTAATTACCAATAGTTGGTCCAATTGCAAAACAATTAAATACCGCTCGCACTACGAGGACTATGGCTTCTTTGCTCTTTTCAGGTGTATCAATAACTAGATCTATAGAAATAACTAGCGAAGTTGTTCAAAATGTTTATTACAAAAAAGTTCTAATTGAAGCTATAAAAAAAATAGAAAGAGGTGAATCTTTTTCAAAAATATTTGAACTAAACTCTGATTTGTATCCAATTATGATGACAGAGATGATAGAAGTAGGAGAAGAGACAGGAAAGTTATCAGATATGTTGCTTCAAGTAGCTACTTTTTATGAAAATGAAATTGAAAATAAAACCAAAAATCTTTCAACAGTAATAGAACCAGTTTTAATGGTTGTTATAGGTGCTGCTGTTGGATTTTTTGCTATATCTATGATATCTCCTATGTATTCAGTGATGGATAATATAAAATAACATATTATATTTCTTCTTGCCAAGAAAGTATTTCATATTGATCAGATGTTAGCGGAAAACTTGGAGGTGGGGCATAAAGTAATGCTGTATCATAAGTTATATCTCTAGTGTTATATCCAGTTCCATCTGTATATGCAAAGCCATATCTATCATATGAAGCTATCATTCCAAAAAGTGTAAGAGAGTTCTTATATTTATGACTACAAGATCCACCGCCGTAGTAAAATCTTCCAACTAATTTATTTTGCGCAATCAATGCCCCATCAATTCTCAAATCTGTATCACTTATCATTCCAACCATAATACCACCTTGGCCGATAAATCCAAGTGAATCAGTTCCATCATAGTTAGTATATAAAATATCATCATTTATAATTATATTTTTATAATTTGATGGGTTAGATGGTACTGGGAGTTTTGCAGCTACAACAGTAAGTCTTGCTCCATTTATTTGTCCTTTAATAAGTACATTATCCTCTATAAAAATTATTCCATTTTGCGGAAATGCATAAGTTCCTTGTAATGTTGTTTGTGTTATTAAGTTTGATATACTCCAACTTGAATTATTTGGAGATTGAGTATAACAATTTCCTAGACTAGACCAGTTTATTACTTTATATAATGTAAAAGTATCATTAGTATTTAATACTATATAATATCCTACATAACCACTTCCAGAAGCTCCTCTGTAAAAACCATCCGTTGATTGTGCAAGAGATTTTAATATTGCTAAATCAGCTGTAAAACCGCTGAAATTTATAATTGGTTGACTTATTAATCTTCCAGCTTCAAATATATCAGGTCTGTTTGGTATGTTGTTTGGATTAGCTTCATCTGGTCTGTAAGTATTATCAATTCCAGTTAATGGTGGAACTTTTACATGAGTATGAACTCCAATTTCATTATTCCCTGTGTGGTCCGCATCATTATAAGTAGTAGCACCACTTGTTATTATATTGTGAGCAAGTCCATCAAAACGAATTCCGCCATTTATATGTATTGGTCCATAAACTTCTGTTCCTTCACCAAATCTCATTGCATTGTTTCCTGCTATAGAATATTTGGCGATTGATGGTTTTGCTACACGACTAGATATTGTTCTCTCTACATCAGCTGCTGCTTCTGCTATCCCCGTTGAAGTTATTTTTACTAAAGTAGATCCAGTTATGGGTGGAATTATTTCTAATGAAAATTCTCCTATAGTATTACCATCTTTATCATAAAGTTGATGCACATATGGACCAGACAGACCTGTACCATCTTGATAATCAGTTGGCGTATGAGCTAAGTGCCATCTATAATAGTCTATTCCTGCTTCAGCTGTTTGAAATGCTTGTTCTTTATTGTAGGCCATTTTACCAGCTTTTACTCCTGAAGCAGCCCAGCTTAAAAGTGCTCCCATAATAACGACAGACACTGCTCCGAAGACTAGAGTTTGTACTATAATTATTCCTTTGTTTTTATTTTTATTCATTCCAGTTATCTTTTAAGTTTCTTATTGATACTTGAGTTGAAAATGTCATAGGTGCTGGAGCTCTATTTGCGTCTTTATCCATTATTACAGTTATTTTTATTAATCTAACCAATGGTATATTTATTGGTATAGTCATAGCTGGCTGTGTTCCAGAATAGTACTTATCATAATATTCAAAAATAGTGCTATTTGTTACATTTGAGATAACAGTTTTTATATTTTCTATGCCACTATAATTTAATGGTGAACCAGTAGGTTCTATTATTCCCTTTTGTAGAAGTGTGCCATTTTTAAAATATCTAACTTTTTCTTTTAATCCATCATTATCTATATCGGAATAAAAAGTGAAAGATGAATCAGTTGCAGTCCCTATTATATATCCTCCAGTTTCAGCCCAGGATGCAGTTCTTATTTCTCTGGTCATATCCTTCATTAAGTTTCTACCTTGGTCTGCATCATTTAATCCAACAGATAAAAATGAGTTGTAAAAAAATACATTTCTTGTTAGTAGTGTAACTGCACCTATTATAAGACTAAAAACAACAACTCCGATAGAGACTTCTATAATACCAAAACCTTTATTGTATTTATTATTTATTTTTTTCATATTATGGAGTTAAAATTACATCCTTTTTTTGCCAGCTTGTTGTGATGTCTATGCTTTCTGAAAATGTTTGATACCCAATTTGTGTTACAGTTAGTGTATAAGTTCCACTAACTAAACCATTCCAAAAAGTTTGTCCTGGGGTGGGACAAGTTCCAGAATTTGTTGTTTTTGTTTCATCAAAAGAATTGCCTTCAAGTCTTACACTTGCCCCATCTACTGGGAGCCCCATATCATCTTTAACTGATACTAATATTGCATTATCTAAATGAGTGGTAGATACAATAGAAAAGTTTTTATTTTCATTTGGGGCGAGCGCTATATCAAGAATTGGATTTGTGCCTACTAAGTCATAAGTAGCTAATGAGCCATAACTAAATTGATATGTATCAAATTCTAAATCTGATATTGTTAAATTTCCAGAAACATTAGTAGTAAAATTTTGAGTATTATATTTAAGAATAGAAGGGGTGCCTATTGTTTTTATTCCAGTTAAAGAAAAGTTAATACTAGGAAGTGGAGCACACAAAGCATCTGTACTTGATATTAAAAGAGAACTTAATTTATCGATGATTAAACTTGTTTGTGTTACTTGTTGAATTACAACGGTAGCATCTGGTAATAGTGGATTGTCTCCTGCTATACCACCGAGTGGGTAAGTTTGATCTGTTGAATATCCTAGTTTAGTAGCAATTATATTATATGTATTAACACCTGGAGGGGCATCAACAATTTTTATCCAACCATCGTTATCGGTTGTTTCTCCTATTAGTATGTTTGGGTTAGTTTGTATATTTTCTATAATTACTTCAGCACCTTGGATTGGTTGGCCAGAGTTATCAATAACTCTAACGAACAATGCTCCGTTTGGAGAAGCTGTTTCAAGAGATCTAGGTGCAATTATTGTAACAAATTTAAGTGAAGTAAATTTTTTACAGTTTGAGCAATTGATGTCTAAGTCTGCTAACTTATAATCAGCTGGAGAAGTATCATTAGGAGATCCCCCAATGGTTCCATCAAATGGATCGTCCATATTTCTTATTGTAGTTACAATATCAAAAGAAAATCCATCACGTTCTACTGTGCTATCTCTTTCCACAACTCCATCTGGAATTCCGTTCGGAATACCAACACTTTCGTATGGCAGATTTCTAATTATTTCAAATTTTTCATTAGCAACCGTTGTAGCTGCAATTTTGGCTTTTGATAATTGAGCGACATCCATTAATGTTCCGAATGCTTGATATACAGAAATAGCTATAAGTATAAAAACAGTAACACCAACCAGAGTTTCTATTAGAGTAAACCCACCCACTAGCTTTTTTTTGTTTACACTAAACTTCATTAATTACATTTTAACTTATTATGATATAATTTACCATATGTTTAAAAGAAAAATTGTTGTTGGTAATTGGAAAATGAACCCATTATCTTTAAAAGAAGCAGAAAAATTGTTTTTTAGTGTTATAAAAGGAATTTATAATGCTAAAAAAACTGAAATCGTGATTTGTCCACCATTTTTGTATTTATGGAAATTAAAAAAAAATAGAACTAAAAAAATAAAACTTGGTGCACAAAATATCTTTTGGAAAGATATAGGTGCATATACTGGAGAAATTTCAGCTAATATGCTTTATAACATTGGTGTTAAATATGTTATTTTAGGTCATTCGGAGAGGCGTGAGATGGGAGAAAATAATAATGATATAAATAAGAAAATAAAATCCGCACTTACAGCTGGACTTTTGCCTATATTTTGTATTGGAGAAAGTATCAGAGATGAAAATCATGAATATTTAAATTTTATAAAAAAACAAATTGAAGAATGTTTAAGTGGAATTTCAAAAGATTCTTTGTTAAAAATTATTATTGCCTATGAACCAATCTGGGCTATAGGTAAGGGAGCTTATCCTGCGACACCAGAAGAATTTCGTGAAATGAATATTTTTATTAGAAAAATTTTAAATGATAAATTTAAAGTAAAAGAAATTTCAAAAATTAAAATAATTTATGGTGGGTCAGTTGATGAAAGAAATGCTGAAGATTTTATTATAAATGGAGGAACTGATGGTTTTCTTTTAGGCCGTGCGAGTTTAAATTCAAAAAAGTTTTCTAAAATTGTAGAAATATGCGAAATATTAGACAAATAAAAAATTTAAAAGGTAAAAAAGTATTAATACGAATAGATTTTAATGTACCTATAAAAAATGGAAAAGTTCTAGATGATTTTAGAATTAGAAAGGCTTTACCAACTATTAAATATTTAGAAAAAAAAGGCGCAAAAATAATTTTGATTACACACTTAGGTAAGGATGGTAGTGAAAGTTTAGAGCCAGTTATTAAGCGATTTTTTCAAATTTCAAAATGTTCTACAAAACAAATAAGTTTTTTTGAAAATGTTAGAAAATTTGATGGAGAAATGAAAAATAAACCCAATTTTGCTAAAAAATTAGCAAAATTGGGTGATATTTATGTAAATGAAGCCTTTTCTGTTTCGCATAGAAAACATGCATCACTTGTTTCTTTACCAAAGTTATTGCCAAGTTTTGCAGGGTTGGGTTTGAAAGAAGAAATAAATAATTTATCAAAAATAATAAAAAACCCTAAAAAACCATTTCTTCTTATATTAGGTGGCTCTAAATTTTCTACTAAATTACCTTTAATAAAAAAGTATATAAAATCAGCTAATTTTATCTATTTAGGTGGGGCATTAGCAAATAATTTTATAAAAGCAAAAGGTTGTGAAATAGGTGGGTCTTTGATTGACAAAAACTTTTCTTCAAAGGGTTTATTAAAAAATAAAAATATATCTATTCCAGTAGATGTTTTGGTTTTTTCTCAAAATAAATTAATAAACAAAAAATTAGAAGATATAAAAAAAGGAGAAATTATATTAGATATTGGTAGTGGTTCCGTAAAAGAACTTTTTTCTCTGATAAAAAGATCTAATTTAATTCTTTGGAATGGACCACTTGGAAAATATGAAGATAAGGGAGACGGGGCTACTAAAAAAACAATGAATTTTTTGTTAAAAAATAAATTAAGAAAAGAAATAATTTTAGGTGGAGGAGATTTGGTAAGTTTGGTTCCAAATAAATTTTTAAAATCGAAAAACAATAAAAATAAATCTAATCTTTTTATTTCTACTGGTGGTGGAGCCACATTAGAATTTCTTACAAAGGGTACTTTGCCTGCGATAGATGCATTATCTTAAATCTTTTAAAGCAGAAGTTATTTTTTCTGCTATTTCTGTCATTTCTTCTTCTTTTGGCTTTTTGTTTGGCCACATAGGTATATTATCACCTTTAAATCTAGGTATTATATGAATATGAGAATGGAATATAACTTGTCCAGCATCTTTGTCGTTATTTATAGTTATATTTATTCCATCTGCACCAGATTTTTTTAATGCATTTGCAATTCTTTTTGCAATTTTTATTAAATGTGATGCTGTATCGTCTGGCATGTTATATATATTTTCAAAATGCTTTTTTGGTATTACTAATGTATGTCCAATATGGACAGGAGATATGTCTAAAAATGCTATAGACATATCGTCTTCATGGACCTTTTTGCTTGGTAATTCGCCATTTATTATTTTACAAAAAATACAATTTTCTTTTTCCATAAGATATATTTTAACATATATGTTAAAATTGTATTACTTATCCCGTTAAAAATTATGGGAAAGCACTAAAAAGCCATATTTATTATTTAATTTTTTAATGGGATGCATTCTTATTCAGATTTATTAAAAACAATACTGGAAAACAGAGGCGTAAAAGGAGTTGGGGAAATTAATTCTTTTTTAAATCCAAATTATGAGAGAGATATTCTTGATCCTTTTTTAATGCGAGATATGGAGCGTGCCTGTGTTAAACTTTTTGAAATTATAGACAACGATGAAAAGACTATAATATATTCCGACTATGATTGTGATGGTATCCCTGGTGCTGTGCTTTTAGAGGATTTATTTAAAAAAATTGGTTATAAGAATTATGAAATATATATTCCAGGGAGAAATAGTGAAGGTTATGGTTTAAATTCTTTTGCTGTTTCTAATTTTATAAAAAAAGAAGTTAGGTTAATCATAACTATAGATTTAGGCATAACTGCAGTAGATGAGATAGGTGAAGCAGAAGTTGGTGGTATAGATGTAATAGTAATAGACCACCATTTACCACACGAGAAACTTCCAAAAGCTTATGCGATTTTAAATCCGAAAGTTGATGATTATAAAGAAAAAATGTTATGTGGCGCTGGAGTTGCATTCAAATTCGTTCAAGGTTTTTTACTGAAATATAGAGAATATTTTAAAATAAAAGAAGGACAAGAAAAATGGATGCTTGATATGGCTGGACTTGCTACTTTGTCTGACTTGGTTCCACTAATTGGTGAGAATAGAGCTATTGCTTATTTTGGTATGAAAGTTTTAAGGAAATCTCCTCGTCCAGGTTTCCAAAAACTTCTTTCTAAGATGCGAATAGATCAAAAATATCTAACGGAAGATGATATAGGTTTTATGATTACTCCTAAATTAAACGCAGCATCTCGTATGGATGATCCAATGAAAGCCTATGAATTATTATCTACTGATGATGAAGTAAAGGGTGGAATTTTGGCTGATTACTTAACTAAAATAAATGATGATAGAAAAAATATGGTAGCTTCAATAATGAGGGAAATAACTAAAAAATTTAAAAAAAACGAACAAAGAAAAATGAAAGAAGTAATAGTGATAGGTAGTCCAGACTGGCGAGTTGGGGTTTTAGGTTTAGTCGCAAATAAAATTTCTGAAGAACATTCAAAACCAGTTTTTGTTTGGGGTAAAGATGAAAATGATTGCATAAAGGGATCTTGTAGAAGCGATGGGTCTGTTTCTTTAGTTGAGCTGATGACCGAAACAAAAGATTTTTTCTCAGATTTTGGTGGACATGAATTTGCTGGTGGTTTTACAGTCCTACCAGATAAAATTCATTTTTTAGAAGATGCATTAAGTTCTTCATATAAAAAAGTAAAAAGAAGTGTTCTAAACGAAGACACAACCTATGACATAAAGGCGGATTTAAGTTTAGTTACTATAAAAAACTGGAAAGAAATAGAAAGATTGGCTCCTTTTGGATTAGATAATCCAAAACCGATTTTCCTTTTTGAAAATTTAAAAGTAGAAAATATAAAAAAATTTGGTAAAAATGGTGGCGAACATATAGAGTTAACTTTGTCTGATTTAACGGGCAGTAAAGTAAAAGCTATTTCTTTCTTTTCAGGAGAAGGTTCTTTTGGTTTTACTTTGTCAAAAGATTTATTAATAAAAGTTTATGCAACTTTCGATCTTTCTCGTTTTGGTGGTAAAACAGAGCTGAGACTTAGAATAGTTGATTTAAAAATATAAATTTTTACTTAATTTTACTTATAGGTATAATAAATGTAAATGAAAAAAGATAAACTAATAATTTATACTGATGGTGCGGCTAGAGGGAATCCTGGGTTAGCGGGGTGGGCAAGTATTTTGATTATGGGAGAAAAAATAAAAGAGATTGGTGGTAATTCTAAATTTGCTACAAATAATCAAATGGAATTGACTGCTCCAATAGAAGCATTAAAATATTTAAAAAATAAAAAAATAATAGATAAAGATTCACAAATAGAGATTTTTGCTGATTCTAAATATGTAATTCTTGGAATTACAGAATGGATATTTAATTGGCAGAAAAATAATTGGAAGAATTCTACAAAGAAACCTGTTTTAAATAAAGAACTTTGGGAAAAGTTGTATAAACTTTCTCGTGAATTTAAAATTAAATGGACTTATGTGGCAGGACATACTGGTAATAAATATAATGAACGAGCCGATGAAATAGCCACAAACTTTGCGGATGGTATTAAAATAAAACTTAAAAATAAAGAATGATTTTATTTTAATTTTTTAATGCAAGACAGAATTTTTTATGCAGTTTGTTTTGGTTTTATTTTTGGGGTATTTTTATGTTCCTTTGTTTCTTTAAATTTTTATTTTATTATTTTAATAGGAATCATTGCTTTTGCAATTATCTTGTTTTATACTTTCGTTTCAAAAAATAAATGGGGAATTATTTTTTGGATTTTTATTTTAGTTTTTTCATTTGGAGTTCTAAGATTTCAAGTATCTAATATTTTTATTCCTGATATTTTTAAATCACAGATTGGCCAAGAAGTTTCTTTTTTGGGGCAGATTATAGATGAACCAAGTATTACAGAAAATAATCAGAAATTAAATGTTAAAATTAAAAATGAAAAAGAAAAAACTAAAGTTTTAATAATCGCTAATTTTGATGAAGAGTATAAATATGGTGATTTAATAAATTTTAAAGGAAAACTAGAAAAACCAGAAAATTTTTTAACAAACCAAGGTAAAAAATTTGATTATATTAATTATTTGCGTAAGGATGGAGTATTTTATATTGTGAAATATCCCAAAATTGAAATAATTTCTCGTGATAATGGAAATTTTGTAAAAAGTTTATTATTTGATATTAAAAATAAATTTTTAACTAAAATAAATTCTGCAATTAAACAACCTGAATCATTGCTTATGGGGGGTCTTATTTTAGGAGAAAAATCTTCTTTTAATGAATCTTTAAAACAGAGTTTTGTGGATACGGGAACGATACATATTGTCGCACTTTCTGGGTATAATGTTACGATAGTTGCAGAATGGATTATGAAAATTTTTTATTTTTTTCCTAAAAATATAGGAATAGGAGCTGGTATATTTTCTATTTTACTTTTTGTTTTAATGACAGGGGGATCTTCCACAGCAGTACGAGCGGGAATAATGGCTATTCTTGCATTATTTGCACGTCTAACAGGAAGAAACTATGATGTTTCTCGGGCTTTGATACTTACTTGTGTTGTTATGATTTTAATTAATCCTTTTATTTTAGCTTTTGATGTTTCTTTTCAACTTTCTTTTATTGCGACAATTGCTGTGATTTTCTTTGCACCTAAATTTGAAAAATATTTTTTATGGGTTACTTCTCGTTTAGGATTAAGGGATATCATTTCAGTTACTTGTGCGGTTTATATTTTTGTTTTACCTTTTATTATTTATAAAATGGGGAATCTTTCTCTTGTTGCATTACCTGCAAATGTTTTAATTTTGTTATTTATTCCGTTTACTATGATTTTAGGTTTTTTGACTGGTTTTATTGGGATGATTTGGTATATTTTTTCTGTGCCTCTAGGTTATGTTTCTTACTTTTTTCTGCACTACGAACTTGCTGTAATAAATTTTTTCTCTCATATTCCATTTGCTTCGTTATCTATACCAAATTTTCCATTTATTTTGACACTGATGGTTTATGTTTATTTTATTTATATTCTTTTTGGTAAGAGTATAAAAAATTTTTTTACTGAGCCTTTTTAAAATTTTCTTCTATTACTTCCCAATTTAGATTTTCAAAAAAAGCATCAATATATTTTTTTTTCTCAGAAGTTGGGTAATCGTATATATAAGCATGTTCCCACATATCAATACCTAAAATCCACTTAAGCCCATTTAATTGTCCTAAATGTTGCTCATCCACCCAAGTATTTATAAATTGTTCTGTCTGTTTGTCATAATACAATACTGCCCAACCTATACCACGTGTCATAGCTAATGTTTTAAAATTGTTTAACCAAATATCAAAAGGTGTTTGTTTTTCTATTGCTATTTTAAATTTTGAATCATTTAGTAATGGTTTTGTTCCACCTTCTAAAGATTGAAAATAATATTCATGATTTCGCATTCCATTAAATTCAAAACTAAATCTACGTTGAATTTCACTTACGACATAGGAGGCAAAGGCATCTTCTTTTTCATAACTCTGATATTCAGGAATTTTTTCTAAGATTGTATTTGTATTTTTTACATAACCTGCATAAAGTTTTAGATGCTCTTCTATATTTTTAGTGGAAATACCTTTTAGTTCTCCTATATTAAACTTTTTTTCTTCAAATTTTTTCATATTTTGTTTAATTATTTTTTTAATAATGTTAATATTTTAATATTATATCATGTTTTTGATTGTTAAAAAATATTACTTACTTTTTTTTATTTTTTTACTTTTAATAGTAAATACTTTTCTTTTTTATTTAGATTGGCAAAATTCTAATCGAGTTTTAACTTTTGCAATGTTAAATATTGGTCAAGGTGATGCTTTATTTATTGAATCTCCCACAGGCACTCAGGTATTGATAGATGGTGGACCACCTAAAAAAATTTTAAGTCAATTGTCTTTAGTAATGTCTTCTTTTGATAGAACTATAGATGCTTTTATTATTACAAATCCAGATCAAGATCATATTGCTGGATTTTTGGATGTTTTAAAAATTTATAAAGTAGGGGAAGTGTTTGAACCAGGAACCTTAACTGATACTAGAATATATCAAAATTTAAAAAATGAAATAAGTAAAAATAATATTCCGGATATTTTAGCGAGAAAAGGAATGAGATTAGATTTAGGTGGTGGGGTTTTTATTGATATTTTATTTCCAGACCGTGATGTTTCTACTTGGTCTACTAATGATGGTTCTATTGTAGCTCGTCTTTCTTATGGTATTACTTCTATAATGCTTACAGGAGATGCAACAACTAAAACTGAAAATATTATTCTGAATGAAAATTCTAAAACATCTTTGGACAGCACTATTCTAAAAGTGGGTCACCACGGTTCACGTACTTCTTCTTCTCTCCCTTTTGTAGAGGCTGTTTCTCCTATGTATGCATTTATTTCAGACGGTAAAGATAATAAGTATGGTCATCCTCACCAAGATACTTTAAATAATTTATTGTCATTTGGAGTAAAAATTTTCAGAACTGATTTATTAGGTACTATTGTTGTGAAATCTGATGGTATAAAAGAAACTTTTTCTTTTATGAAATAATAATGTTATCATGTATTTATGAAAGACAAGCAGATAGAAAAGTTAATAACAGCAGAAGAAAAAAGACAAAAAAACGTTATAAATCTTATTGCTTCGGAAAACTATGTTTCCGATGATGTTTTAAAAGCTTTAGGTTCAAAGCTAACCAATAAATATGCCGAAGGTTATCCAGGCAGGAGATATTATGGTGGTAATACTGTTATAGATAAGGTAGAAAATCTTTGTAAAGAAAGAGCTTTAAAATTGTTTAAATTAAAAAAAGATAATTGGCATGTAAATGTCCAACCGCTTTCTGGTTCTCCTGCAAATTTTGCTCTTTATATGAGTTTGGTGCCAATAGGGGGTAAAATTATGGGGATGAAGCTTTCTTCTGGGGGGCATTTGACCCATGGACATCCTCTTTCTATGACTGGTAAATTATGGCAATCGGTTCAATTTGAAGTGGACGAAAAAACTGAAGTAATAGATTATGATAAATTAAAGAATTTAGCGATTAAAGAAAAACCAAACATAATAGTTGCTGGTTTTACTGCTTATTCTAGATTTGTTGATTTCAAAAAATTTAGAGAAATAGCTGATGCTTGTGGCGCACTTCTTCATATAGATATGTCTCATTTTGCGGGGCTTGTTGCAGGCGGTGCTTATCCTTCACCTTTCCCTTATGCTGATTCGGTTATGACAACAACTCACAAAAGTCTTCGTGGCCCAAGACAGGCTATTTTATTTGTTAAAAAAGACGAAAGAGGTTTTGATAAAAAGGTAGACAAAATGATTATTCCAGGACTTTTTGGTGGACCCCATGAAAATAATATTGCAGCAGTTGCAATAGCTCTAAAAGAAGCGGATTCTACTTCTTTTAAAAAATATTCAAAGCAGGTTGTGAAAAATGCAAAAACTTTAGCAAAAGAATTAGAAAAATTAGGTTGGCATGTTGTTTCGCATGGTACTGATTCCCATCTTATATTAGTAGATACTTGGCTGGATGGAAAAGGTATATCTGGAAAAGAAGCAAGTGA